>ERZ1066115.17-NODE-17-length-72919-cov-12.739872_pt1 | contig 72919 bp, 67 predicted proteins | sample MGYA00382762_ERZ1066115 | MGnify/ENA primary metagenome ERZ1066115 (study PRJEB33369, sample SAMEA5778345) | biofilm metagenome | biome: Industrial cooling water; feature: Water cooling tower basin; material: Biofilm | place: United Arab Emirates | collected... | reverse complement strand
TTAGCTCAGCTGGTTCAGAGCATCTGCCTTACAAGCAGAGGGTCGGGGGTTCGAACCCCTCAGCTCCCACAAAAGACCACCTTAGGTGGTCTTTTTATTTCCAATGATCATATTGCATGTATCGGGCAGTTTCCCGCGCCACTTCGGGGCCCTGCAGTTTGGCCACGGTGTAAAAGGCCATGTCGATGCCTGCTGAAACACCTTCGGAAAGGATAATCTTGCCATTATCCACAAATCGTTTATTGCCAGAAACACGGGTATTCGGAGCAAGTTGCTTCAGGGTATCCAGCGCCATAAAATGAGTGGTGGCCTCCAGGTTCTCCAGAAGTCCGGCCTTGGCCAGGATAAGTGCGCCCGTGCAGACCGAGAGTGTTAACTCAGCTTGGATAAACTGCCGTTTAACCCAATCCAGCATCACGGGATTATCCATCTCTCTTCGGGAACCAAATGGCTTTCCATCAGGGTAATAGCCACCACCACCGGGAACCAGGAAAATCTCGCAGGGTGGTGCCTGATTAAACGTAAAAGTGGGTTCAACAGTCAGGTGATTCCGGGCTTCAATCTTATGCTTCTCGGCAACGGTAATCACCTCATAGGGCTCACCAATTGCACGCCTGCCGGTAACAGAAAATACTTCAAATGGCCCGGCAAAATCAAGAACCTCCACCTCATCAAATAGAACAATTGCAATCCTTTTCATGTGTCCTGGTGTTTATCCAATCATGAGTGGATAATTTCGTTGTTTATTGTCAGCGTTCGAACTAATTTCAAAGGAATGATTGACATTACCTTGTTGCAGGACCGGGGAGCAACCCTGATTCAATTCGATCCGGAAGAAGTTCTGTTTCGCGAGGGTGAAACCTGCAAGTATTATTTTCAGGTGGTGAGTGGACAGGTACGGTGGGTGAATTTTAATGAGAAAGGGGGCGAGTTTCTTCAAACCGTGGTGGAAAAGGGAGAAAGTGTTGGTGAACTGCCATTGTTTGATGGACAGGAGTATGCCGCTACCGCTATCGCAAATAAACCCAGTACGATATTGCGGTTGCCGAAGGATGCGTTTCATCAGTTGCTGAAAGACGAGCCTCAGATTCATTTTGCCTTTTCATCTTTATTGGCCAGGCGGCTCAGGTTTAAGTTTTTCATGCTTAAGAAAATGGCGCGTCACAACCCGGAAGATATTATTAAAGATTTACTGGAGTATTTGCACAAGACAACCACACTTATTTGCACCACCTGCAATCAGGTACAACTTACCCGCAAGCAGATTGCAGAAATGACAGGCCTTCGTGTGGAAACCGTGATCCGGGTTATTCAGCAATTAAAATCGAAGGGAGTACTTCGCATCGTTAACCGGAAAGTTTACTTTGGCGATCCGGCCTTATGTAAACACAAGCAATGTGTGAAGCCGATCAACCAAAAGTTAAAGCCTGCTGTTATATAAAGAAATTGGAGATCTGTATGAACTACAAACTATACGGCCAGTCTGGCCTGCGCGTATCGGAATTGTGTTTGGGTACAATGGGGTTTGGCACCGAATGGAAATGGGGTTGCGATAAGGAGTTGAGTAAACAAATCTTCGATGCCTATGCCAATGCCGGTGGTAATTTTATCGACACGGCTAACCGGTACACAGAAGGTACTTCTGAAAAATTGGTGGGCGACTTTATCGCCAAAGACCGGGATCATTTTGTGGTGGCAACAAAATACTCATTGCGCGATCGAACGAGCGATTTAAACTTTGTTGGGAATCACCGCAAAAACCTGATGCGCAGTGTCAAGGAAAGTTTGTGGCGCTTGAATACCGATTATATTGATTTGCTTTGGGTACACGCCTGGGACAGCTGGACACCAACGGAAGAGATCATGAAAGGATTGGAAGATCTGATCAGTCGCGGGTTGGTCCATTACATTGGCATAAGTGATACACCTGCCTGGATCGTCAGTCAGGCCAACACGATGGCTCAATTGCGTGGTTGGAATCAATTTGTAGGCTTGCAGATTGAGTACAGTTTGATTCAGCGCACCGTGGAGGCAGAGCTGATGCCCATGGCAAAAGCGTTTGGCATGACGGTTACTCCATGGGCACCATTGGGTGGCGGGGTGTTAACCGGAAAATATCTGAAAGGTGATAAAGGTCGATTGCCCGAATCCAGCATTCGCCTGGGCGAAAGAGCTACGACTATTGCAAAAAAGGTGGTTGAAGTAGCCGCGCAATTGGGTGTTACGCCAGGACAATTAGCGATCAATTGGACACGCCAGCACAAAAGACAATCGGTGATTCCGATTGTTGGGGCGACAAAAGTAAGTCAATTAGAAGACGTGCTCGGGTGCCTGACATTTGAGATCCCGGCTGATGCCTTGAAACAGCTCAATGAAGTATCGCAGATCGAGTTGCCTTTTCCGCAAAAATTTTTGAATGAGCCCGGGGTGTTGGATGTCTTGTATGGCGGAGTAAGGAGCCAGATGAGGGACAGTCGGTATTAAGAAATTAGAACGAACTTATTAAATCACATCCTATGATGAGAACATCGTTACTGGTCATGATTCTATTGGTGGGCTTTCGTGCTCAGGCGCAAACAGCACCCGATAGCTTATTCATTGTTACCTACACAACTGGTCCGGCCTGGGATGTAGCCAAACAGCCCAATGAGCAACCCTGGTTTAAAGATCATTCAGCCAATCTGTCGAAGCTGAGAAAGGAGGGTGTGATTAAAGCCGGAGCCCGATATGCAGATAAAGGAATTATTATCGTGTCGGCTAAAACACTGGCATTGGCGAGGGAGTTGATCATGGCTGATGTAGCGGTAGTCCATAAACTTTTTGTGGCCGATGTTCAACGGCTCAATGTTTTTTATGAGGGTTGTCTTGAGCGGCCTAAATGACATTTACTTGGCAGTATGAGTACAGAGAAGTTCATTAGCATTAACGGAAGGAAAATAAGTTACATTGAGGAAGGTTCAGTCACAGCAAGGCCGGTCATTTTTGTTCATGGCTTTCCGTTTAGCAAGGCTATGTGGGCTGACCAGGTTGCCGCATTGAAAGATACCGTTCGTGTGTTGGCGTACGATGTGCGAGGGTATGGAAATTCAGAACCTGGCGAGGCTACTTTCAGTATCGATTTATTTGCGGATGACCTGCTGGCCTTTATGGATGCCTTGAAACTCGACAAGGCGGTGGTATGCGGACTTTCTATGGGGGGATACATTGCCTTAAACGCAATTCAGAAGCAACCCCAGCGTTTTTCCGGACTCATGCTCATCGATACTCAATGTGGTGCGGATTCTCCGGAAGGAAAAGAGAAACGTATGAAAACCATCGCGTTCATTCAAAAGAATGGATTGGAAGTCTATGCGGAGGAATCGTTGAAAAATCTTTTTGCCCCGGTCTCTTTTGAAACTCGTCCAAAGGAGGTGAATTTTATTCGTACCACGATTTTGAATACTCCGGCTGAAGTAATCTGCCGTACACTTCAGGCCTTGGCCGATCGGAAAGAATCATGCTCGTATTTGCCAAACATTAAAATTCCGGTTTGTGTGGTGGTGGGCAGTGAAGATAAAATTACCCCTCCGCAGGTTGCGCAGAAAATGGCCGATGCGATTGCTGAGCCAAAGCTGATGGTTATCGAAAGGGCCGGACATCTTACTAATTTGGAAGCCCCTGATGCCTTTAATAACGTTGCATTGGAATTTTTCAAAAACCTAACCTTATAGTTCACCGGTTGTTCAATAAGGTGAAGGACTCACACTCGTCCAACCGCCATCCACTACCAAAGCCTGTCCGGTAATATGGCCCGCTTCGGGCGAAACCAGAAACAAGGCGGCTGATGCAATATCATTAACGGACGCGGGTTTGCCCAACGGGGTAATGTGTGCCCAGGTCGCTTCGTATTCCGGATCACTTTTAGTGCGCTCGGTTACCGTGGCACCGGGAGCGATGGCATTGATGGTAATCTGGTACGGAGATAATTCAATCACGAGATTTTTGGCCAGCATCTCCAAAGCGGCTTTTGTCATGCCATAGGCTGCGAGATTTTTATGCGCCTGGTGTCCGGTTACCGATGACATAAAAAGAATCCGACCGCCTCGTTGTTGGTCTTTCATACGTTGGGCAACGCGCTGGGCAAGAAAAAAGCTGCCACCCAGATTGACCCGTAGTACGTTGAAAAAATCGTCAGGTGTATATTCCAGAAAATCTCCGAATAGCGTGATACCGGCATTGGCGATGGCCATGTCAATCCCTCCGAAGGTATGGATTGTTTCGTTAATTAGTCGATCGATAAATTGAATATCGCCACAATCACCGGCAACGGCCAGACAACTCCCTTTTTCGAAATGAATGAGACGCGCCCCATCTTCAGCCAATGAAGATTCAATATCGTTTAAAACGACATGCGCACCTTCGCGCGCCAATTGTCGGCAAATTTCCAACCCGATGCCTTGTCCGGCTCCGGTTACGATGGCTACTTTATTTTTGAAACGCATACTCAAGATTAATGTGAATCCCGTGACACTTCACTTCCCGAACTGCCATTCAGAAAATCCAAATCGGCTCCTTCACTGGCTTGTTGCACATGTTGCTGATACAGCATGACATACCCACGGTCATACTTTTTGTGAGTAGGCTTCCAGTTGCGTTTACGTTTTTCCAATTCATCATCAGATACATCCAGCATAAGCGATCGGTTCCCCACGTCCAGGTGAATGACATCACCCGTTCTGACAACGGCAAAATTTCCACCCAACGCGGCTTCCGGTGAAGCGTGTAAGATCACCGTCCCGAATCCGGTGCCGCTCATTCGCCCATCCGAAATACGAACCATGTCGGTGACCCCTGCAGCCAATAACTTTTTAGGCAAGGCCATATTGCCCACCTCGGGCATGCCCGGGTAGCCGATCGGGCCAACATTCTTTAACACCAGAATACTAGTTGCATCTACTTCCAACTCAGGTTGATCAATCCGGTTTTTATAGTCATCAATATCTTCAAATACAACGGCCTTGCCGGAATGTTTCATCAGGTGGGCGCTGGCTGCTGAAGGTTTGATCACCGCACCCTGTTCACATAGGTTGCCGTTTAAAATCGCCACCCCCGATAAGGGATTAAAGGGTTTATCAGCTGTGGCGATCACGGCCCGGTTAAAACACGTGGCATGCTGATAATTTTCACGAATAGATTTTCCATTAACAGTTAAGGCATCACCTTGTAAAAACGAGTCCAGCTCTTTCAAGACGGCCGGTAACCCACCCGCATAGTACAGGTCTTCCATAAAGTAGTGCCCCGATGGCTGCAGGTTGGCAGTCAAGGGAATGTTCGCGGAGAGTTTATCAAAATCATCCAACTTCAGGTCAACCCCAATCCGTTTGGCAATGGCGAGCAGATGAATAATAAAATTGGTTGAACCTCCGATGGCGGCATTGGTAATGATGGCGTTTTCAAACGCCTGGCGGGTGAGGATATCGGACATCCGCAAATTTTCTTTTACCAACTCTACTATGCGAATGCCTGACATTTGGGCAAGCACTTTACGCCTGGAGTCGGCTGCGGGAATAGCGGCATTGCCCGGAAGTGAAAGTCCCAACGATTCTACCATGCACGCCATGGTGGAGGCCGTGCCCATCACGGCACAATGGCCGCGCGAACGACACATGCATTCTTCCGCCACCGTAAGTTCTTCCTGCGTCATGTCACCACTGCGCACGGCATCATTAAACCGCCAAACATCGCTGGTGCTGATATCGCGACCCTGATACTTACCGGTAAGCATCGGGCCGCCCGAAACCACGAGGGTAGGAAGATTGACACTGCAGGCGCCCATCACTAAGGAGGGTGTGGTTTTATCGCACCCACACAGCAACACCACGCCATCCATGGGATTGGCACGAATCGATTCTTCTACATCCATGCTGGCCAGGTTGCGATACAACATGGCGGTAGGTTTAATCAGGGTTTCACCTAGCGACATCACCGGGAACTCGACCGGAAATCCACCGGCTTCTGAAATTCCACGCTTCACCGATTCGGCCAATTCACGAAAGTGGGCATTGCAGGGTGTAAATTCTGACCAGGTGTTGCAAATGCCAATCACGGGCTTACCCCTAAATTCATAATCCGGTATGCCCTGGTTCTTCATCCAGGCACGATAAATAAATCCGTCTTTTCCGGTTTTACCGAACCAACCCTGGCTGCGAAGTTTGTCTTTCATAGTGATGTGCGTCTGAATTACAAGATAGTATTCTTATAGGCTTTCATCATTTCGGGGTAGTTATGCCTTTGAGCCAGGGAATTCACTACCGTAGCCAAGCGCCTGGTTTTGGTGGGTATGGTTTTGGCACTTTCAATCCACGCGCTGTAAAAGGATTGCATGTAAGGTGAGAGGGTGGTGAAAAACTTCGAAGCCTCTAGATCTTCTTTCAGGCATTGCAACAGCTGGCGCGAAAGCCGGGGTTTACGTTCGTCCAGTTCCATCACCACGTCCATTTTATCGCCAGCCTTTTTTCCGATGCCTTTGCGCATGGTAGCGTTAACGGGCAAAAAGAAATCACCATTGCCTAAGGCGAGCAAAGAGGTCTTTTCAAAAATAAAGGAGTCCAGCCTTCCCTTCACGCGAAATGTTTTCTTTCCAGGCTTAAGCTTTCTGGTTTGCGATGCCGGTACGATGAGGTACTTCCACCCACCGGCTTTATTTTGTTTTTGAAGTTTGGCGGTAAACCGAATCACAAACCAAGTTAAATGGTTTTCATTAATTCGGCACGGTATTCCGTTAGGATACGGGCCTTGGATAGAAAGCCCATGTAGTGATTTTCTTTTACGACCGGCAAATTCCATTGCCGGGTTTCATCAAATTTTTTCAGAATGACCGGAAGGCTGTCGTTAAAATCCACCGCATGAGCTTCTGTCATGAGGTCTTTAACCAGGGTTGTGTCGTACAATTTGTCATTGAAAATTATTTCGCGCACATGATCCAGGTGAACAACGCCAACCAAGTTTCCTTCGCGGGTTACCACCGGAAACGTATTTCGCCTCGAGATGGAAATTACGCGAACCAGTAATCGTAAACTGTCATCAGGCCGCACGGCTGAAAAGTTTTGTTCCAATAAATCCTGCAGGTTGAGTTTACTGAGCAAGAACTGATCGCGATTATCGACTGTCATATTCAACATGCGCGAAAGTTTCTTTCCCTCCATGGACAGCGGTTCGAAATAGCGGGCGATGGTTAAACTTAAGGCCGCTACGATCATCAGGGGAATGATAAGATCGTATCCCCCGGTGATTTCGGCAATCAGAAATATGGCGCATAAGGGAGCATAAAATACACCACTCAGAATGCCGGCCATAGCAACCAGGGTAAAATTGGTTTCCGGAATTTGGGCAATACCGCTCAGGTTCACCAAGCGTGCGAATGCAAACCCCAGATAAGCCCCGACAAATAAAGAGGGACCAAAGTTGCCACCATTGCCTCCGCTTCCGAGCGTCAGGCCTACGGCTACCACTTTGATCAATACCAACGCCCCGATAAAGATCAAAAGAGTCACATCATGTTGCAGGTACGGATACAGGATGCTCCCCTTGGCAACATTCAACGGCTGTTGATTGGCCAGCATTTTAATACTTTCATATCCTTCACCAAACAGCGAAGGGAAGAGTATAAGCAATCCAAACAGTGACAATCCACTCATCATGATTTTGGACCGGTTTTTTTGCCGGGCAAACAGGGCTTCGGTTCGCTCCAGTGTGTGTGCATAGAACAAGGCGATAAAACCTGACAGCACACCCAGTATTATGTAAAAGTGAATGTTATGGTAGTTGAACGGTTGTTGCAGCGAGAAAGAAAGAATGACGCCTTCGGCCAGGATAACTTTTGAAAGCAAGGCGCCAGTAGCCGCGGCAATAATAATCGGGATAAAAGCTCCAACGGTTGCATCCGTTAATAACACTTCGATGGCAAAGAGCACACCGGCTACCGGTGCGTTAAAGGCAGCGGCAATTCCGGCTGCAGCACCGCAAGCCAGGAGGATAGCCCGGTCTTTGTACGACAAATGAAAATAGCTTCCAAAGTTGGCGCCAATGGCTGATCCGGTACTGACCATGGGTGATTCCAAACCTACTGATCCGCCAAAGCCAACCGTTAAAGCACTGGTAATTATATGTGAATACGTTTGGCTGGCCGGTAGTCGAGCCGATTTTCGGGAAATGGCGTAACCAATTTCTGCACTTCCTTTCCGGAAATCTCCTTTAAGTCCATACTTGATATATAGTACGGTTAAGGTTATACCGATAACCGGGAATAAGGCGAACAGAAAGAATTGTTCATAATCAGCAGCATATCGGCTTACCCAAACGTTAATGGTATGAACAAAATACTTAAGAATAATGGCAGCTAAGGCCGATAACACGCCCACCACGATGCTCGCCAGCATAAAAAACTGACGGGGCGTTAGCCGGTTACGCGCGAAAAAGAAGATTTGTTTTAGCGCCCGGAGTATCCGTTTGTCAGACTTCGGAGATTGCATGGTGCAAAATAACCAGCTGGTTCGAAAATTGACTTACCTGAGCATGAGTATTTGACTGCTATCGAATGAATAATTATGTGTATTGTTGTAGCTACAATTATTGAGCAATAGTATGTCACTGGAACAGGACATTAAACAGGAGCGTTTCCAAAGCGAGTATCAGAAAGCGAGTATCAACATCCTGTACACAGGAAGCTGGTTGTATAATCTCAATGCTGCCTATCTCAAGAAGTTTGGGGTTACTCCAGAGCAATTCAATGTCTTACGCATTTTGCGGGGCAGTCATCCGCAACCGATGATGCTGGCCGAAATTACGGCTCGCATGATTGATAAAAGCAGCAACTGTACACGGCTGGTTGAGAAACTGCGTCAAAAAGGATTGGTGAACCGCGAGATTTGCGCAGACAACCGCAGGCAGGTGGATATTTCCATTACAGAACGAGGATTGCAGATCCTGAAAAAAATTGATGCTGACAGCCCCGCCTGGACACGTACGCTCGAGAAATTAACAAAATCCGAAGCGAAGGAGTTGAACCGCATGTTGGATAAGCTGCGCGGTTAGTCGCGCCACTCCACAATTGGGGTGGAGTATTTGGTAATATCAAAAGAATCCCGAAGGCTCATGCTCATTAAGGTTAAGTCGTTCAAGACCCCACTTTTAAAATTTGGGTGACCTTTTTGCCAAACTTCTTTGATGTAGGGGCCTTTCCGCGTTGTTTTCTTTTCGTGTGGTGATGACACCTGAACCTGACTTTCAAAATAGAGTCCATAAATCGTGACCCGATATTCTCGCGGCCGCACTTCGATAACAAACTTACCTTTCCATTCTCCATTCCAATAGATCATGGGCGTGTTTTGATACTTCCGTCCATACCGTTTACAGTCCACCGTGTAATGTTCAATTTCTCCCACATAGCCAATGCCACTATTACCGATGGGATTGCGCTGAACATTACGGGTAAACATTTTGGATTTGATCATGGATACAATCTCACTGCGCAGGCTGTCTTCAGAGCCGCCATAGGAATAGGTGTACCGCCAAATCAACTCGCCATCTTCGATTTCAAAGAAGTCATACTTCTGGCCAGGCGCAGAACATGTAAAAAAACCAAATAAAATAATCAGGCTAATTTCCCTCACCATGGCATCCATTAAGTAACGCAACCAACTATCCGTTGACGAGAAATACAACAAGAATAACAGGGAACGGCTGGGTGAGTTTAAAGACCCGTAGAGGCAATTTTTATCATGGATTTTGAGTAAGTAAGTAACCCAGCATTTCATATTGTATAATGAGTATTAGCCAAAACTATATTATGATCAATTAGGATTGTAAGGAATATAATTTGCCAAGCCACGATTTTTCTAAAATTTCAGAAAACGATTGAACCCCGGTTTTTAGGCTGAAATCAAAAGGGGGAAGAGGTCAAATTGACATTTTTGTTACCCATAGTTTAAAATCAATCATGTTTTTCAAAAAACATATTAAATTTTTGAAAACAGGGTATAAAATGACCCTATTGTAAACGAATTCTATAATAAATATTGAAAATAGGGTCATTTTTTGCCTCAAAGTCCTGAATGTTGTGGTGTTAACCTAAACCTATCCCTATGAAACGATCGATTATCTACCTCGTCCTGTTAGTAGGCTTCAGCGTGCTGGCTATTTTTATGCCAGCTGTACCGACAACCATCAATACCGAAGGCATTAACTCCGGTGATGTTGCCTGGATGTTGGCAGCCACTGCTCTTGTGCTCCTGATGACGCCCGGTCTGGCCTATTTCTATGGCGGCATGATCAACACCAAAAACATTATCTCGACCATGTTGCAAAGTTTTATTGCCATGGGGGTGATCAGTGTACTTTGGATCGTGGTGGGCTTTAGCCTTGCCTTTGGCGATTCGCTAGGCGGCTTCATCGGAAACCCGACTTCCTTCTTCATGTTCCAGAACGTGTTGGACGGAAAGCCGTGGTCACTTGCCCCTACCATTCCCCTGGTGTTGTTTGCGTTCTTCCAGTTGAAATTCGCCATCATAACGCCTGCCTTAATTACCGGCACATTTGCTGAACGTATCCGCTTCAAGTCTTACATCATTTTCCTGGTCTTGTTCTCGCTCTTTATCTATGCTCCGCTTGCCCACATGACGTGGCACCCGGACGGATTCCTGTTCAAACTAGGTGTGCTTGACTTTGCCGGTGGTACCGTGGTCCACATGTCGGCCGGGTTTGCTGCCTTGGCAGCCGCCATTTACTTGCGTAACAAGGCGGAAGTGAAAGAAGCGATTTCTCCAGCCAACATTCCATTCGTGTTATTGGGTACGGGATTGCTGTGGTTTGGCTGGTTTGGTTTCAATGCCGGTAGTGCGTTAGGCGCTGGTCCGTTAGCGGCTTCTGCTTTTGCTACGACCAATACGGCATCGGCTGCAGCCGGTTTGTGCTGGGTATTATTAGATTCGGTTCGAGGCAAAAAACCCTCTGCTCTTGGATTCTGTATCGGGGCTGTGGTCGGATTAGTGGCCATTACACCAGCTGCCGGTTTCGTTACGATCCCTTCCAGCCTTTTCATTGGTACCATTGCGGCCATCATTAGTAATGTAGTGGTGCATTGGAAATCCAAGACTTCATTGGAAGATACATTGGATGTATTCCCTTGCCATGGTGTAGGTGGTGCCGTGGGTATGGTGATGACGGCTTTGTTGGCCAACACCGCTGTTAATGCTGGCAACACAACGGGTAACGGTCTTCTCTTTGGCGAGTTTACCCTCTTCAAAGTTCATATGATTGCATTAGGGCTTGCCTTGGTCTTCATCATTGGCGGATCATTCCTGATTTTGAAAATCACCGATCTGATTTCCCCGATGACAGTCAACAGCGAAGAGAAGAAGGTGGGATCGGATTTAAGCCAGCATGGTGAAAATCTGTATCCGCTGGATATGAAAAAAGAGGTGGCCGCGTAGTGTCACCAAAGCGTCCCGGTGGGTGTAAGAGACCCAGCCGGGACCACTTTAGCTTATTGTTTAAAAAACACATTCAAAATTATGAAAAAATATAAAATGGGATTAGGACGCTTGGCGCTTGTGCTAACCCTACTCATCACCTCAAATTTTACACGGGCTCAGGAAAACATTGTGGTCGCATCTGCAGCTAAGCCAATCGTAAAAGAAGATCCGATCATCACAGAAGGAGATAAAGCAGCCGCAAAGGCCGAAGAAGAAGAGGAAGCTGAACCAACGTTTACCTTATCAGGCAGTTTGGACACGTATTTCCGCACCTCCTTCAATACGCAAAACGCCTACTATGGCGATGCCTATGCACCTTCCACTTCCTTCGCGGATCTGAAAGGATTTGGAATTGGTATGGTTAACCTGATTGCTTCTTATGGTGGAGATAAAGCTGGCTTTACTGCGGATTTAGTATTTGGTCCACGCGGTCAGGCGGCCGTGTTTGGAACAGCCTCAGGTCAGGCTATTATTAACCAAGCCTTCGCGTATTACAAGTTTTCAGATAAGGTAACGTTGAACTTAGGTCAGTTCAATACCTTCTTGGGATATGAAGTTATTTCTCCCACTGTCAATTTTCATTACTCAACTTCCTATCTCTTTTCATGGGGGCCCTTCAATCACACAGGCGCCCGTTTGGATGTAGCCTTGCCGGGCGGATTGGTGGCCAAACTCGCGGTGATGAACCCGACCGATATTGTGGAGTTTAATCCGGTGAACACTTTTACCCTGGGCGGTCAAATCGGAAAGACATCCGATAAAGGTGGCATTTGGCTGAACTTTCTGTATGGCGACCAGGACGGAACGCTCGACTCAGAAACCGTACAGCCCAGCGATGCATCGGCCGGAAATCTTTTTCAAGGCGATGTAACCTTAGGTTATAGCCTCACTGAAAAGTTCTATCTCGGTTTCAATGCTTCTATGCAGAGTGTGGCAGCCGGAGAAGAGGCAGACCTGAATGGTGATATTGTTGATGCCACAGGCGATGCTGCTTCCTTCATGGGGGTTGCCGTGTATCCTAAGTTCACATTTTCCGAAAGCTTTGCCTTGGGATTACGTGCCGAGTATTTCTCCGTAAAAAATGGACACCTCGGAATTTTCGGAACCGATGCTGAAGGAAATGGCTCGGTGATGGAATTCACACTTTCCGGAAATTATAAAATGGGTGGACTGACCTTTATTCCGGAGGTGCGGGTGGATAAAACTTCTGAAGACTCATTTTATAAAGGAACGGAGGTGAAGAGCCTGATGCCATCCCTGACCCTGGCGGCTGTTTATAAATTCTAAAATGTTTTAACGAATCAAACCACTACTACCGATGTCAAAAACAAAACTTGAGTACATCTGGCTCGATGGGTATACGCCCACACAGAGCCTGCGCAGCAAAACTAAAATTGTCAAAAACTTTAATGGCACCCTCGAAGATTGTCCGATGTGGTCGTTCGATGGAAGTTCTACCGAACAGGCACCGGGTGGTTCCAGCGATTGTTTGCTGGAGCCCGTAGCGCTGTTTCCTGATCCCGGCCGCAAGGATGCCTTTCTGGTGATGTGTGAAGTATTAAGTCCCGATGGCACCCCACATCCTACCAATGGTCGTGCTACCATTGAAGATGATGACCGTGACTTCTGGTTTGGTTTCGAACAGGAGTATTTCCTGTGGGACCCGGGCACCAATAAGCCGCTGGGCTTTCCGGAGAACGGATATCCGGCTCCCCAAGGCCCCTACTATTGTTCTGTTGGCGCAAAGAACGCGTTCGGTCGCGCGATTGTAGAAGAACATCTTGATTTGTGCCTCGCTGCGGGCATTAATGTGGAAGGCATCAATGCCGAAGTGGCACCCGGCCAGTGGGAGTTCCAGATTTTTGCCAAAGGAGCAAAGGAAGCGGGTGATCAGGTGTGGGTAGCGCGCTACCTGTTGGAACGCACAGCCGAAAAATTCGGGGTGGCGGTAAACTGGCATTGCAAACCGTTGGGCGCCACCGATTGGAATGGCTCGGGCATGCATGCCAACTTCTCGAATTCATTATTGCGCGAAGCCGGATCAAAAGATGTATATGACGTGGTGTGCAAAGCCTTTGCTCCCTATGTAAAAGAACACATTGCTGTTTACGGTGCGGATAATCATTTGCGTCTCACCGGAAAGCACGAAACGCAAAGCATTGATAAATTTTCTTATGGTATTTCCGATCGCGGGGCTTCCATTCGCATTCCAATCGCCACCGTAGAAAACGGCTGGAAAGGTTGGTTGGAAGACAGAAGACCCAACTCGGCAGCCGATCCGTACAAGGTGGCGGCCCGCATCATCACCACGGTGAAAACCGTGGGCGAGCCTGAACCGGTACTGGTAAGCATGAATGGCAACGGAAAAGGGAGGTAGACTTTTCCGTGTGTGAAGTGAACGGGAGGGGCGCAAGCTTCTCTCTTTTCATTTCTTTCGTAATTCTTCCAGGTCTGTTAAAATAACCTCCACCAATGCTTCGGTTACAATTTTACCCTTCTCAACGGTAGCCAGCGTGGCATCACCCCAAACTCCACTGGGAGAATAGGTTCCCACCTTGTTGTTGGGATCGCGCGTAAGTCCGCGACCGGTAGGTGAATAATCCTTAACAGCCAGTTTCATATTGACGGCTTCGGGTTTCATGTACAGGATCATGGAGGTTTCAATCTCATCGGCATGGGTGCCGCCTTCTTGTTGCTTGATTTTATTTTCGATGTCTTCAAGGCTTTTCAAATCGGTGAAGCGTAGGGTAATGCCATCGTTAGCCAGCGTGTCGCGGGCGGGGTTCAATGCGCGAACGGTGCTGATGCCGGTATTCAGAATGTAAAATTTTTTAGGACCAAAACGAGCCAGGCTGCGCACGATGTCAACCACCAGATCGCGGGCTGTGCTAAGTTGTAATGAAGTTGAACCTGGGTACTCAACAAAAGCCGGATAGTAATGATAATTGATAGTAGGCGCAATGATCACCTTGGCTTCTGCATGTACGCGTGCGGTGAGGTACTCTGCCAGAATCAAATCATTCTTCAATAACAAATGGGGTCCATGTTCCTTCGCAGCTGCACCCAGCGGAATAACCACCACCGCTTCCGGGGTTAATACTTTTTCCGCCTCCAGCCAGGTGAGGTTTTCAAGCATGATGCCTTTCGGAGCTTGGGCAACCGAGAATAACGGTACAAACAGCAGGGCAAAAATGATTTTCATGAGGCTGGAGTTTTAAGACAAGATAGGCATGAATCCATCATTCATTTTTCGGGCACCTACTTCGGAAGTAAGAAATACACTCAACTAGCAGTAAATTTCCTCTGGTAATTCCTGAATTTTGACATCTCAAGTCAATCCGTATGGGGAAGAAAATTTTAAAAGTGCTGGGAATCTTATTGGTGCTGGTACTCGCAGCCGGTGCCTTCATTTATTTCAACTACTTGCGGCCTAAACCGCTTCCCATCTCAGTTGAAGACCGCGCAGCGATTAGCCTCACACCGCTTCCGGCTTCCTTAAAACTTTCCGGTGATAAATTTTGGCTTACTCCGGAAACGGGAATCTCTGTGCAGGGCCCCGAAAGTGACGTGTTAGCAGACGCGGTAGCCCGGTTTTCAAAAGTTATTGCAGCCCGCACGGGCATTAGCTTGAAGTCAAATTCCGGAATTGAGATTCATTATGACTCGGTGGTTACGCTGACACACCAGGTCAATGAAGCCTACCAGCTGATCATTACAAAAGATAAGATTGCACTGGAAGCCAACACTCAAATTGGTGTACTGCGGGGTTTGGAAACCCTGAAGCAATTCATTCAACAGGAGGGAGATCAGTTTTATTGGCCTACCGTAAAGATCAAGGATACTCCGCGGTATGCCTGGCGCGGACTGATGATCGATGTAGGCCGACATTTCATGCCCAAGGAAGTTATCTTACGCAACCTGGAAGCTATGGCTGCAGTGAAGATGAACGTTTTACATTGGCACCTGAGCGATTACCAGGGATTTCGGGTTGAATCAAAACTATTTCCCAAACTACACGAACTTGGCTCAAATGGTGAATATTATACCCAAGACGAGATCCGCGAGATTGTGGCCTTTGCGCAGGCACGCGGAATCCGAATCGTTCCTGAATTTGATATGCCCGGCCACTCTTCCGGGTTTCTTACTGGATATCCTGAACTGGCATCAGCACCGGGTCCGTACAAACTTGAAACCACCATGGGCATTTTTCCTCCGGTCATGGATCCCACCCGCGAGGAGGTGTATCAATTCCTGGATCAGTTTGTTGGTGAAATGACGCAACTGTTTCCCGATGAATATTTTCACATCGGGGGCGATGAGGTGAGTTATGCGCATTGGGATGCCAATGAACGCATTCAGGAATTCATGAAACAGCAGGCCATTGCCGACAACCATGCCCTGCAAGCGTATTTCAATGAACGCCTCGAAAAAATCCTAGCTAACCATAACCGGAAAATGATTGGATGGGATGAAATCCTGAATCCGAACCTGAGCCATGATGTAGTGGTACAAAGTTGGCGATCGCACAAATCGCTGATCCAGGCCGTGCAAAACGGTAGTCAGGCGATTCTATCGTCAGGGTATTACCTGGATCATAAGTTATCAGCGGCCAAACATTACAGTGTTGACCCTGAGGTGATGAGCGGGGCCGTTACGATCAAACCCGATAGCACGCGCTGGCAGGAGTATGTGCTGGAACTGGAGGTTACCGGAAACAAAATGCCCAGCAATCTGGTGGTGTATGGCGGTGAACGTGAGTTGCGTGGATTATTTTTTATGATGGAGAATGCCATGGCGTTTGAGCAGGCTACTCGTACGGGTAATCAAATGAACTTTTCCATGACTACGGATTATGGCACCATTAACGGGGAAGTAATTTTTATGGGCGATAGCATAACCGGAGAACTTTCACTGGGCTTATTATCGTTTCCGTTACGCGGAAATAAAAAGGGAGGTCATGATTGGCCAGGGACCACACCCCCAAAAGTGGAACAGATCAAACCGTTGACCGATCTAGAGAAGAAGCGAATCCTGGGTGGTGAAGCAGCCATGTGGACCGAGTTGGTGAATGCCCGCAACCTCGATTCGCGCATCTGGCCGCGTGCTGCTGCCATGGCGGAAAAATGGTGGTCGCCTGCTGAGTTGACAAAAGACCCTCGTGATATGTATCGCAGACTTGAGACGATGACTCAGTATCTCGAAACGCTGGGCGTACAACATCTTCAAGGGCAGACAAGCATGATTGCAGAGTTGGCGGCAGGCAAGTCAACAGAACCCATTCGGATTTTAGTAGATGCCTTGCAGGAAGTTGGACTCATCGACAGGTTCGGTTTGGGTATGGGTTCAACGCTTGATCCCCTTAACGAAGTAGTGGATGTAGTTGCTCCGGAAAGTTTAGTAGCCGTCAGGTTTAATCAGCAGGTGGACGATTTTCTGGCCGACCCGAATCGACAAACCGGCATCGCTGACATTCAACGTCAGCTTACACAATGGCGTAACAATCATTTGGCTTTTCAGGCGGTAGCGCAAGGTAACGCCCGGTTGGAGAAAGTGATTCTGACCAGCGAAGAACTGAGTCGCATGTCTCATTTTGCCTTACAGTCCCTGGATGCGATCAGCGGTAAGCAGCAACTCACTTCGGCCGACCAAGCCGCGATGAAGAAAGCCTTTGCTTCGGTAGCCGATAAACGGGCCGGAGTTTACATTGCCGTGAAGCCGGCTTTGGAAAAACTGGTGGATACTATTCCGGTACAGTAATATCTACGGATTATGATTTTAGAACTTCCACTAAATTGGTAAATGGAATTCCGTAATCGGGTAATAACCCTTGCACTCGTTCTGTCCAATCTCCTGGTGTTTATTGTTTCATGGTACACCATCGGAACCACTAAAGATCCACAATGGTCACAAGGACTGCTGTTCAATGGAGCTGAGTTCGCACCCCTTACGCTGGATAGGGAGTGGTATCGAATTGTTACGCATCTTTTTTTGCATGGTAATTTCTTACACCTTGCTTTTAACATGTATGCCTTGTTTACAGTTGGAAGCGAGGTTGAACGTACTACAGGACCGATTAAGTTTTTGTGGATTTATTTTTTATGCGGCTTTACCGCTAGTCTGGCGAGTTTATATTTCAATTTGTTCACGATCGGAGTTGGTGCATCAGGCGCCATTTTCGGCTTGTTTGGTTTCTCTTTAGTGATCCAAATTGCGGAAAGCCGGAAAGCTGATCGTCCGATTATTCCTTTAGTAATCAATTTTGGAATCTTCCTCGGGGTAAATCTTCTTTACGCAAAACTGCTCAATGCAGATAATGCAGCGCATATAGGCGGCTTGGTTGGAGGTTTAATTTTAGGGGTTATTACGTTATGGGATAATTCATACAAACGCGTAAGAGCCGAATATCTGACGTTGATCGTGTCGGTGATTGTATTCTTTTTATTGCCACGGTATCAGGTTAGCTATTTCAAGTTTTTTCAACGGGTAATCACAATAGAGGATTCATCAAAAGCCCTCTTCCAAAAGCAAAATATTTCTGATGCCGAGTATTTGAATAACTTCAAAAAATATGATCGGTATTGGGATAGCGCACGCGTTATGCTCGATGCCCACACCTATTTGCCAGAAGCCCTGCACCAGGATACCTTTCGTTTGCGTAGATACATCCATTGGCGAAAGCAAGAAAACAACTTTCGCATCTTGTTGCTTGAAAAGGAAAGTTATCGGTATATGGATAGTATTGAAATGAGTCAGCAACGGTTACAACCTTATTTTCAATTAGATTATCCACTGACGCAATTATTACCCATTCGAGATCCAGAGAAGGACACCTTGGTGAAACCAACTTTATATCCTGTAAAAATTTGGTACAATGACGAATGGGAGGAGGTGGCAGGACCACCAGCAGCCTTCTATCGATTAGGGCAAAAGGATACAGCTGGGGTGTGGCAAGGCCCTGTCCGCGATTACTTTAATTCGGGGAAAGTTCAAATGAAGGGGTCATATAAAAATGGCCGAAGAGATGGGGTGTTTCTATACTATTCCGATCATAATACTTACGAATCAGCTGGTCGATATATCAACGAAATTCCGGTAGGAAAATGGGAGCGCTTCCATCCTAATGGAAGGTTAAAAAGCGAGGAGTACTTTGAGCCAGAATATTTTATGAAGAACATGTGGGATTCACTGGGGAATCCACTTGTAATAAATGGGGAAGGGCATGTTAAGTTCTACTACCCTAATGGTAAATTGGCAGAGACTGGAACTTATCGCAACGGCAAAAAAGAAGGGATGTGGCTAGGGTATCACACTAATGGCCAACTTTATTATGAAGAGATCTTTGCTATGGGAGGTTTGTTACAAGGCAGAAGCATTACGGAAGACGGACAACGTTTTGTATATGATGCGAGCAGCCTATTCCCAATCCCCGAATCCGGCTATTTTCATCTGCAGGCCTATATTCAACGCAAAGTAAAAGATTTAAACCCTTCAAATCATGGATTGGTTAAAGTTTGGTTTAGGGTAACAGTTAACCGAGTGCTTACCGATTTTCAGATTGATAAAAGTCTTACTCCTGACTTGGATGCTCAGGCAATTGAATTCCTTAAAGCGGGTCCTTCCTGGTTACCAGCTCGCGATCATGGCCACCAAATGCGTAATGGCTGGGCTACAGTAACTATTGAATTCTAAGTCTCTTGTTTGAAATCAATTTACTCACTCACTCCGCAACGAATTAGCCGGGTTTGCCCGTGCTGCTTTCAAGGCCTGCGTACTCACAATCAGCAAGGCAAAGGTTAAGGCAATCACACCCGTAACCGGAAAAATCCACCAGGCTACGGTAGTGCGGATGGTGTAACGCTCCAGGTATTGGTTCAGGAACCACCACGCAAGGGGCGATGATATAATGAACGCAAGAATGACCAACACCGAGAAGTCTTTCGACATTAAACCCACCAGATTGGGAACCGAGGCGCCCAACACTTTGCGGATGCCGATTTCTTTTGTCCGCTGTTCAGCGGTAAACGCAGCTAACCCGAATAAACCAAGCCCGGTGATCACGATGGTGAGCGTGGCAAACAAACTGGCCAGTGTGCTGGTCAGATTGATGGTGGTGAATTTTTTCTGGAACTCCTGATCGGCAAACCGGTATTCGAACGGATAGGCCGGAGCATATTTTTCAAATACGGTCTTTACAGAATTGATAGATGCCTGTAAATCGTTTGTCTTTTTCAGCCGAATCGTAACGGCATCAATCCATTCGGGCTCCAGAATAACAAACATGGGCTTTACGGGTTGAAACACTGATCCCATTAACACATCATCCACGACACCAATCAATTTTCGTTTTCCACCCCATAGGTCGAGCTCGGTACCGATCGGATCCTCGAGATTCATTAAGGCCAACGCAGCTTTGTTAATCAGAATGGCGGCCGTATCGCTTTTGAAATCTTCACTGAAATCGCGGCCGTCCAGAAGTTTAATGCCCATGGTTTTAACATAGTCATATTCCGTGGCAATGGTGGTGAAAATCACGCGCAGATCTTCAGGCTTACCGGGCCAGCCTAAGAAGTTATTGGAGTTGATATCGGTAATCTGACTATTGGATTTGGTCACCGCTTCCACCACACCGGTATTCAACAACTCTAATTTTATAGCCCGGTAGTTATTGCGTACTTCGTTGGTATAGTTAACGGCCATCAGGTTTTCCTGATCATAGCCCAATTGCCGGCCTTTCACTAATTGGATTTGCTGGTAAATGACAATGGTGCCAATGATCAATAGAATAGAAAATCCGAATTGCAGGGTAACGAGGATTTTTCGGGGTGTACTGGTACCACGACCCATGGTGGGTTTCCCTTTCAACACCTTTACCGGATGAAAGGAGGAAAGATAAAATGCCGGATAACTTCCGGAAACAATTCCAACCAGAAGGATTAGTCCGAGGGAACTAATCCAGAATTGCGAGGAGAAATAATCGATGAAGAGTTTTTTATCGACCAGATTATTGTAATAAGGCAATAAGAGTTGAGCGGCCAAAATCGCAATCGCGAAGGCGATAAACGCAATGAAGGTTGACTCACCAATAAACTGGAGAATCAGTTCCCTGCGCCTGGAGCCAACACTTTTGCGAACGCCCACTTCGCGGGCCCTGCGTTCGCTTCGGGCGGTAGCCAGATTCATAAAATTGATGCAAGCAATTATGATGATGAACACGGCAATGATAGTGAACATCTGCACGTAATCATTCATACCTCCGGTTTCCACCCCATTATCAAAATTACTGAACAGCCGCCAGCGCAAGAGGGGATATAAAAAATATTCAGGTTTGGTGTCCACCTCACCATGTTCCTGCAACATCATCTTTACACTCTTTTCAACATCGGCATAATGGGCGGGGTCATTCAACTCGGCAAACACCTGAAAGGAGTAGTTGCCCCAGTTGGTTGTATTGTCTCGCACCCATTGATTGTTTTGCTCCCGAAATTTCCAGGTCACCAAAAAATCAAACTGAAACGTAGAGTTGCCCGGTACGTCTTTCAGAATACCGGTTACTTTCAGATCATATTGGTTGTCGAGCCGGATTACTTTATTAATCGGATCTTCTTCACCGAACAATGCCTTGGCGGTGGATTCGGTGATCACGATTGAGGGCGGGTCATCCAATACCTGGTCAGCACGGCCAGATACCAATGGAAACTCGAACATCTCCAGAAATTCTTCACTTACCCAATACCCTTGCTTGAGCAATCGGTTTTCTCCCACGGTAATCAGGTGTTCACCGCCCCAATCGGTAACCGCCATTCGTGCAATATTGCTGTTGGCTGTTTTGAAGGCTTCATAAGTTGGTAGCGGCACGCTGGTCCACGAACTGATTTTACCATCGAATTGGGCCCGGACCCACACCTGGTACAGGCGGTCGGCCTTGGGAAAGAATTTGTCAAAGCTGGTTTCATCGGCCACCCAAAGCAGAATAAGGATACTGCACGTGATGCCCAAGGCCAGACCGGTAATATTAATAAAGGAGTAAAACCCGTTTTTAAACAGGTTGCGAACCATCACCACAAAGTAATTCCGGAACATACGGTAGGGATTAGGACTGTAATACTTGCGTATGGCGAAAAGGTATCAGCCCCAGGCAAGAATTTTTCCTAGAGATCGCAGATCCCGGAAATTAGTTGCAGCTCGGTTCGGATAATTTTCCAGCGGCAGGAAAAGTGTTCAGGGATGAACAGGGGTAGTGAGCACTTTTGGACAATTATTTGTCGGGCATAACCAAAGCCATGATGATATAAAGCAAAAGCCCGGTGCCGAAAAAGAGAAAGGCTACGATGAAAATGAGCCGCATAACCGTGGGATCCAGGTCAAAATAGTCAGCCAGGCCACTGCAAACTCCAAATATTTTTTTGTCACCCTTTACCAGTCGTTTTGCCATAGTTTAATTCTTTAATCGAAGATACAGAATGAATATGAAAAATCATGCCGCTCTTATCGAGCCAAGGACACGGCATGTTAAAATTCGATTGGACAGTCAGATAGGTAAACTCATTTTCCAGTACTTTTGCTGAATGAAATTTTCTGTGTTTTACATTGTAGTGGGAATTTTGATTCTGGGATCTTGCTCCTCCAACCAGGAGCAGCGGTCGTCAGCCACAGTAGACTCCCTTCGTATCAATTATTCCATCCGTAGCCTGTGGCCGCACGACCCTGAGGCCTTTACGCAAGGGTTACTGATTCATAACGGTCAACTGTTTGAAAGCACGGGTCAGTACGGTACTTCGTGGATCGGCATCGTGGATATCAACACGGGTAAGGTGGATAAGAAAGTAGTGTTGGACAATCAATATTTCGGGGAAGGCATCGCCATTCTCAACAACAAAATATTTCAGCTGACCTGGCAAAACAAAGTGGGCTTTGTCTATGATCTGAAAACGTATAAGAGAATTAAAGAATTTCGATTCGATTCGTTTGCCAAAGAAGGGTGGGGCTTAACCCATGACCAGGTCAACCTGATCATGAGTGACGGCACCGATAAGTTGCATTACCTCGATACCGTGACCCTCGAAGTCGCGAAATCAATCAAGGTTACCGATGAGAACGGCCCGGTAAAAAACCTGAACGAATTGGAGTATATCGAGGGGTTTATTTTTGCCAACGTATGGCAAACCAATACGATTTTAAAAATTGACCCGGCAACCGGGAAGGTGGTTGGCAAACTGGATTTATCCAAGCTGGCCAGCGATGCCCGAAAGGCAAGTCCGCAGGTTGATGTGTTAAACGGAATTGCCTGGCATCCGGAAACACGTTCTTTTTTAGTAACCGGGAAAAACTGGCCGAACATTTACATCTTGAAATTAGATGAGTCCAAACCCCATGGTTAATTCCGTTGGCGGGATTATGGTTTTCCTCCTGGTTACCGCGCTCGCGCACGCTCAACCGTATCTTCAGGTTTTAGGCATTGCGCAAGATGGGGGTTATCCCCACATCGGCTGCGAACAAGCATGTTGTGCTCCCGCGCGACAAGATCACACCTTGCGCGAACCCGTAGTTTCCCTGGCATTGGTTGACCCTGCATCAAAACTATGGTGGCTGTTTGAAGCAACACCCGATATCAACGATCAACTTCATGCCTTTCATGCAACCCATCCGGAATATTCGTATTTGCCGGCAGGTATCTTAATCACGCATGCACACATCGGGCATTATGCCGGATTGATGCAACTGGGTCGTGAGGCATTAGGAAGCAAAGATGTGCCGGTTTACGTGATGGAACGAATGGCAAACTTTCTTACAAACCACGGTCCATGGTCGCAATTGGTAACACTCCATAATATTTCGCTTCGGGTTATTACGTCTGAATCCCTTTCGCTGGCACCCGGTATTGATGTACGGGCGTTCACCGTTCCGCATCGCGATGAATTTTCGGAAACGGCAGGTTTTCGAATCACGACATCAACCAAAAAGTATTTGTTTATTCCCGACATCGATAAGTGGGAGAAGTGGCCGGTGAAGGTGGAGGACCTAGTGAAGGAAGTTGATTATGCACTGCTGGATGCCACCTTTAATACAGCCTCTGAGTTGCCGAACCGCAGCATGAGTGAAATCCCTCACCCGTTGGTAACAGAAACAGTTGCCCGGTTGGAAAGGTGGCCCGAGCTTAAACAACGGGTTTATTTTATTCACCTCAATCATACCAATCCGCTTTTGTGGAATACAGCTGAACAAGCTTCCCTTACAAAAAAGGGTTTTAACATAGCGAGAACAGGAATGATTCTGCGTTAAGAGTGAAACAAGCGAATGTGAGTAAGACCTTTCGGTCGCGTCCTTTAATTAATTGCCCGTAAACTCATACCCGAAAATCGCATCCCACGCGCTCAAGGCAGGTTTGGGGTTGAGATTCACATCCACGAGCCCGAGGAATAGAAAAAAGTTGATGTTGTCTGGCACATCATCGGGCACAGCACTGCCATCAATATCAGTAAATGGTAATTGAAACACGGCTTTGGCTTTGACCTGATTTAACAAGTGGGCATGATGCTCCACATAGGCTTTCTGTAATTCAGGTGAACTGGTAAATGATCCGGTGACTGAACCGGAAGACCAGCCGCCTTCCGAAACAAATACCGGTAGATTTTTTCCTTCCACCAACCGTGTGTAGTAATTCATTGGAATGTCAACCGGATTGCTAAAGCCAAAGTAGGGATACGATGACAACCCCAATTCCTGAATGAAAGGGAAATCCAAAAAATCCTGAGCAATTCCTTTGTAGGTACCACCGGTCAATTTGCCCCACGCATGATCTACCTGCACACTGATGCTTAACGGAACGGTGGCATTGCGTGCTCGGATGGCAGTAGCAGTCGCGTTGACTGCTGTTTTTACGCCATTATAAATAGCAGCCGGAGCGGCATCACGAATCAGGTTGGTTTCCAGCGCCAAACCCAGATGATCGGGCTTTAGAATGCTGTCCATGGCAACCGCAAATTTTTGGTAGAGCACCTGCATCTCGGCATCGGCAATGCTTTTACCGGCTTGTTGCAAATCCACAGCGTCCGCGGTTCGGTCCAATCCATTTTGCGGATCGATGTATACCCACAGTTTTAAATTCTTGCTGCGGTAAAAGGCAACGAGGTCTTGATAATTGGTCACGATGTGATCATGAACTGTTGTTCCGGCCAGCAACTCGGCCCAGGGTACTTCGGTGGTAATCATGGCGGCATCGGCCCGCTGTGTCCACAGATTCAACGATTGCACGATTAAATCAAGATTGTCGAACCGCGGGGCTGAATTCTGAAACCCCATAAGGTACGTACGGGAAGGTTTTTCCTCTTCTTGCTGGCAGGCAAACACAATTGCCGAGAAGAACATCGTCATCAGAATCCGTTTCATAAGAGTCAAAGATAAGTAACCCAACGATGATAAGACCCGAAAAGGGGCTTTGACCCTGATGAGGTGATGGATTATTTTCTGGTCATTTATTACTCCGACCGCAAGGTTACCGTTGGGTTTTCAGTCACGACTTTACGCATCTGGGTTCCGATGGTGATGGCCACCGTAAGCACCATCAGGCCGATGGAGATAATGAATGGAATCGGACCGGTAGGTTGGGCATCCACATAAATCTCCTGAACCAGGCCATCCATCAGGAAGAAGCCAAGTGGTGCTCCCAACACAAAAGCAATGGTTAAAATCCAGACATAGTCGCGGTTCATCAACCGGAATACATGTGCTACGGATGCCCCGAATACTTTTCGGATGCTGAACTCCTTCATGCGTCTGGTGATGTTGTAGGACACCAGGCCGAACAATCCTAAACAGGCCAACACGGTCGTGAGTGTGGCAATGAACATCATCAACTTCTTTTCCCGACTGTTATTTTGCGACCAATTGGCAAAAGCTTCATCTTGTAATTTGCCTTCATAAGGATCATCAGGCGCCACCTTGCGCCAGGTTTCACGAAGCCAGGCTTCCGTTTCATTCATATGGCCGGCTTCTACTTTTATGGTGACATACCGGAACTGCTCTTCAGGCGCGATGGAAAACATCACCGGCATAATGGAGTTGTAGAAATCATTGTGGTGAAAGTCCTGAACCACCCCAACCACTACCCGCTTCAGGCTGTCATATTCAAAAATCTGCCCAACGCCTTTGTCCCAACCCATCATGGCTACAAACTTTTCATTCACCACCACCGATTCCACCTTGTCGGATTGCAAATCTTCTTCAAATAACCGCCCTTCTTTCAAGCGAATGTTCATGGTTTCGAGGTAGTGGAAGCCCACACGAAAGGCGACAATTTCATGCCGCGTTCCCAGCACATCGATAAAGCTACGGGGGTTGCGCCACGAAATATGATCGACCGAACCCGCCTGACTGATGATATTTTTTTGCGTGGCAATCTGGTCGCGTAGCGGTTGGTATTGATTGGATGACACCAGGGGAACCACCACGTTTTGATCATGATTGTAACCCCAATCTTTACGCTCCAGGTATAAACTATTATCGATGAAAATAAAGCACCCAACAATGGTGGTGAAGGATAGAATAAACTGCACCGTTAACAATGAACGACTGAACCAACTGCGCACTCCGAATTTTTCTTTCCCCTTCAAAATAGCGACCGGTTTGAATTTAGAAATGTACGTAGCCGGATAAACTCCCGAAACCAGCACAATGAGCAACAACAGGCCAGCGAAAAAGAAGAACATCATTCGGCCCGATGAGAATCCAAACGGGATTTCAAATTGCATGAGGGAATTGAGCCAGGGCATGAACAGAAAATAGGAAACCACTAATCCAACCCCGATGGCCGCCACACTCATCAACAGATTCTCGGCCATGAATTGGCGGATGATTTCACCCCGCGAACTGCCAATTACTTTACGGATTCCGATTTCTTTCAGCCGCAGACTGACTGTGGCAACGGAAATGTTCATATAATTAAAACACGCCAGCAGGAGCAGGGCAAAGGCAATGATCAGTAAGGTATAAATTCCGGTCACTTCGCCTGAGCCCATGATCTTACTTTCAATTTCACCGGAACGGGTTTGCAAATCGGTAAGTGAGTAAACTTTAAATTCTTCCGTCATCCATTCGGGCGAGGACGCGTGTTGCCGGGCTACCAGGTTGGTTAATGACCGGTTCATTTCATCCGCAGCATGCCCCGGCTTCATCAGTACGAACACGCCATCGACCAGATATTTCCAATTGTCATCACCCGGTTGCTGCAGGTTCATGAACACCGAGATCGGTAGTAAGAAGTCAAAGTAAAGCGAGTTGTTGGCGGGTGGATCAACTACCGCAGTAACGGTAAATTCCTGCACCTTACCTTCGGCAAACTTGATGGATATGGGCTGACCCAAACAGGGCATGTCGCCAAAGTATTTGATGGCCATATCGTGTGTGAGAACAATGCCCTGCGGTTGACGCAACGCAGTGCTATTCCCTTCCAAAAAGGGATAATTGAACATGTCGAAGAAGGTGGTATCGGTATAATAAATTCGCTCCGTAAATACATTCTCCTTAACCCGCAAGGCGGCTGATCCCACTTCAAACCGAACCATGGATTCGATGCCGGGTACTTCAGCTTGCAGGGCCGGTCCCAAAGCCAGGGGCACATCGGCTGTGATCACCGCTCGGTTGTCGCGATTGATTACATTGGTAATTTCATAAATGCGGCTGATGTTTTTCTGCTGATCATCGGTGTGAAAAAATTGATCGGCAAAAACAAAAATGGTAATGGCACCGGCCACGCCCAGTGCCAAACCGCCTACGTTGATCAGGGAAGTTGAGCCGTTGCGAATAGCGTTTCGCAAGCCCACGGTGAAGTAACTTTTTAACATGGTGATCGGATAAAATGAGTGCGACTTTGTTTTGCGTATATTTTTTAGCCGGAAGAACCGGATCACGTTCCAGATAAACTGCCAGTCGGCTTTGCGCTTGCCGTTGGTAACGGTGCGGTCATACATTTCATACACATCCCCCTGAATTTCTTCCAGCAGGTCGGGCCGGCAGAACCATTCCAGAAAGCGGTTGGCCCAGCGGGGTGGTGTGTGTCGATGCGACTTATTCATTGCGCAAGGATTGGGTGGGGTTGGCCAGAATAGTGCGTCTTCCCAGAATCCAAATGATACTGATGATTAAGGCAGCAGCACCGGCTAAGGCGATTGCAAACAGCCACCAAGGCAATGAGGTTCGATAGGCGTACCCTGCCAACCAATCGGATGAAGCATACCAGGAAAGCGGAAATGAAATGATAATGGCGATGGCTAACGTCCAGGCGAATTCCTGAAAGAGGACATAAATCACCTGCAGAAATGAGGCGCCTAACACACGTCTGATTCCGATTTCCTTTGTTTTCCGTTCTACATTGAATGTGACCAGACCGGTAATTCCTATGATCGCGATCAGCACGGCCACCAAGGCAAACCCGAATACCAATTTCGAGGCAAGAGCTTCCGTTTTATAAAGAGAGTTAAAGGTTTCATCCTGAAACCAGTACTTCATCGTCATACTGGGCTCATGCTGACGGTAAGCGTTCTGAATGGCTTCGACTGAAGCCTGAGTTGTGCTCGATTTGAATTTTACATAAATAGCAGAGATGTGAAAAATATTTTTCCGGTACAGGATAACGGGCTGCAGGCTTTCGCGCAGTGAGCCAGTGTGCAGGTCATTGACGATACCGATGATTTCACAGGGCACCGAACCAATCGTAATTTTTTCTCCGAGCGGTTGTTGCAGGCCCATGAGGTCAGCTGCTTTTCTGGAAATCAAAACTTCCGTTGCCAGTGTGTCCTGAATCTGAGGTTCAGGTAGAAAGTTTCTTCCCTCCAGAATTTTCAATCCAATCGCTTCAGGAAAGTCGTAATAGCAACCGATCGTTCTAAAGGAAGTGCGCTGATCTTTCGGTTTGCCCGGCCATTCCACCCCTACATTACCCCCTGAAGCGGCCAGAGGATTGGTATCAGAACTTCCCACCGCTTCAATGGACGTGTTGGTTAGCAAGTCATTTTTGAAGGCCTCATATTTTTGCAACAACCGGAACGTAGGCTCAATACGGATGATATTTTCCCGATCGAAGCCGAGGTTTTTTTGCATGATAAAATCGAGCTGACGAAAGATCACCGTACTGAAAAGAACAATGCCAATCGATGCGGTGAGTTGAACAACCATCAGTGCTTTGCGTAACTGCATTGAGCCACCCGTATTGATGGTAATTCCTTTAAGAATTTTAGCAGGCTGAAAGGAAGACAAGACCAGGGCAGGATACACGCCAGCCAACAGCGCAACCGCAATCAGGAATCCTCCAATGTACAACGGTACAGGCCAAGTGAGAAGGGAGAATGGAATGGATTCGCCTAACACCAGGTTAAAGAGTGGCAATAAGAGCTGTGTACCTACCATAGCAACCGTAAAGGCGACCAACACCATAACAAATGCTTCACCCATGAATTGAATCAACAAGCTGGATCGCACGGCCCCGGTTACTTTGCGGATGCCGATTTCTTTAGCGCGCAACGAGGCCCGGGCTGTGGTGAGGTTTACAAAATTGATTACCGCCATCATCACCACCAGAATACCAATCACGATAAAGAGTAATACATAGTCTATTCGGCCACCTGTGTTCTTCGCATTTTCATAGGCACTGTTTAAATGCCAATGGGTGATGGGCACGGTTTCGTACGCAATTTTCTGAGCCTGATAGGCTTCGCCAATAACACGAGGGTCATTGAGTTTTTCGGTGAGGTGTTGTGACCTAACCGGGGCAAAAGTTTTTACGTACACCTGGAAGAACTGTTGTGAGAGTCCGGCATCATCAATGCCCCATTGTTTTTTAAGAATGGAAAAGGGCAACACGAAATCAAAGTGTATGGAAGAGTTGGAAGGAGGATTTTGAAAGACTGAACCAATGATTACTTCATGGGTATCATCAATCTTAATGGCTCTGCCTACCGGGTTAGGGATGTTGTAAAGCGCGAAGGCCATTTTTTCAGAGATGGCGATACGCAGTGGTTCCGTTAAACTTTCTTTCGTTCCAAATAATACCGGAAAATCAAAATTGGAGAACAGGTTTGCATTCGCATAAATTCCATTCAGGTACAGGCATTCGTCCGTCTTACCTTCGGGCCGAAAGCATAACTCAAAAGGCCACCGGTCGCCTGCCGCAATGTGCGTGATGCTCTCCACTTCGGGTACTCCCATGGTATTGATGTTGAAGCCGGCAACATCATACGTTTGAATACCACCATCCGATTCTACATGGGTGATTACTTTATAGAGTCGGTCCTTGGCTGTGTGAAATTGATCAAACGAAAATTCGTGACTCACCCAAAGCATAATAAAGAAGGCACAGATGAATCCCACGGCCAGGCCAATCACACTCATAAAGGAGTGGCCTGGATGCCGGCTAAAATTCCGAATGGAGGCCCGTATGATCGTTTGTAGCATGGCTCGGTATAAGGGTGTAGGTGTGGTGTAACTTTTTTTGCGGATGTTCCTCCAGCGGAAGAATCGGATCACGTTCCAGATAAACTGCCAGTCGGCTTTGCGTTTGCCGTTGGTAACGGTGCGGTCATACACTTCATACACATCCCCCTGAATTTCTTCCAGCAGGTCGGGCCGGCAGTACCATTCCAGAAAGCGGTTGGCCCAGCGGGGTGGTGTGTGTTTTATTTTCATAACCGGGTTGAGGATTACACCAGTTTAAACTGCAAGGCCACTTTGGGGATCTGATTATACATTTGCGTACGCAGTTCCAGGGCTTCTTCCAAAGCCCGCTTTCCGGCTGCGGTCATCACAAAAATGCGTTTGCGTCTGCCTCCACGTGCTTCGGTGGGGTCACTCATGCTCGACTTCAGCAGACCTTTTTCTTCGAGCCGTGTTAGCACGGCATGTACCGCACTAATGTTCAGGTTGCGGTCGGCCTGCCGTTTCAATTCATCCATCACGGCTACCCCGTAGGCATCGGGGTACAGAATGCCAACGGTTAATAAGACCAGTTCTTCCAGTTCGCCCAGGTTAAGTCCTTTCATGATTCAGGAGTTAAGATTCAACGTTGAATTAGTTCTACAAACGTGAAAATAATTTATATGTTTCACTTTTGTAGAGTTTGGAGCCCGATTTGGCGAAAAACCACCTTACGCTATTTGATATCAGGGTTTTCACTAGCTATTACGCCCGGCCATTTGTGTATATCCGTCATGTATTGGGCTGACCGCGCTCATTGCCGGGGCCTGGTGTGATCAGTACCTTTTCTGTGGTTCAAATGCAGGAGGCCTATGAAAAAGAAACTGGTTTTAACCTTCATTTTGGCCGTCACGTTTAGTAGCGCCTCAGCACAACGCCTCGAAATAGTTGCGGCCGCAAGTAATTACTTTAAAACCGGCACCGGCTCGGTGAGTTGGACGCTGGGTGAACTGGCCATCGAAACCTATCGCAGTTCTACCGTTATTCTTACACAGGGATTTCAGCAGCCGCGCTCCGGTTTTGTGACAGCCGTGTATGAAGCTCCGTTTGGGTTGTCGGCTTATCCCAATCCCACCGATGATGCGGTTTGGCTGACCACCGATGACATCACCGGAATGACCTATCAGGTACTGGACCTTACCGGCCATGTGTTGCAGGAGGCAACGTTAACGCAAGCCGAAACACAGGTATCCTTTCAAGGCCTCGCTCCGGCCTTATACCTGCTAGAAGTAAAGCGAGGCGGTGTACTCATTCAAATTTTCAGAATTGTTAAAAAATAATCTCTATGAAAACGCGGGCTACCCTATTGTTACTCTGGGTGAGCTTGGGGTTATGGGCCCAGGCCCCGGATAATTTTAAATACCAGGCCGTACTGCGCGATGCCAGCGGCAACGTGAAAGCCAACACGGCCACTACGATTGTACTCAGTTTGCTGGAGGGCTCGGTATCGGGCACCCCGGTGTATACGGAAACCCATGCGGTAACCACCAATGAATTTGGATTGGTTAACCTGACGGTGGGCAACGGTACGAATAAGATCGGCAACATGGGAACCATTGACTGGAGTGCGAACAGTTATTTTCTGAATGTAAAAGTAGACGGTACGGATTTTGGTACCAGCCAACTGATGAGTGTGCCGTATGCCTTGTATGCCAAGACAGCCGGCAACGGGTTTAGCGGCAATTACAACGACCTGACCAACAAACCGGCAGCAGCTACCGTAACCGAAACCGGGTTGATGAGCGCTACGGATAAAACCAAGTTGGAGGGTATTGCAGCCGGAGCCGAGGTGAATGTAAATGCCGACTGGACGGCCACGACAGGCGATGGACTGATCTTAAACAAACCCGTGTTGTTCAGCGGCAGCTTTGCGGATTTAACCAGCAAGCCCACCACTATTAGTGGATATGGCATTACCGATGCGTTTAGTGGCAGCTATAGTGATTTGACCAACAAGCCTACGTTGTTTGATGGCACATGGAACAGTCTTACTGGTAAGCCCACCTTTTCTACGGTTGCTACCAGTGGTAGTTACACTGATTTACTGAATAAGCCTACCTTATTCAGTGGTGTCTTCGCAGACCTAACAGGTAAACCCACAACCATTATAGGTTATGGAATTACGGATGCCTACACGAAAACAAACTTACAGACGAGTGGCCAGGCCCAGGTGGATGCCGGCAACATTACCAATGGAATACTGCTAGTGGCGCGTGGCGGAACAGGTTCTGCCACATTAACCGGTGTATTGATTGGCAATGGGACAGGGGCTTTTTCCGGAGTAACTCACTCCGCGGCCAATCAATACTTGCGTAGAAACAGCACTAACACAGCCTACGAGTTTGGAACGTTGGCTTCCGTAGCCGGCAGTGGTGATTTCAATGACTTGGCGAACAAGCCGACTATACTTGATCCTTCGAACTCTTCTACCGCAACAGGTTTTGGAGCCCTGAACAATTCAACCGGCAACAACAATACTGCAAATGGATTTAAATCCCTATACAATAACACAACCGGAAGTGACAATACAGCTATTGGCCAACTTTCATTATACACAAACAGAGCAAATTCCCGCAGCACGGCAGTTGGCGTTAATTCAATGTATTTTGCCGACAATCGCACCACAGGAAGAGAGACTTATAATACCGCTGTAGGGTTTGAAGCCCTACGCGGTAGCATAAATCCTGTCATTAATACAGGGCAATACAATACTGCAGTTGGGGACCAAGCACTTTATTCTAATACAACCGGCATAAATAATACTGCGAATGGATATCGTTCACTCTATACCAACGCAACTGGCTATAACAATACAGCGAATGGGCATTCATCACTCTTCAATAACACAACCGGCTATTCCAACACTGCGAATGGTTTTGGATCGCTCTATTCCAATGTGGCAAACTCCCGCAGTACAGCAATTGGGTTTTCAGCGATGTATTATGCCGACAATAGAACCACAGGAATTGAAACCAATAATACCGCAGTTGGTTATGAAGCGCTCCGTGGTAGCACAACTCCTGCTAATAACACGGGAATACGTAATACAGCGGTTGGTGATCAGTCGATCTTTTCCAATACCAATGGGAGTAATAATACAGCGATTGGTTATCAATCGCTTAGTTCCAACACTATAGGCGATTACAATACTGCTTCCGGGTCTCGTTCACTCTATTCTAACTCTAGCGGAGGAGAAAATACCGCGCAAGGATATCAATCACTCCTTTTAAACACAACTGGCAATTATAATACAGCAAATGGATCTTATTCCCTTTTATCCAACACGACTGGATCTTTTAATACTGCAAATGGAAGTCACGCACTTCTTAGCAATACCATTGGCAGTCAAAATACATCACTTGGTACTAATGCCGGCTACAATAACACAACTGGTAGCAACAACACTTTTATCGGTTATAACACAAACGGCTCCTCGGCAACCGTTTCGAATCAAATAACTCTCGGCAATAGTTCAATCACTTCTTTACGATGTGCTGTGCAAACCATTTCAAGTTTATCGGACAGGCGCGATAAGCGAGACATTCAGGATCTTTCTGTTGGGCTCGATTTTCTCATGCAGCTTAAACCGCGGCAGTTTTATTGGGATAAGCGCGAATGGTATGAGGGCAACTATTCAGATGGCAGCCTGATGCAATCCATACCAACCGCAGGATTCATTGCCCAGGAGTTGGATGAAGCTCAAACCCAAGCTAATGCCGAGTGGCTCAACCTTGTGCTGAAAGACAACCCGGAGAAGTTAGAAGCCACATATGGCAATCTGTTGCCGGTCATGGTAAAAGCCATCCAGGAACAACAACAGCAGATTGAAGAACTAAAAGCTGAAAATGCTCAACTCAAATCTGAACTCGAGCAGCGGTTGCAAAAGCTGGAGGCTTTGTTAACGACCAACCATAACTAAACTGGAATTCTATGACTACCACATCGTTCATCCTGATTGCTCTCATCACGTTAGCCATCCTGTTTCTGCAGGTGTTTATTCTGGATACCCGCAAAGTTAACCGGCTCTCACGGTTGGCTTCACTGGCATTTGCCTTTATGATAGCCGGCATCTTCCTATCGCGCCAGCAGCTGGTAGGTTACAGCCTGCTGGCAGTGGGGTTAACCCTGGCGGTAGCCGATATCATTCATAAAGCAAAAACCACTAACTCTAAGACGGATGCACTTCACTGAACACGAAAAGGAATATAAACCCCTGGCCATTACCAGTCCGGTATTCAAGTCGCAAAGCGCCATACCGGCCAAATATACCTGCGAGGGGAAAGACATCAACCCACCGTTACATATCGAGGGTGTACCGGAGCAAGCACGCAGTCTGGCGTTGATCGTGGATGATCCCGATGCTCCGGGTAAAACGTGGGTTCATTGGGTGATGTGGAATATTCCCATCACCCATTCCGTTGCCGAGGACAGCGTACCCGGTGAGCAAGGGTGGAATGATTTCGACCGCATCCGCTGGGGCGGACCGTGCCCGCCATCTGGAAAGCATCGCTACCATTTTAAAGTGTATGCGCTGGATACGCTGTTAATTCTGCCACCGAAAACCACCAAGCGCGACCTGGAACAGGCCATGGCCAATCACATTCTGGCCTATGGCGAGTTGGTGGGGGTTTATAAAAGGACCGCGTAGTCAGCCTTCGACAGGCTCTCATTCGTGATGTGGGGTTCTTGATGTCAGGTTAATTCGCCTGTCAGGTTGAGCCTGTCGAAACCTGATAGTTGAATTTTTCAATGAAAGGTCATCACAACTTAGGCGTAATCCCCCGTTGAGGTTCTGAATGTTCATACAAAAACATTCACGAAATAAGGTTATGAATGTCGGCCTGAGCTTGTCGAAGGCTATTGTTTGAAAACGATTATATTATTCTGTTCTTGAAGTCAGACTCTCCGAAGGAGGTGAAGAAAAGTTGTTGAGGTCAATCTACAACAGACTCTCTTTCTTGGTGCCAGGTTAATTCACCTGTTTGGTTGAGCTTGTCGAAACCTGATAGTTGTATTTTTCAATGAAAGGTCATCACAACTTAGGCGTAATCCCCCGTTGAGGTTCTGAATGGTCATACAAAAACATTCACGAAATAAGGTAATGAATGTCGGCCTGAGCTTGTCGAAGGCTATTGTTTGAAAGCGATTTATATTATTCTTTTCTTGAAGTCAGGTTCTCCGAAGGAGCTGAAGAAAAATTGTTGGGGTCAATCTAGAACAGACTCTCTTTCTTGGTGCCAGGTTAATTCACCTATTTGGTTGAGCTTAACGAAACCTGACAGTTAAGTTCCATCAACTAGCCGGCTTTTTCCTAATCTGTTGTGGCTGGATCAACTTCGCCACCAGGCCCGTCCACCCCGTTTGATGATTGGCGCCCAACCCACGGCCGGTATCACCATCAAAATATTCGTTGAATAACAAGTAGTTCTTAAAATGCGGATCGGATTGCAACAAGGAATTGTTTCCATAAATGGGCCGATGGCCCTTGTCATCTTTCTTAAACAAGTCAACCATCCGTTTTGAAAGATCATCGGCAATCTGACGAAGGGTAAGCAAATTACCAGACCCGGTTGGGTGTTCCACTTTAAAATCATCGCCATAGTAAGTATGCAGCCGGTACAACGATTCGATGATCATGAAGTTGACCGGAAACCAAACCGGCCCGCGCCAATTGCTGTTGCCGCCAAAGATGTACGAGTCACTTTCGCCCGGTTGGTAGCGAACCGTAAATTCCGTACCGTTAGCATACAACACATAGGGATTGTGCAGGTGCACCCGCGATAAGGCCCGCACGCCATACGGAGAAAGAAATTCTTGGGGGTCGAGCATCCGTTTCAACAACCGCTTCATACGATGACCGCGCAACAAGGAGAGCAGGTGCCGTTGATTCTTACCCCGGTCGCCCCACCTCGAAATCAGGTTGGCGAGATCGGGCCGGTTTTGTAAAAACCAATCCAGCCGGGCAGTAAACTCCGGCATCTTCTGAAAAATTTCTTCGTCCAATACTTCTACGGCAAAGAGCGGAATTAATCCCACCATCGAGCGGACCTTTAATTTGATGCGTTCATTGTTAGGCAAGTGCAGCACATCATAAAAAAATTCATCTTCCTCATCCCACAGGTTAATGCCTTCGTTGTTCACGTTCGACATGGCTCCCGCGATATAGAGAAAGTGTTCAAAAAATTTGGTAGCCAAACTTTGATAGGTAGGATTATGCTTGGCCAGCTCCAGCGACATGCGCAGCATATTCAGGGTAAACATGGCCATCCAACTCGTTCCATCCGATTGTTCAATGGATCCACCGGTAGGCAACTGCGTGCTGCTGCGATCAAACACGCCAATGTTATCCATGCCTAAAAAACCACCTTGAAAAATATTGTTGCCGTTGTCGTCTTTCTTGTTCACCCACCACGTAAAGTTCAGCAACAGCTTATGGAAAATTTCCTCCAGAAATTTGCGATCGCGCTTGCCGTCCTGAAGTTTGCTGTCGATGCGATATACACGCCAACTGGCCCAGGCGTGCACCGGGGGGTTTACATCGCTGAATGACCATTCATAGGCCGGCAACTGCCCATTGGGATGCATGTACCATTCTTTGGTAAGCAGCAGCAGTTGATGTTTGGCAAATTCCGGATCGACCAGGGCGATGGGGATAGCATGAAAGGCAAGATCCCACGCGGCATACCAGGGGTACTCCCATTTGTCGGGCATGGAGATAATATCGGCACTGTGATGATGATTCCAATCGCGGTTGCGGCCGCGCTTGCGTTCAGGCGAAGGTGGGGGCATAGCCGGGTCGCCCCGAAGCCACACATCCAGATCATAATAATAAAACTGTTTGCTCCACAACATCCCGGCAATGGCTTGCCGTTGAATCATTCGGTTTTCAGCATCGCGAATATCCTTTTGCAAGTCTTTGTAAAATTCATCGGCTTCTTGTTTTCGTAGTTCAAGCTGGGCATCAAAATTCTGAAACGGCTTTGCTGCATACTTGGGGGCCAGGCGCAGGCGCAGGGATTTCGACTTACCCGGCTCAATCACCCAATCCACCCGGAATGCCGCTTTGGTTCCTTTGTGTACTTTATTAATGGCGGCCGGATATTGGAAAATGACGTAATCATTAATGCCGTCTTTGAAGGTGCCTTCCTGAAAATGTTGGTAAAGTCGCCACGTGTTGGTTTCATTTTCGCAGAAGAGAGTCTCAGCAGCAGTATCACACTGTAAATAATAGGTGCCCAATTGCTTGTGTGCTGCCTTCATGGTGCCTGGATCATCCAAGTAGATTTCCGGTTTGTAGGCATCATAGCCCCACACCCAGGTATTCCGAAACCAAAGCTGTGGCAATACCTCGATGGCCGCGCGCTCGGGTCCGCGGTTGGTAACCGTAACCTCAATCAGAAATTCATTGACTTCGGCTTTGGCATAGGTCATCTCAATATCAAAATACCGGTTCTCATGAAATACTCCGGTGTCGGTCAACTCATATTCAGGATCGTGTTTGCTTCGCCTGCTGCTTTCTTCCACTAACTGGGCGTAGGGGTATTCCTGTTGCGGATATTTGTACAGCATCCGCATGTAAGAATGAGTAGGCGTTGAATCCAGGTAATAGTAAAGTTCTTTTACATCTTCACCATGGTTTCCTTCGGGGTTAGTGAGGCCGAAGAAACGCTCTTTGATAATGGGATCTTTTTTATTCCAGAAAGCGAGGGCAAAACATAGTAGTTGTTGATCATCGGAAATTCCACCAATACCTTCTTCGCCCCAGCGATAAGCTTTACTGCGCGCCATGTCGTGAGTAACGGATTGCCAGGCGTGCCCACCCGGGCTGTAATCTTCACGCACGGTTCCCCATTGGCGCTCAGTCAGGTAGGGTCCCCACTGCCGCCAGTTTTGCACCTTGTCGCGATCTTCAATTAAGCGTTGTTTTTCTGCCGTCATACCTTCCCAAAGTAATCAAAAAAGCAATCTGGTTTGTGATCAATTTCCGAATCCAATGAAAGTTTAATACTAAAAATTCGAGATGAGCGTGTTAGCTTTAATAATTCAAAGGAACTGATATGACTCAAATTTCGCATTCGTGGTCTTCCGGTGAAAAAATCCTTTTCCGGTTCTTTTTCCTCTACTTCAGTTTTTTCATCCTGATCCAAAATAATGGGGCATTCCCGTTGTGGAATTTGGCGGCCTATTATATAACTCAAGTATTGCATATCCTTATTCCGTGGATTGGAAAGCAAGTTCTTCATCTGCCGTATGAAATAACCGTATTTACGAACGGCAGTGGCGATACGACCTACGATTACGTGGTGGTGTTTTTGATTTTAGTGACTGCGGTTTCCGGTACGCTGGTATGGTCGTTGCTCGATCGCAATCGCGCTCAGTACCAGGTGTTATATTATTGGTTAACGGTCGGCATCCGGTTTTATGTAGGTCTGATGTTGATCAACTATGGCCTGGTAAAAGTATTCAAACTCCAGTTTCCCTATCCCGGCCTTTATCGGCTCACCGAGTTGTATGGCGATTCTTCCCCGATGGGATTGGCGTGGACTTTCCTGGGATTTTCAAAAGGCTACAATCTTTTTATGGGGATTGCGGAGGTTCTTGCCGTGTTGCTTTTATTTCGCAGAACCCTGGCATTGGGTGCCATCATCACGTTAATGACCACGGCCAATGTGATGGCAGTCAATTATTTCTACGATGTGCCCGTGAAGATTCTATCCACACACCTGTTTTTGATGACGTTGTTTTTGTTACTGTACAATGCTGGTGACCTTTGGCAATTCTTTTTAGGAAAGGGCAAACAGTTGACCCTCATTCCGCGGCCTCAATTTTCAAAAAGTTGGATTCCGCTAGTTGGAAATCTGGTGAAGGGCTTGCTCTTGGTGTACACCCTGGGCTTCGGTTCCTACCAGGCCATGGAGATGATGAAACAATATGGTGACCTGGCTCCACGAAGTAAGTTTTATGGGCTCTATGAGGTGGATACCTTCATTATGAACAGGGATACCCTGCCACCCTTAATTACCGATACCGTTCGGTGGCGCCACCTGATTTTGGAAAGCGATACCTACGCGCGGGTTCGGATGATGAATGACAGCACCAACGGATTTCAGTTAAGTATTGATTCCATCGCACACAGCATGCACTTCACGCATCGTACACTACCCGACCAGCAATTGGATTTTAGGTATTCTCTTGTTTCCGATAAAATGGATTCCCTCGTATCCGATCAACTCGTGTTGCGGGGCCTGAATAAGCAAGATTCGCTTTATATTTATTTGAATCGGGTTCCGGATTTCCGGAAAAAATTCCGACTGACTAATCGGGGCTTTCATTGGGTAAATGAATATCCCTACAATCGATAAAGCAGCATGAAAAAAGTTGTATTGGTTACCGGCTCAAACAAAGGCATTGGCTTTGAAGTAGTGCGGCAGTTGACTCAACGCGGGCATACCGTTTACCTGGCCGCCCGTGATGTAGCCCGGGGTGAGGCAGCGATTCATCAGTTGAGCCTTGAGAATCTTTCGGTTCGGTTAGTTCCGCTTGATGTTACCCAGGATCATTCGATTAGTCAGGCTGCTAACTATGTGAAGCAACATTCCGGCAAGATGGATGTGTTGATTAACAATGCCGCCATTTTATTGAAAGAGGACCGCAGTTTGACAAGTGATCCGAACGAAGTGTTTCAACGGACCTGGCTAACCAATGTAACGGGTGTTCTGAATGTTACGCGCCAGTTTCTTCCGTTGATTTCACGCGGGGGCCGGATCATCAATACCTCGAGTGGTGGTGGCAGCATGACCGATCCGGTAGGAGGATGGTCACCGGCTTATTGCGTTTCAAAATCGGCTGTGAATGCGTTAACACGTCAGTTGGCGTTTGAATTGGGAAGCAAACAGATTACGGTGTGTGCCTATTGCCCGGGTTGGGTAAAGACCGACATGGGTGGAAAGTCGGCCCCGCGTGGCGTGGCTCAAGGTGCCGATACCGCGGTGTGGTTGTCCGAAACCCCTACCGTTAAAACCGGAACCTTTTATCGCGACCGGCAAGAAATTCCGTGGTAATGCTGGCCGATATCTGATCACGCATGTTAACCATGCTTTATGCCCATTTCCTTCATTAAATCAGTTCCATATTTTCTAATGGTTTCAATAACGGGGACCGCCTTCAAGCCCCGTTTTGTGATCGTGTACTCAACCTTGGGCGGAACGACCGGGTACACTTTACGGGTAATGAAACCTTCTTTCTCCAGGCTGCGCAATACGCTGCTCAGCATTTTGTGTGTGATGTGCGGCAAATCTTTTTTCAGGTCGCTGTAGCGTAATGTTTTATCGCGCAGGCGCCAGAGTATGGGCATCTTCCAGGTTCCGCCTATGCGGTCCATCGCAAATTCAACCGGGTTGTAATAGATTTTTTTATCGTAAATGAAATCAGGCATAGCGGGGCATCAATTGTAGATTCAAAGTTCATCGATTCCAATACGAATTTACCAATACTTTCTTAAAAGATAGTAACCTACTTCGAGGTTAATATATTGATTGCGGACACATATGCACCTCATATTTGGGCTACGATTAAAAAATTTTAAAACACAAAACACAACACCCGATATGGAGAAAGTAAAGGAAGTACAGCACTATGTACATTTTCATGGAGCCCCTTCAAAAGGAAAAATTCTGATGGTGGCAAGCTCACCTTCAGTGTCAAAGCAAACCGGATGGCCAATTGGTTTCTGGGTTGCTGAGTTAACCCATCCGCTGCATGTATTTCAGGAAGCAGGCTATGAAGTGGAACTGGTTTCAACGGAAGGCGGAAAACTTGAGATGGATGGCTATTCAAATCCTACTGATGCAAGCAGATATTCTGCACATGATGTAATTTCATTAGGGTATATGCAGAAAAGCGAGTTCAATCAGATGCTGGCCAACACAAAGAAAATAACCGATGTAAATCCTGCTGATTACGAGGCTGTATTTCTGGTTGGTGGTCAGGGCCCGATGTACACTTTCCGCGGAAACAATGAATTGGAAAAACTATTCGTATCATTTTATGAATCCGGAAAACCGGCAGCCGCGGTATGTCATTCAACCACTTTGTTACTCGAAGCAAAAAAATCAAATGGTGAATTGCTGGTGAACGGTAAAACGTGGACTGGCTTTGCTGACGCGGAAGAAGAATTTGCGGATCAGGCTGTGGGTATGAAGATACAACCATATCGTATTGAAACGGAAGCAAGGAAAATTTCCGGCACTACTTTTAAAGTTGCTTCTGCGTTTGCATCGTATGCAATTGCGGATGGTAACCTCATCACCGGCCAGCAACAGAATAGTGGTGCGGCTGCTGCAAAGTTGCTGGTAGAGCAGCTTTCAAAATAAGTTTGTCAGATAACCACAGTTCTGAATCCTTGAAACAGGATCTTGTCATACTGCTCACCATCATTCTTTCTGCAACACTTAACAAGGTGTTGGCGCAGATACCTGTCGAGTATTTTGTAGGACACAAGCGATCTACTGTGGATGTTATGTTCTTCCGCTATTTTAAAAACAAGGAAGAAAAAGATTCCCGGTTTCTGTTCTTTAACAGGAACCGGGCTTCTGTGGATTATCGCATGACCGATACAGAGTATCTTCCACAGTATGGATTTACTGAAGCACTGTCCTATAATCATCCGAAACTGAAAGGACTTGCACCTGTTGCAGTAGCTCAGTTTTTAAATTCAGGAGTGTATCCAAAAGCCGGAATTCAATATGCACGTGTAAAATCCGACTTCACACTCTTTACCTGGCTGGTGCATGAATTGAAGGAATCCGGAAACACAGATTATTTTTTATTGCTGCGTTACACACCGGAATTCTCAGATCGCTTCAGCCTCTTTACTCAGCTTGAATTAATTTCAGCGCTTCCGTCCGACCAGTCTTTAAATTATAATATTATTCAGCGCCTTCGCCTGGGCGGTAAATGGAATAAATGGCAGACAGGCTTTGGTGCGGATTTCGGACAAAGCGGAAGGTCAACTTTTGTGAACTCCAATAACCTTGGGATTTTCCTGCGGTATGAATTTTAATATATAATCTCATTACCTATGATTTTAAAAAAAGTATTCAGCCCTTTAAAGGTATTGCAATACATGCGTACAGAGCTTGTGATGGCTACCCTAATCACACTTAGTGTGTACATATCATATGATCATTTTGGATGGCATCGCGTAAGCCTTCCGTTTTCCATTGCAGCCATCATGGGCAGTGCACTCGCAATTTTTATTGCCTTCAGAAATAACTCTGCCTATGGAAGGTGGTGGGAAGCACGCACACTCTGGGGCGGAATTGTAAACAGCAGCCGTGTGTTTGCACGACTGGCTTGCACGTTCACAGATTCACACAGGCATCAGGCTAATTATGATAAAGATCGCAGTGAAACTTTTAAGCGCACGTTAATCAATTTACAAATTGCCTGGTCACATGCATTGCGCATGCATCTGCGCAGTCAGGATACCTGGAATCAACTTCAGCCCTACCTTCTTCCGGAAGATTATCAGGCATTACTTGCCGCGCATAACAAGCCCAATTATCTGCAAACAATCATGGGCAAACATATTTACAATGCAATGGGTAATGGCACCCTGGGTGGCTTCGACAGTTTTCAGATGGAAGGTCAACTGCTGGCACTGGCAAATTATCAAGGTGGCTGTGAAAGAATTAAAAACACTCCGCTGCTCAGACAATATCACTACTTCACCAGGTTGTTCTTATTTGTTTTTATGATAGTACTTCCCTTCAGTATGATGGGTGATTTTAACCGAATGGAAGTGACCTGGATGACGGTGCCTGTTTCCATTTTGATTTCACTGGTGTTTGCCGTGATGGGCAAAGTGGGCGAAGTAAATGAAGACCCTTTTGAAAATCAGATCACCGATGTGCCGCTTACTGCTTTGTGCAATACGATTGAAAGAGACTTACTGGAAACCCTGGGTGGGCAGCCACTTCCTGAAAAAATTATTCCTGAAAAGGGTTATTTAAATTAAGCATTGTGTCAGAAAATAACATCAGCACATCGCGATTGGAGGCTTTTAGTGACGGAGTTATTGCCATTATTATCACCATCATGGTGTTTGAGTTAAAGTTCCCTCCACTTTCAGATGAGATCAGCCTGTGGAATGAAATGAACGGCCTTCTTCCACGATTCATCTCTTACGTGATCAGTTTCGTAATGATTGCTATTATTTGGGTTAATCACCATCAACTGTTTCATCAGATAAATCGTACCGATCGCAGATTTTTGTGGCTCAATATTCACTTGCTGTTCTGGATGACATTGATTCCGTTTGTAACGAATTTTATCGGAGCCAATCCAGCTTTGTCATATGCATGGATGATATACAGCCTCGTATTTTTTATGAATGCGGTTTCGTTCACTCTGCTTAGAAGTTATACCATTCGTTACAAACTGCTTCATAAGACAATAAGTATGTTTGCACATAAAAAAGTCTTACGGAAAAATCAGATAGCGATGCTTATTTATTTAAGTTCTGCCTTACTTTGTTTTATTTCCGTGTATCTTTCTTTGGTTCTTCTGTTAATCGTTCCGGCTATGTATTTTTTACCCGGACAAATCGAACACAAACCACTTTAATACTAACTTCAACGAATTATGAAAATAGCAATTATTGGTACAGGCAATGTAGGTGGAACACTCGCCACCAAATGGGCTCAAAAAGGTCACACCATATATTTAGGTGTAAAAGATCAAAAGGAATTTAAAGGAATGGAGTTATTGAAAAACCCAAATACAACTCTTCATTCCGTTCAAGATGCAGTGAAAATGGCAGAAGTAATACTTATTGCAGTGCCGGCACCTGTAGCTGCAGAAGTTGCAAAATCTTTGGGCGACACTTCAGGTAAAGTTATTATTGATACTATGAACATTGTGATGGGCCGTGGACCAAAAGGCTACACCAATACAGCATCGGCCATTTTGGATAATACCCAGACCAGAGATGTGGTGAAATGCTTTAACACTACCGGATTTAATAACATGAAGGATCCAGTCTACCGGGGCTTGACCATTGACATGTTTGTAGCCGGTGACAGTGTGAAAGCAAAAAATGCAGCGATTCAACTCGCCAAAGATGCCGGCTTCGAAGAATGCTACTCAATCGGTGGCAATGATAAATTTGAACTGATAGAGCAATTTGCATTTTTCTGGATCAACCTTGCCATGATGCAGGGGCAAGGGCGTGATATAGCTTTTAAGTTACTGAAACGATAAAATCAACACGTGATTATTTGTCTAAAAGCCTTTGAATGAGGCTTTTTCATGTGGCGGGAACATTTTAATTCAAATAGTTGTATATACAACAGTTGTAACTATATTTGTTTACGAATTGCTTGAAATAACACGAAAAACCATGAAAACGGTACTTCACAAAGCCAACACCCGGGGCCACGCCAACCATGGCTGGCTCGACACGAATCACACTTTTAGTTTTGCTCATTATTATGATCCCAGCCGCGTTCATTTTGGCGCTTTACGGGTTTTGAACGATGACTTCGTAGATGGCGGAATGGGTTTCGGCCGTCACCCGCATGATAATATGGAGATCATCTCGATTCCCTTATCGGGCGATCTCGAGCACAAGGATAGCTTGGGCAATGTGGCCGTCATTCGCCAGAACGATGTGCAGATCATGAGTGCCGGCACCGGCATCTACCACAGTGAGTACAACAAGAATAAGGATAAGAAAGTCAACTTTCTTCAGATCTGGGTATTTCCTAAAGTACGGGATATTGAACCCCGCTATGATCAAATCACCTTTAAACCGGAAGACCGCGTGAATAAATTACAACAGGTGGTCAGTCCATCCAAAACCGATGAAGGCGTGTGGATTAATCAGGATGCCTGGTTTCACCTGGGCAGCCTCAAACAGGGTTTCACCACGGACTATACCCTTAAACTGAAAGGCAACGGGGTGTATGCTTTTGTGATTGAGGGTGATGTGAGCATCAATGGTCAGACCTTAAACAAACGTGACGGGCTGGGGATTTGGGATGCTGAAAAATTTTCTATCCACGCTGACCGTGACGCTGAACTGTTGCTGATGGAGGTACCCATGACCGGATTTGGTGATTAAGGAAAATTCCAAAACGCATGAACAAGGCCTTGAATATTTTAGTCATTGGCAGGCACCGTGAGATCCTCGAAACGGTTTTGCGTTTACTCAATTCACAACCGGGGTGGAAAGCAGAAGGTGCGCTGAGTGATCACGAGGCCGAGGCCAAATTCAGTCAATCGATTTTCGAGTGTGTGTTGATCGGTGGCGGTGTTGAAGCTGCTTCTGAAAGTCAACTCACGGCACACTTTAAAAAGCTGCGACCTCAAACCCGGGTGATCCGTCACTTTGGCGGTGGCAGTGGTTTATTGTTTAATGAAATTCAACAAGCCCTCGAAAGGAGTGAGGGTTAAAATGACATCTATGAAACTAAGAACAGTTGCCCGTTTATTGTATGCGCATGAAGCGGATATGGGCGGTATGCCGATCCGGCAACCTTTGCCCACCCAGCAGGTTCAGCAACTGGATCCCTTTCTTTTATTACATCATGCCAATATCAAAGCACCTACCCATGTCAATCCCGATCATGAAGGTGTAGGTCCACATCCGCACCGCGGGTTTTCACCGGTAACCTTTATTTTTCAGGGCGGTGTTCACCACCGCGACAGCCGGGGGAATGACAGTGTGATTTATGCCGGTGGCGCTCAATGGATGAACGCAGGCATGGGCATCATTCACAGCGAACGACCCCCGCATGACATTCACGAAATTGGCGGTCGTCAGGAAATCATACAGTTGTGGATCAACACTCCGGCTAAAAATAAACTGGATCAACCCGCCTACTATCCGGTAAGCAAGGAGGAGGCGCCTGCCTTCACCAGTGAAGACCAATTAGTTACAGGCCGAGTGTTTTCTGGTAACGTTGCAGGTGCCCGGGGGCCGGTTCCTTCTCAAACGGACGTTAATGCCGCTACGCTGGAGTTTAAACAAGACGGCCAGATCTCCATTCCGCTTCCGGCATCTCATACCGCACTGATCTATTTGCTGGATGGGAAGGTTAGCGTAACTGGATTTGGATTAATCGAAGAACTTCATCTGGTGCATTTTAATACAGATGGTGAGGGAATTGAAATTAAAGCCTTGTCCGATACCCGCTTGCTGTTGTTAAGTGGTGAGCCGTTGAACGAAAAGGTGGTATCGTATGGACCGTTTGTTATGAACACCCAAACCCAGATCATGGAAGCTATGCGCGATTACCAGATGGGAAAAATGGGGGTGTTAATCGAAGAGTAGTCGTTAGCCAAAAGAAAAGGTAAAACTTAAACCAAACTGAATATGGAAATCCAAAAAGTAACTTTAATAAACGCGTTGAAAGGGGGTGCTATTGCAGGCCTGATTGGGGCTGGAGTCAATAATTTATGGAGCCTGGTGGCGAACTCCCTTGGGGCAACTATTCCCCCGGGTTTTGCATTCGCGGTTACCATGTCATCTCTTTTTCCGGTTCTGATTGGATCGGTTATTTTTTACGGGTTGGTAAAATTTCTTAGTAAAGGGAAAACGATTTGGTATGCAGTAGCAGCCGCGTTTACCTTGTTAAGCCTCTTTCCTGTATTCAATTCTCCCAAACTACCGGATGGCACAGTGATGGATGCGACATTTCCACTTCTGGCAGCGCCCATGCACTTCCTATCAGGATTTTTGGCAACCTGGGGAATACCCCGTTGGTCAAAGTAAACCGTTTGTGCCGTTCGCTTGTTATAGTTTCAACACCTGATTTATGGATACACAACTTGCTGTAAAGAAATCTGCAACTCAAGACTATCCGGTACTGGATATCATAAGCGCTCGCAGAAGCAAGCGGGCTTATTCGGATGCACCGGTTAGTTCAGCCATAATCCAATCGTTATTTGAAGCTGCACGCTGGGCACCCTCCAGCATGAATGAGCAACCGTGGGTCTATGTGTATGCCACACCTGATCAACCAGAGCTTCGTGATAAAATCCTCGAGTCGTTGAACGAAAGCAATAAAATCTGGGCCCGGTTTGCGCCCCTGCTGGTAGTCAGTCTGGCCCGTAAAACCCTCATCCGCAACGGGGCGCCAAATGGTTCGGCCCGCTACGATGTTGGGGCAGCCAATGCACTCCTATCGTTGCAGGCAACGCATCATGGCCTCAATGTTCATCAAATGGGGGGTTATAATAAGCAAACCTTAATCGAGAATCTGAATATTCCGGAAAGTCATGAACCTCTGGTGATCATGGCAATCGGGTACCCGGGAGATGCTGATGCGTTACCGGATCAATTAAAAGCCCGCGAAGTAGCACCCCGCGAACGATATACGCAGGAGTTTTTTGTACTAAACAGCGGCTTCTGATCGTTCGCGCAGTAATCGGCAATGACCGGTATCGAACTGAACTGACGGTTTCAGGAAAGACAGTTATTGCTGATGAACCCGAAGATCTGGGCGGTACCAATCTGGGTCCGGCACCCGGAGAATTCCTCATGATCTCCCTGGCTTCGTGTACGGCCATTACCCTACGCATGTATGCCGATAGAAAGCAATGGCCGGTCACTCAAATTCAAGTAGAGGTGGCTATGGAGAAGGTGGAAGCCACAACGGTGTTTCAGCGCGAGATTTTTTTGGCAGGTGAATTAACCGATGAGCAACGGGAACGGCTGCTTCAGATAGCCAATGCCTGCCCGGTTCATAAAACGCTAATCAATCCCATTCAGATTGACACCCGGTTGAATCGCTAAGGGTTCGATTAAACAATTTCATTACTTATCTTTCAAACAAAGAATTGGCGATGAAGATTGGAATTATTGGTTCCGGAAAAATCGGTCTTGCTTTTGCCAAGCAGGCCATCAAAGCAGGTTATGAAGTTCTGGTCAGTAATAGTCGGGGCCCGGCTTCACTTGCCGAGGTGGTGCGTGACATCAAAGGGGTACAGGCAGGCACAGTGGAAGAGGCCCTCAAGGCGGATGTGATTTTTCTGGCCGTGCAATGGATTCACCTATCGGCCATAGCGGGTCAGTACAACTGGAAAGGCAAGCTGGTGATCGACCCCATTAACCCGGTTGTTCCTCCGGATTATAAAATGGCCGAGTTGAATGGTAGACCGTCCAGTGAAGTAGTGTCGGAGATGCTATCAGGGGCACGTGTGGTGAAGGCATTCAATACGTTTACCCCGGAGCTATTGAGTGCAGCACCGGAGCAAAGTGGCGGCAGGCGAGTTATTTTCTTTTCTGGAAACGATGCGGAGGCCAAACGCACGGTGCTTTCGATCATTGAAAAAATGGGGTTTGCAGGAATTGATTTGGGAGGATTTGAAGCGAGCAAGTTACAGCAGTATCCTTCCGGGCCGTTACCCGGACTTAATCTGATTAAATTATCTTAACTCTTCTATTGACTGATGAAAGACATTACTAAAAAGTACACCAATGGGGAAGTCACCATTGTTTGGAAACCCAACCAGTGCATACACTCCACGATTTGTTTCAAAGGGTTAGGTCAGGTGTTTGATCCGCAAAGACGTCCCTGGATAACCCCTGAATCGGCAACCACCCAGCAAATCATCGATCAAATTAAAAAATGTCCTTCTGGGGCTTTGAGTTATTACATGAATAACGAAACCGATGAAAAAAGTGTGCAGGTGGATGTGGAAACAATCGTAGAGCCCACACCCAATGGACCCTTAATGGTGTATGGAAATGTGGTGGTGAAGGATGCTACCGGCCAGGTGACCAAAAAGAATAAGGTTACAGCTTTCTGCCGCTGTGGAGGTTCGGGCAACAAACCGTATTGCGATGGCAGCCATAAGCGAATCGGGTTTGTTGGCTAAGTGCGGATTGCTAGGTTAATGCAAGAATTACTTCCCGGTGACCCGGGAATTCTTTTAACAGTGCGGACCGGGTTGCCATTTCAAAATCAACGAAATCAAAACCCGGAGCCACGGTGCATCCACACAGGGAATAACTTTCCGGTTTTTCTGTAACCGCTCCAAACCAACAACCAGCCGGTATCACCACCTGCAGTAAATCGCCCTTTTCGGGATCAGGACCAAGCGGATAAATTTTCAACTCACCTTGTTCAAATACATAAATGAGTAACGCAGTGCCCGCGTAAAAATGCCACAGCTCATCGGATTGAATGCGATGAAATACAGACCGGTCTTGTGAGCGCAACAAAAAGTAAATAGCGGTGGAAAAAGAACGCTCACCCTTATACCGGCCGGGCAGAGCGGTTTGGGCTAATTTTTCTGAGGCCCGGTAGGTCTCTTTGTAAAAGCCACCTTCCGGATGCGGTAAGAGTTGTAGTGAGTCGATCCAGAATTCAGCGGGTTTCATGCGGTTTGTTTTTGTGTTAAATGAATAAAAATAATGACTGATTTTATTAAAAAAATTTCATCTTGCCGTTTCACCGGGACCATAGCTCAGCTGGTTTAGAGCACTACCTCGACAAGGTAGGGGTCGTGGGTTCGAGTCCCACTGGTCCCACATCTTTTTTGGAATGGCAAGGTTCCTAGGTTTTCTTCTTCTGTTGGCCATACCGGGCTTAGCACAAGATCGCCCCTACGTGATACTGATCTCATTTGATGGCTTTCGTCATGATTACGTTCAAAAATTTGATGCTCCGAACTTTAAGAAATTTATGGCGGATGGGGCACAGGCCGAAGCCTTGATCCCTTCTTTCCCTAGCAAAACCTTTCCCAACCATTATACCCTGGTAACAGGATTGGTCCCCGGCCACCATGGTCTGGTCGATAATGCTTTTTACGATCGGAGTAGCAACACCCGATATTCGATGAGCGACCGCTCGAAAGTGGAGGATGGCTATTATTATAGTGGTGTGCCGCTCTGGCAACTGGCCAGGCAGCATGGCGTTAAGTCGGCCTCTTATTTCTGGGTGGGGTCTGAGTTAAAGGACGAATCTCGCAGACCGGATTATTACTACTTATTTAATGATACCGTGGCTGCGCAAACAAAAATTGCGCAAGTAGTTTCCTGGCTAAGACTTCCGGAACCAGAAAGGCCGCATCTGATCACACTTTATTTTTCATCACCGGATCATGAGGGGCATGACTTTGGACCTAATTCAGCGGAAACCCGGGATGCTGTATTGCGGGCAGATTCTGTATTAGGCGTTTTGATGACGGAGATTAAATCAACAAAGCTTCCAGTCAATGTAATTCTGGTTTCCGATCATGGCATGTATGAAATAACTGTGCTGGCAGAGACCACCCTCTTTCGCGATGAGTTGATCAACATCAAAGACCCTTCCGTAAAATATGTCAATGGCGGCACCCAATTGCATGTGTATTGTTCTGATGCAAACAAACGCGACTCGACCTACAGGGTGCTTAAAAAAAGTGAGCGAAACTATACGGTGTACCGAAAGGAAGAATTTCCGGCACGCTGGCAATATCAGCATGACCGGACCGGAGATATTTTAATTGAAGCCCATCCGGGTTTTTATATTCGTGATGTATCTCGGGAATTATTTCTTAAAAACGCCCCGCTGGGTGCGAAACGCGGTGTACATGGTTATGATCCTGAGGCAACACCTGATGTGCGGGGAATCTTTTATGCTCAAGGGCCCAACATCAAAAGGGGTGCAAAAGTCCCGCCCTTTCAAAACATTCACGTATACCCGTTAGTTGCCAAAATACTTCAATTACCCTTACCGCCTATTGATGGTAAGGAAGAAGTGTTGATTGGGATTTACAGGAAGTAATTACGCATTCATCATCGCCAGGTAAACGCCATTCGTCCAGCCGAAGCCATCCTGGTTTGGATATTCACCCCCACCACCTTCCGCAACGGTGCTATAGACATTGTATTTTTCCATCATCTTTCCGGTTTCGGAATAAACCCGATCATTGTTATTCAGCCATCGGATTTTTATTTCATGCGCCAGTTCATCGAAACCATAGTTCAGTAAACCTCGGTACGCGATCCACTGTAATGGGGCCCAGCCATTGGGGGCGTCCCACTGCTGACCACTATTAAAAATAGTCGTGGTAAGTCCACCGGGTTTCAAGAATTTGGTTCGAAGCGCAGTTTCAACTGCCATCGCTTGCTCGGGTGTAGCAACTTCAAAAAACAAAGGGAAAGTTGCCGCAAGTGTGTAAGCCTGTTTCTGAGTTTGTGCCATGAAATCATAATCGAAGAAAAATTCTTCGGATGGATTCCAGCAAAATTTGCGGATTACCACTTTGCGTTGGTTAGCCAATTGGAGATATCGTGATGATTGGGCGTGATTGCCCACTTCCTGAAAGGCTTCGGCAAGTGTTTTCTCCAGATGAAAAAGCAAACAATTCAAATCCACAGGAATAATTTCGGTGGTATGAATGGTAGAGAATAAATTTTCGTCTTTGAACCAGCGACTGCTGAAATCCCAACCTGATTCTGCTGCAGCACGCAGATGCCGGTACAACTCGTTTGGTTTTTGTAAGCAATGCCGGGCTAACTCCACATCCTCTTTATAGGATTCCGGTCGGGGCGTATCGTGTTCATCCCAATACCGGTTCACAATGCTTCCATCCGACAGGCGAACCACGCGATTAAGTGCAGGTGTTTTTTCCTGAAGATCTGACACACCGAGCATCCAAAACGAATATTCTTTTTCAAGATGGGGCAGATATTTACTCAGCACATTCTTTTTTACCTCAGCTAATAGTTTTACCATCAGGGAAAAGAAGGGCGGTTGCGACCGACCCAGGTAATACGTGCGATTTCCATTGGGAATATAGCCGATCGTGTTGATGAGATAAGCAAAATTATCCACCATATTCTGAGTCAAATCCTGGCGTGATGAAACGTTTAATCCCAACATGGTAAAGTAGCTGTCCCAATAATAAATCTCGCGAAAGCGGCCTCCGGGAACCACGTAGGGATGGGGCAGAGGAATAAGGGAGCCACCGGATTGATCGGGTTTCCGAGTCAGGACATTCCACAAATCGTGAATGTGTTCACGGACTGAATGATTGGCATTACTTTGATAATGGACAGCAGGCTTTTCCGGTAACCCGAAATTTTGCAGGACAAAACTTTTCAAGTCAAAGTTGGCAGTGTCTTTCAGGTGCTGATAATCCTGTTCAATTTCTTCCAATGGGCGTTTTGGCAGACAATCCGGAAACGTCTTACCATCGCCCAAAATATTCTGGAGTTGAACGTCTTCAAAAAGATCCTGAATGCTATGCGGTGAGTTGGTTTGATGTATTGACATACCTATAGTAAAAATCAATGCCCGCCACCGGCTGTAAACTCAATTTTAGCTTCTGATTTTTTCTGAAGCCGGTTAAAAAAAATCAGACAGATCAGAAGAATCCCAATCGGGACCAAGGAAAAATAGAACGCTGTTTCGCCACCGTACGACTCAAATATGTTACCGGTAATGATGGAACCGGTTGTTCCACCCAGCGCAGAAAAGATCACAATCAAACCGGACATCGGACCGTGTTGGCGGGCCGGCAGCGTACTTAAAATCACCGAGTTGATGGCTGGATAAATGGGGGCGATAAACAAACCGATTAAAGGAAACACAAAAGCACCAATCGGTGCGGTACTCCAACCGGTTACTTCATGTCCACTTGCTGCCTGCGCTAAAGGAATGGCAACCAACACCAAAGTAGCCGCGGCCACCAGGCAAATCAGCAGAACCGCAAACCAATGAATTTTTCGAAGCACGATTCCAGCTGTAAACCGGCCCAATGCCGTGGAAGCAGCAAGAATGCTAGCCATCTGGATACTCAGCGTAGTGGGGAGATTCAGTACTTTACTATTAAAGGTCGGCAGCCAACTCATAATACTTTGCTCAATCAATACGTAGGTGAAGGCACTGATAATGAATACCAGCACCAAAGGTTTAAGGGCGAGGGCCATCATATCCATAAACTCACGCATAAACGGTTTAGCTTCGGCTGATTGAATAGACGATTCATCCAGGGGTGTAAGTAGTAATAGCGTGAAGGCAATCGCTGAAATACCCGCCAACACATAATAAACCGTTAACCACCCATTGGATTGTACACCGGATTCATCCACAAACGCGCTGAAAATGAAATAACCGGTGAGGATGCCAACCATGAAAAAAGATTCGATGAAGTTCATGAGGCTGGCATGCTCCTTTTTGTTTTCTGTTACAATGCCGAGAGTAGCATAAACGGAGACCTTGATTAAAGCGAATGAGGTTCCGGTAATTGCAAACAACACTTTTGTCATGGCAAAGGAAGGTAGTGAGGGCATAAACAGGCAGGCCAATGTTACCAGGCCAAGGGCAAGCAACATGGCTTTTTTATACCCGATGCGGGTAATGTAGGAGGCCACCAGAAAGGAAACAGCGGCAATGCTCAAATCCTTAAAAGCTTCCAGCACACTGGCGGCTGATTCACTTACCCCATAATTGCGTTGTACCTGAAGGATGACTGTGCCTACACTGTTGAGCAGAATGGCAAATACAAAATAGTTGAGAAAGAGGGAGAGCTTGATTTTCCAATGCGACATGAGCTGGAGATTACTACCTCTAAGCTACTACATTCACATTAATTCCCTACGGCAAAGTGGTAGCCCACACCTTTTATGGTGATAATCTCAATGGAAGAATCTTCTTTCAGATAATCGCGAAGTTTGGTAATGTAAACATCCAGGTTGCGTGAATTGAAAAAAGAGTCATCGCCCCACACCCGCAGTAGCATGGTCTTCCGGTCGATGTTCAGATTTTGATTTTCGGCCAGGATCTGCAATAGCATGGCTTCGCGATGGGAAAGTTTTCGCGCCTGTCCATTTCTGCGCAGCTCGTAGCGTTGGGGTACGAATTCAAACTCACCTACCTTTATCGTTTCTTTAGCTGACGAGCCAAGTTTTTGGGTGAGTTGCAAAAGATTATTTACCCGCGCAATCAATTCTTCCATGCTAAAGGGTTTTCGTAGATAATCATTGCCTCCCACTTCAAATCCTTTTAATAAGTCTTCCGTCTGCGTTTTGGCCGTAACAAAAATAATGGGAATGGATGGGTTGACTTGGCGGATACTGAGCGCGATCGAGTACCCGTCTTTATTGGGCAACATAATATCCAACACACAAATATCCGGTTTGAATTCTTCAAACACACTCAGTACCAATTGGCCATCTGCCACCATGCGCACATCAAAGTCGCGCACCTCCAGACTCTCTTTCACTATGCGCCCCAGAAAGGGTTCATCCTCTACGTATAGGATTTTTATGTTACCCATGTTTTGGCAGCCGGATAATAAACTCGCTTCCTTGACCAGGTTCACTGTCAACCGTTATCGTACCCTGATGACTTTTAATGACCGTTTCCACGTAACTCAGCCCCAGGCCATATCCTTTAATGTTGTGTACATCTCCTGTGGGCACCCGAAAAAATTTCTCAAATACTTTTTTCCGGTATTCAGAAGCAATTCCAATTCCATTGTCCTTGACGGATAAGAGGAGAAATTCTCCTTCCTCCTTTAACCGAATGGTGATTGCAGGATTAACCGGACTATACTTCAAGGCGTTGTCAAGCAAATTATAAATAACGCTGGTCAGGTGAACGGGCCCACCATTCAGATGAAAATCTTCACCTTCTTTTTCAAATTGAATTTTAGCTTTTTGTTTTTCCAGCAACAACTTCATGGAACTCAAAACCTGATCCACCAACACACCAAGGTCTACCGGCTCTGCTTCAAAATCAATGCCTTTATCTTCAAAGATGGCCGTCTTCAGAATTTTATCCGTGAGGATATTCAGCCGGTTCAATTCATTTTGAGCAATTTCAAGATATTCGTTTGTTAATTCCGGGTTATTCTGACCTTTGAAGTTTTTGATGGCCTCCAATGCCACTCCCACTGTGGTAACCGGTGTTTTAAGTTCATGCGTAATGTTGCTGATGAAATCATTTTTTAAGGCCATCAGGCGTTGTTGACTGCGAATGCTTCTATACATGATGATAAAAGCGGCTGTAGTCAGCAAGGTGAGAAATACCGAAAATAAGATTTGAGGAGTGATGGCCTTGATCAAGTACGGTCGAAAATCAGTCAGGACAACGGCATAGCGATGAACCGGATCAAACCGGACCCAATCAGAATATAGTGAATTGGAAAACACCCGGGCTTCCATTGGCTCATCCGGATTTTCTTCTTCAGATCGCCTTAGTAAAGTTCTTTTTCCTGCCCCAAGTTGCATCGGGGTGGGAATAAAGGAGGAATGATTAACCTCAAAGGGAACATCAATCCCGGCCTGGGCTAGTGATTTTCTATAATAGAAGCGAATCGTATCCGATGACAAGGAATCTGAACCGAGTCGAAAAATAAAATTACCGCCACTCATTTTTCCCTCCTGAATGCGTGTCGTTAAAGGTCGAAGGATGGTTTGCAACGAATCTCTTTTTCGGTCGGACGAGATGAAAATCTGAATCTGGGAAGAACTTTGCCGAACTCGAAGTTTGGATTTGTTGGCCGTGTCTGCTTCTACCTGGTGGGTAACGCTAACCGCTTCTTTCCACATCGAATCGGGCGGCAATTTTTCAAAGCTTTTGACCAGCATGGAATCACGTAAAGCCATTACGGTTGTACGAAACAGACCGTTCGTTTCTCTCCGGAAATCGAAATAGGCCTTTTCATAGGAATTGGTTAGCCAGATCACCTGCAGCGCCAGCAATAACGCGATACTGCTGCCGATCAGGATTAAGGTCAGTTTATTTCCGGATACTTTCACACCACAAAAGTACGGCTATCCACGGCTGGCCGATACGTTTTTAACCTTAATTAACATTGAATTCAGAACTATTAACCACGAGGCGCGCTCTCAATCCGTAAGTTTGCTTGTGAATTGAACATGAAAACTTCAACCCTTATGAAAAAACTTATTCTGCTCCTGGGCATCCTGGTATCCTTAACGGCCGCCCAGGTGGTGTTTGGTCAAACTGGTGTTATTACGTATGAAATTAAGGTTAACCTGCATCGCAGATTGCCCCCGGACCGCGCTGATATGAAAGCCATGATTCCGGAATTCCGCACCACCAAACAGCAATTGTTTTTTAATGAGAACGAATCCTTATACAAACCCCTCATCGAAGATGAAGAAGAAGAAATGGGTGGAGGCGGCATGCGCATGGTTATTAAGCAACCGAATAATGAGCTTTATCTCGATCAAACATCGGGAAAGATTATTTCCAAGCAGGAATTTATGGGGAAAACCTATTTAATCGATGATTCGGTCAAGGTGTCACCGTGGAAATTCGGAACGGAAGTTAAGACCATTCAAGGCTATGAGTGCCGGCAAGCCTATTACACCGATGAAGTTCAGTTGAACATCAATGGAAATCCGGTTACTGAAAAACGTGAAATCACCGCCTGGTATACCGATAAGATTCGCCCATTTCTCGGTCCAGACCGATTCAATTCATTACCCGGTGCTGTTCTGGCGGTTGATATTAATGGAGGCGAGCAACTCTACCTTGCCAAGATTATTGAATTACGCGAGTTAAAAAAGAATGAGTTAAAAATGCCGGCCAGCGGTACCAAAACCACGCAAGCCGAATATCGCAAGATGGTAGAAGAGCAGATGAAGCAGATGGGCGGACGGGGTGGAATGATTATCCGAAATTAATTCAGAGTTCAAAAACAAGTAATCCATATCCATGAAGAAGAGTTTACTGGTAGGTGTGTTTGTGTTGGCCACATTGAGTGTGCTGGGGCAGAAGTTTACGATTAGCGGTCAGGTGGTGGATACCTTGGCAAGCCCGTTGCCATCCTCAACCATTATGGTATTAAATCCAAAGGACTCCTCGCTGGTGAACTTTGGAGTAAGCGATGCAAAGGGCGCATTTGAAATTAAGAATGTGAATAAGGGCGAGTATTTCTTGAAGATTACGTTCGTTGGATACATTCCCTATACGCAGAAAATTGTTGCTCCTTCAACCGGTACCGTGTTGGATGTAGGCCGGATCAGGATGCAACCCCTCACGAAAGAATTGGAGAGCGTGGTGATTATGGGCGAGAAAGCGCCCGTCACGGTGAAACGCGATACCATTGAATTCAACGCGGGATCGTTCAAGGTCCAAGCCAATGCGAATGTTGAAGACCTGTTGAAAAAGTTGCCCGGAGTGGAAGTGGAAACTGATGGAACCGTGCGGGCACAGGGCGAGCAAGTACAGCGTGTGATGGTAGATGGCCGTGAATTTTTTGGTCGCGACCCCAAACTGGCAACACGAAATCTACCGGCCGATGCGGTAGAAAAGGTGCAGGTATTTGACAAGAAGTCGGATCAGGCCGTTTTTACAGGTATTGATGACGGTCAAAAAGAAAAGACCATTAACCTCGAATTAAAGGAGGAGAAACGCAATGGTGCCTTCGGTACCTTAATGGGTGGCATTGGAACAGAAGATCGCTTTCAGGGAAAAGCCAGCATCAATCGCTTTGCCAAGGGACAGCAGTTGTCGTTTTTGGGGATGGCCAATAATATTAACGAGCAGGGTTTTTCGATTGACGATTATATGAACTTTACCGGAGGGTCTCAGGCTATGATGGGTGGCGGGGGCGGTCGCGTTCAACTCAGTTTCAGTTCTGATAACTCCGGAGGCGTGCCCCTGAATTTTGGTAACCGGCCCAATGGCATTATGACCAACTACGCAGGAGGAGTCAACTTTAACAAAGATTTAAGTAAGGATACACAGCTGACGTCAAGCTACTTTTATAACCGGTTGGAGCAGGACATTATCCGGTCAGTAGAACGCGTGAACTACTTGCCCACCGGCAGCTACAATTACTTTTCCAACAGCCGCCAGTTTAACAACAACGATAATCACCGGGCTAACCTAACCCTCGACCACCGTATTGATTCCGCCAACTCACTCAAGTTTACGGCAGCTGCAACCTATTCCGAATCGGAGATGAATTCGCAAAGCCAAAGTCAGACCATGACTGTCGACAATACGGTGCAAAATGAAAGTGAGCAGTATACCGCTACGACTCAAAACAGTTTGAATTTCAATTCAAGTTTACTGTGGCGCCATCGGTTTGAAAAGAAAGGCCGGACGTTTTCAACTAACTTAACCTTTGGGGCTAGCCAAACCGATCGTGACGGGAATCAGCAGTCGATCAATGATTTTTATACCGGCACGCCAACCGAGCAACGCTTGTTGCAAACCAATACCCTCGTGAATGACAATCTATCCTATGGCGCCACCTTTTCGTATACCGAACCGCTGGGCGGCCGTAAATACCTGGAAGCGAATTATAACATTCGTACCAACAGCAATGATGTAGATTATAAAGTGTACGATGAAATTACCGGTACCCCGGTATTAAACACACGGTTAACTAACGAGTACACCAGCGATTACTTGTACAATCGGCCCGGCCTTAACTTCAGAATGAATCGGGAGAAGTACAATTTTGTGGTAGGCGCCAGCTATCAATCTACCTGGTTGAAAGGTGATTTAATCACCCGGAATGCCACTATTGACCGCACGTTTGAGAATATCTTGCCCTCGGCCCGATTCAATTATGACTTCAGTAATTTCAAACACGTGAGTTTGAATTATGAAACCTCCATGCAGGAACCGACCATTCAACAATTGCAACCGGTGGTCGATAATTCAGATCCGCTGAACCTGTATGTGGGTAATCCGGAATTGAAGCCTTCCTATGCCCATCGTGGTACGCTTAATTTCACCACATTCGATCCGGCCAAGTTCATTAACTTCTTTGCCTTCATCACGGCCGTATACACCCGCGATGCCATTATCAGTTCACAAACCGTAAGTGATAGCCTTGTTCGGTTAACTCAACCAGTAAACGTAAAAGATAATCTCAACCTGATGGCCAATGTAAATTTTGGTTTCCCAATCAAGAAACTCAACAGCCGGTTTAACTTCGGTCCTTCAGCAACCTCGTTGCGGACGATCAACCTATTGAATGGAACGGAGAGTAACATTGATCAATTAACCTTGGGCGGAAATGCCCGGTACAATTTTACCTATAAGGAAATACTTACCCTTGATCTCAGTGCTACGCTGAGCCATCAGGAAACCGATTACGAATTTGATACGCAGGAAGATCAGGTGTATTTCAACAAAACGTACACAGCCGAAACGAATATAAATTTTCTGAAGAATTATGCGTTCAACGCGAATTTTACCTACCTGATTTATAATAGTCAAACCACCGATTTTAACCAGGAGATTCCCTTATTGAATTTGTCGGTATCGCGGTTTGTGCTCAAAAACAAAAAAGGAGAAATCAAAGTAAGTGTGAATAACCTGTTTGACAAGAGCTTGAGTGTAAACCAAACAGCCACTTCTAACTTCTATCAGCAAGAAACCACGAATAATCTGGGGCGATACTACATGGTGAGTTTCGTCTATGCGTTGAATAAACATTTGAATCCGATGGGGGGTGGTCGCAGGCCGGGCGCACGAATGATGATGATTCGACAATAGCCGCAGCTTCGTTAGCCGGGGTTGCACCGGAATCCCGTATCTTGCAGGCATGAAGTGGATAACATTCATGCTATTGGCAGCAAGTACAGGGATACACGCACAAACCTACATTCCAAAATTTGATATCCAGGGCCATCGCGGTGCCCGGGGCTTAATGCCGGAAAATTCCATTCCGGCATTTTTGTTAGCGCTGGATTCGGGCGTGAATACGTTGGAGTTGGACCTGGTCATTACCCGCGACAAGCAAGTTGTTGTTTCACATGAACCCTGGATGTCAGCCTCCATTTGCCTTAGCCCACAGGGCGACACGCTATTGAAGAAAGAGGAGCGCAGGTACAATCTCTACAAAATGACAGCTCAAGAAATAGCCCAATGGGATTGTGGCTCTTTAGGTAATACCGAATTTCCAAAGCAAACAAAATTACGAGTCGCCAAGCCCTTGCTTCAGGATGTAATCGTGGCCGTTGAGAATCACATTAAAAATTTTACTCGCTACGAAGTAGATTACAATCTGGAAATTAAAAGTGCTCCGGAAGGCGATGATAAACTTCATCCCAAGCCGGAGGTTTTCTCTGATCTCGTGTATAACCTGGTTGACCAATATTTGCCATGGGAACGCGTGGTGATTCAATCCTTTGACTTTCGGGTACTGCGCTATTGGCATGAAAAATATCCGGATGTACGGTTGGCCGCGCTGGTGATGAACCAAAAATCAGTTGACGAAAATCTAACAGACCTTGGATTCCTTCCATCGATCTACAGTCCGTATTACAAATTGATTACCCGCGATGATGTAAAAGCCCTCCATGAAAAAAAGATACGGGTAATACCCTGGACGGTGAATGAAGAAAAAGACATGCTATCGCTAAAGGGGATGAATGTGGATGGTTTTATTACGGACTATCCTGACCGGGCTGCGAAGTTCAAACGGACCTTAAATATCAAACCTGGCGGCAAGAGATAGCAAGCTCTCAACTTTAAGCTTTAAGCTTTTTCCTTTATCATTGCCAAAATTTTAAAACACCAACATGGCATCCGGTAACCAGCAATCAGCAACCAATACCTCATCAACCCACTACGATGTTTACGGAATCGGCAATGCCCTGGTCGATATCGTAACCGAAGTAGATGCCGACTTCTTTGAAAAGAATGAGGTGGAAAAAGGCTTAATGACCTTGGTAGATGAAAAACGGCAGCTTCATCTGATGAAGGCCATTGACATGAAGCGCAGCAAAATGTCGGGCGGGGGTTCGGCTGGCAACACGGTAGTGGCTGTGAATCAGTTTGGCGGCAAGAGTTTTTATTCGTGCCTGGTGGCAAAAGATGAATTGGGGAAATTTTTCCTGGATGACTTGAAGCGAAACGGAGTAGACACCAATATTACCCATGAACGTTGTCCGGAAGGGCATACCGGCCGGTGCCTGGTGATGACGAGCCCGGATGCGGAGCGAACGATGAATACCTTTTTAGGGGTGAGTTCTTTTCTGTCCCCCGAACATGTAGATGAGACGGCCATTAAAAATTCATCCTATGTATACCTGGAAGGTTATCTCGTTTCGAGCCCGAAAGGATTGGAGGCCATGAAGGAAGCGAAGCGAATTGCTGAACGGAATAAAATCTCTACCGCCCTTACCTTTTCCGATCCCAGCATGACCAAGTATTTTGCCAAGCAAATGGAAGAGATTGTAGGCGCCAGTGTGGACTTACTGTTCTGCAACGAAGAAGAGGCCATGATTTTCACAGGCACGAACTCAATTCACGAAGCTCGTGAGAAATTAAAGCAGGTGGCCAGGCGCTTTGCCATTACCCTGGGCGCCAACGGTGCACTTATTTTTGATGGCGACACGTTTATCCAGATTGAACCTTATAAGGTGCGCGCCATTGATACCAACGGAGCCGGAGACATGTTTTCCGGAGCATTTTTATATGGAATTACCCACGGTCATAGTTATGCTGAGGCTGGCAAGCTGGCCTCGCTGGCTTCTTCACGGGTAGTATCCCAATTCGGGCCCCGTCTGGAGCCTCAACAGATGAAGCGGATTTTAGGTGATTTGATTGCCTGATCTTGAGTGATGAACTTCACCTTGCTGGTGTTAATTGGTTTAGCTGTTCTGGTAGTTGCTGTGCTGGCCACCGGCTTCATTTGCTACCGTATTCTTCGCAAGCGGATTTTAAGGTTAGCGGAAGAGAACCGGTCGGCAAAAAACACCATTCGTCAGTTAGAGGATATCCTTCATAAAAAAAATCAACGTAACGATGCCGAGCGCGCGTATTGGGAGGCAGTGGCTATCGAAAAAGAGCAGCGAAGAATAGCGTCTGAACTTCATGATGATACGGTGCAGCGCATGGTGGCAGCCCGATTTCGTCTCGAACAAATCCTGTATTATCAAAATCATCCTGGTGTTGTTCAGGAAGTGGAGCAAATTCGCAAAGAGTTGGATCAGATAATAGCCGCGCTTCGGTTTTTAATCAATAATATGATCCAACCTCGCTTTCAGCAGCACTCGTTGATTTACTTATTAAAGGAATTAACCCAAACACTGGGCTCCTTGCATCACCAAACCATTGGCTTGGAAGAGACAAACCCTCACGATTCGATTGAGCTAACTTCAGAAATTAAGCAAGAATTGTATTACATCGTACATGAATTGGTTCATAATTCACTCAAGAATTCAACAGGATTTAATTTGCGAATTCAGGTTTTTTGGAAAAACGGACTTCACTTGTGTGTTAGTGATAATGGCCAGGGGCTGGGCCGTGGCCGTGGTTACGGCATTGGTATGCGATCGATCCAAAATCGGGCGGATAAAATAGGAGCTAAGATTGATTTTGAAAAAGTAACCCGGGGGCTGTCGGTTGCTATTTATTTACCCGGTCCGGTACAACAATCCATTCCGCAATGAAAAGGCAATCAATTCCGCGGTGTTTTTGCAATGGGTTTTCTTGAGCATAACCTTCCGATAATCTTCCACGGTGCTTTCTTTCAGGTTGAGGATTTCAGCAGCCTCTTTTGTCGAATTCCCTTCGGAGAGCAACATGAGCAATTCAAATTCGCGCCTGGTAAAGCGAATGGTTTCTTTAATCAGGTTGTATCCGCCCTGATTTAACCGGTTCCAGATTTCTTTGGTATAGTAAGTTTTACCCGCCATGACGGAGTGAACACAGGTTTTGATTTCTTCTCCGCTTGTATTTCGCTTAAGCAAAATTCCGGGTATTCCGGTGCGTAGCAATTCAAGAATGGTTTCATCCTCATCAAAGCTGGTCATGCCAATTACTTTTACCTGAGGATGCTCCTGTTGAATTCGATACATGAGTTCGATGCCACTCATACCCGGCATCCGGGCATCCACTAACGCTACATGAACGCGGTTTTGGTTCAGGAATGTTAGGGCGGCATCTGCGTTGTAAGCGGTATAACTTTTGGCCTGAACTTGTTTTTCCAACAGGGCGGCAAGACCCTCGCAGGTGAGTGCGTGATCATCGACTACCAATACCCGAAGTTGAGCACCCGCCATAAACAGGAACAAAAATACCCCGAAAGCGGGGGAGCGGCAACCCCCTGTTTATGGGGGAGGGGTTGACTAGGATTATTGTGTAGAATACTTTCAAAGTGTTTTGCAAAACAACTGCAGCCGGAGCAGGGTTTTACCGGAAAAAATAAAACTTTAACAATTTTGTGAAAATGAAAAAGTCAATCTTTGGTATTATTTTTTGCGCAGCATTGGTTCTTGGAACAAAAACAATCGTATCTGAAAGTAGTGAAGCTACAATTGGATATTATATTGCTGATGGTATGAGTGGTGCCGTTCAGGCAGGGGTTTCTGGAGCAGTAGGTGCAATGGGTGGTTTCGCTGGAGCAGAGGCTGGAGCAAAATTAGGCGCGTCAATTGGTTGGCTCGGAGGCCCTGCTGGTATGCTAATCGGTGGGGTAATAGGTGCAGCCGCGGGTGCAGTGTAAAATTTAATTAAGGAACAGGCGGTATTTTATCTGCCTGTTCTTTTCACATAAATTAAAAATTAGTAATAGAATCCGTGGAGGCAATTGTAAATGGATCAATCCTAGGTATTATTTGTATAGGAGCTAAATATATAGCCCTTTTAGTAAATTGTTTATTAGTAAAAAGTTTTAATCCGATAAGGCAGAATGATTTTCAAGCTGATTTATTCACTTTTGGAATATTACTAATAATATTTTCTACTTTACTTTACATACTGCGCTTTCTACGAACGGATTCAAATACTTTCACAATGCTGACCGTTGCATTAATAATTTCAGCCATTGTACCAACTACAAACTTTGTGATACTCCCCTTTTTTTATTCGATAAAGAGCATTTTAAAAGATAATTCTTCAAACGAAAATGAGTTGATATCTGACATTACTCAAGCATTTCCGGATAAATATAAAGTTCTTATTGTTGATCGAAGAATTACAAATGCCTTTGCAGCCGGAATCCTTCCTTTTTCAAAAGTTATTCTTCTAGGACGGGGACTTATTAAATCTTTATCCACAAATGAACTTAAGGCGATAATTGGTCACGAAATGGGTCACCTTAAGTTGAATCATTTGAGAAAGCTTTATATGGTGAACTTGGTTTGGACTTTGACCATTGTCTTGGTGTTTCAAATTCTTATGGTCCCTTTGTTTGCAGCTAGTTCATACTTTGTATTGCTACTAGGTTCATACTATGGTATATTTTTGGGTGGTGGCCTATTAATTGTCTCGGGTTTTTTTCAAAAGAAATATGAAATGGAGGCCGATATTTATGCTACTGCTTTAGTTGGTAAGGAAGGATTCATAAAAATGTTGAAATCTTTAAATGAACAACATGGTGAAACCATGAATAATTGGTCTTGGAATTACCCTACATTAACCGAGCGCATAAATAATGTTGAAAATTTTCGATTATAGAGTTTTATTTTTTTTTTGCTGATTTGTTTTTTATCCTTTTACGTAGGCTTCACAGTAGAGTTACCTACATCAACCAGCAAAGCAGAATTTAATTTACTAAACAAGAATCCTGATGATTGGAGTAGGTTTACATTAATTCTGGTCAATAATTTGAAAGTGGGTATTCTGATAGTTTCTCTAGGCTTAATAAGCGGAGGAATGGGATCAATTATAGTGATTACTCTGAATGGGTATTCTTTTGGACTTTTGGTAAACAATCTATTTTCATACTATGAAAATCCATTTCAAGTAATTTCCATATATGTTTTGCCTCATGCATTTACCGAAGTTTTAGCCTTTTGTCTTTGTGGATGCGTTGGATTTAAGGGTTTCTTTCTTGCTAAAGAAATGATCAAGAGCAATGAAATTCCATTACGCTTTTTACCTAAACGGAATGAGTTACTAATTCCTTTATTTTTATTCATTATTTCTGCATTGATAGAGACCTTTATTTCCTCGGGATCATATTTAACATGAAATGAAAATTCCTGGACTTGGCGGAACTCTTAAGATTTTCATGCTCTATTTCTCATTACTTCTAATAGTTGGCTTATATAAAGTATTTCTAGTCATTCCAGTTATTTCAAAAGAGTTTCAGAGCGTAGCAAGTGCAATTAGCTATATTACTCTGCCTCTAATTAGTATACTTATTATTGTTTTATTGGGGGCAATTTTTGGAATTACTTGGTACTTACTTCAATTGACAAAAGTACAGATCGATATTGAGCACTTTATTTACTCAATTAGATATTTCTTGTTTGCATTAATTGCAAATGAGATATTGAAATTTGCTTCAATTTATATTTTTCTGATTGATGAGTTGGCTTCAATGAATGGTCTATTACCAGAAGTAAGTTTGGAGAATACCACGTTCTATTCGTTATCACTGATTTCAGATGTCTTATTTTGTGTTGTTGGTACAATATCAGTTGGATATTTTTTAAAAACGGAGTACAACTATTCTTTAAAAATAGTATTGTTGAATTGTCTTTATATTCTTTTGTCTATAGGTTTTGTTTATTTTATATATTGGATTTAAGACTATCAATTCCTTTTGAAATTGAGCCCAATATTTTTTTCAAATATCTTATCAATATGGAACTGAAAATAAATAGTCATTCAAATTATGACTTATTCATATTCAAACAGCTATACTTGTAATCCTAAAATCAATCACTATGCTTAAAAAACAAGGTCTTTTACTTTGGCTATTGCTTGTTGCAGGTGCAACAGGATTTAGTCAGCCCCGTAAAATTGAATTTACGGAGTATGATTTACCGAATGGACTTCATGTAATCCTGCATAAGGATAATACCACCCCAATAGTGGCAGTCACTGTGCTTTATCACGTTGGTTCCAAAAACGAAAACCCCAACCGCACCGGATTTGCCCACTTCTTCGAACACTTGTTATTCGAAGGCTCGGAGAATATTAAGCGCGGTGAGTTTGATAAATACCTGCAGAATGCCGGGGCTACCAATAATGCCAATACCTCTAACGACCGCACGTTTTATTATGAGGTGCTGCCGTCCAACCAACTGGAATTAGGCTTATGGATGGAATCGGAGCGTATGCTGCACGCCAAGATTGAACCGGTTGGGGTTGAAACCCAACGCGAAGTGGTGAAGGAAGAAAAGCGCCAACGCATCGACAACCAACCCTACATGTCGTTTCAGTCGGAAATTTTTAAGCGTGCCTACACGGTGCATCCTTACCGGTGGACACCTATCGGTTCGATGGATGACCTGAATGCCGCTTCGTTGGAAGAGTTCATTGAATTTTATAAAACATTCTATGTGCCCAATAATGCCACGCTTTCGATTGCCGGAGATATTGACATCGAACAAACCAAGGCTATGGTAGCCAAGTATTTCCAGGATATCCCGAAAGGCACCAAACCGGTTCCCCGCCCCACGGTTGTTGAACCCCAGCAAACGGCTGAAGTGCGCGATGTCATTTTTGATAACATCCAGTTGCCGGCAGTATTTCAGGCCTATCACATCCCGGCCCAGGGCACTCCTGATTCATATGCCTTGGACATGCTCAGCACATTGTTGAGCGGAGGTCAGAGTTCACGCATGTATAAGGCGTTGGTGGATGAGCAAAAGAAAGCGCTTCAGGTAGCTTCCTTTCCATTTTCACTCGAGGATCCCGGTCTTTACATTACCCTGGGATTGGTGAATATGGGGGTTGATGTAGCGGATCTTGAAAAAGCTATGGATGCTGAAGTAGCCAAGGTTCAGAATGAATTGATTTCTGAAAAGGAGTTTCAGAAAATCCGCAATCAAATGGAGAGTCAGTTTGTGCAGCAAAACGCCTCAACCGTGGGCATTGCCGAGCAATTGGCCAACTACCATGTGTATTATAAGGATGCCAATCTGATCAACACCGAATTGGAGCGCTACATGAAGGTAACCCGCGAAGATTTGCAGCGTGTTGCAAAAAAATATCTAACCAAGGAAAACCGGGTGGTGTTGCACTACTTACCGAAGTCGGCACAAAGCAAACCCGAAAACACCCAAATCAAAAAGGATAATTGAGTATGAAGAAGATAACATTATTAGTATGCCTGCTGCTGGTCGTTGTTTTTGTTCAAGCACAGGTTGATCGTACCAAAGCTCCCAAGCCGGCTCCGGCCCGCGAAATTAAAATTGGCGAGTACCAAACGTTTACATTGAAAAACGGGTTGCAGGTGTTTGTGGTGGAAAATCATAAGTTACCTCGCATTCAGGTGTCCCTTCAGTTAAAGAATGATCCCATCTATCAAGGTGAAAAGGAAGGGTATGTGGAAATGGCGGGAACCCTGATCGGCACGGGAACCAAAACAAGAACAAAAGCCCAGTTGGATGAAGAAGTGGATTTTATCGGGGCGAACCTGAGTACGGGTTCAAACGGAATCTTTGCCTCCAGCTTGAGCAAGCATACCACCAAGCTGCTCGACCTAATGACGGATGTACTGTTCAATCCGGCATTTCCACCCGAAGAAATGGAGAAACTGAAAACTCAAACCCTTTCCGGATTGGCAGCGAGTAAGGATAATCCCAGCGCTATCGCCTCGAATGTTCGCAACGCCCTGGTATACGGTAAACAACATCCCTATGGTTTGTTTACCACGGAGAAAAGTGTGGGCGCCATTACATTAGATGATTGCAAGGCATATTACAACACGTACTTCAAACCCAATAATGCCTACCTGATCATTGTCGGGGATATTGATTTGAAAACCGCCCGTTCCCTTTCCGAAAAATATTTTACTAAGTGGACACCGGGTGAAGTTAAGAACCCAACCTATGCACAACCCAAAGAACCGGCTAAGACCTATGTAGCCCTGGTGGATCGGGCTGCCTCAGTACAATCAGTTATCAATATTGGATATCCGGTGGATTTGAAGCCGGGTACACAAGATGCCATCAAGGCCCGTGTTACCAATCAGATTCTGGGGGGTGGATTTTCTGCACGCCTGATGCAAAACCTGCGCGAGAAAAATGGCTTTACGTACGGAGCGAGCTCGCAATTGAATCCGGATAACCTGGTGGGAAATTTTGTAGCCAGTGCCAGTGTGCGAAATGAAGTAACAGATAGCTCGGTATTTGAGTTTATGGCTGAGTTAAAGCGGATGGTCAATGAGCCGGTTACTGAAAAGGAATTGATTGCGGCCAAGGCAGAAATCTCGGGTGCCTTCGGACGATCATTGGAGAACCCGCAGACCATTGCCAATTTTGCCTTGAATACGGCTAAATATAATCTGCCTAAAGATTATTACAACAACTACCTGAAGTATGTGGATGCCGTAACACTGGCTGATGTACAGGCTACTGCCAAAAAATTCATCCGGCCCGAGAATGCTCATATTATTGTGGTGGGCAAGGGGTCAGAAGTAGCGGATAAGCTCGCAAAGTTTGGCGAAGTGAAATACTTCGATATTTATGGCGAGCCCTTCGTTCCAACAAAAGCTTCAGCGTTACCGGCAGGTTTGACAGCAGAAAAGGTAATAGCCAGCTACATTGATGCCTTGGGGGGTGCCAAAAAAATTCAGGAAGTAAAGGCAGTGAAAACAACCATGAAGGGTACTGTTCAGGGAATGGAAATAACGATGGTTTCAACTAAGAAGGCGCCTGGAAAGATGCTCTTGGAAACGGTTGTCATGGGTAGTGTTATGCAAAAGCAGGTTACCGATGGAAAGGAATTCGCCATGGTTGCTCAAGGTCAAAACATCCCCCTTGATGCAGGCATGAAAGAAGAAGGTATGATTGAATCATTCATTGTACCCGAAATTCAATTGGCCGCTATGAATGTGAAGACAACTCTAAAGGGAGTTGAGACTCTGGATGGAAAAGAGGCTTACGTAATAGAGTATCAGCTTCCTTCTGGGGGAAAATCAACCCACTATTTTGACAAGGCCAGTGGACTAAAAGTGCAAAGTGTGAAAGAGGTAAAAACACAGCAAGGCACGAATGCAGTGCCTACAAAATATGATAATTATAAGGAGGTTAATGGCGTGAAGTTTCCGCACACCACCTCAGTTTCCATGGGTCCCATGAACCTGAAGTTTGAGGTTTCCGCTATTGAGGTCAATCCAACAATTGATGACGCTATCTTCAAAATTCAATAGTTTCTAAGTATTTAAACTTGGAAGGGCCGGAATTCAAAAACCGGCCTTTTTCTTTTAAATCCGGCCTATAATTCCGAAAAAATGGATCCCACCTTGTAAATCCGGCTAATCCTAACCATTTTTGCAGCCCTTTTAGAAATTTTAGCAGCTAGAGATATGAAACGTACATTTCAACCTTCACGCAAGAAAAGAAAGAACAAGCATGGTTTCCGTGAGCGTATGGCTACGGCCAACGGCCGCAGGGTGCTTGCTTCCCGCAGAAGGAAAGGCCGTAAGAAACTCACCGTTTCTGACGAAGGCACGCCTAAGACTCGTTAATTGCGGAACTAGCCCCAAAAGGGATTAATTTTAATCTCATGGGGAGGTTTTCATTTTCAAAAGCAGAACGGCTCTCGAAAGAGAAATCAATTAAGGAACTCTTTGAACAGGGTTCCTCTTTTTATGTGCATCCGGTTAAAGTCATCTATCGGTTACAACCCGCTGGCAGCACCCACCATCAGATTTTGATTTCCGTTCCAGTTCGCAATTTTAAAAGGGCCGTTGATCGAAATCTGATCAAAAGAAGAATTCGCGAAGCTTACCGGACTCAGAAAGAGTTGATTGCCAACCCAGGCAGGCATTGGAGCCTGGCTTTTGTTTATACAGCCCGCGAAATACTGCCCTTTGCTGTAATCAGGAACAAGCTCTTTTTAGTCCTGGAAAAAATTAAGAACTTAGAATTCCATTAATCCTTTTTTGAGTGATCATGAAGCGAATGAAAATAGTGGCAGGGGTGTTGATTACCGCAGGGGCGATCTGGGCCTTTCAGGTTCCGGGTGAGAAATACTTCGACATTGCTAAAAGCCTGGACATCTTTGCAACCCTATTCAAAGAGGTCAATGCACACTATGTTGATGAAGTCAATCCAAAAAAGCTGATCGAAACGGGCATCAATGGAATGTTGGATCAGTTGGATCCCTATACGGATTATATTCCCGAAGAGGATCTCGAGGCATTCAGCATTCAAACAACCGGGCAGTATGCCGGGGTGGGGGCGTTGATCGGTATCGTTAACAAAAAAACAGTCGTCACCAATCCTTATGTAGGCTTTCCTGCCGAACGAGCTGGCATTCGGGTAGGTGATGAATTAATATCTGTGGATGGAAAAAATGTGCAAGGCAACTCAACGTTTGAAGTGAGTTCCTTATTGAAGGGCAAGCCCAAGACAGAAGTGGTGATGGAAGTGAAACGTAGCGGGCAAAAGGAAACGCTCAAGTTCAAACTGACCCGCGAGAAAATCAAAATCTCCAATATCACGTTTCAAGGAATGATCAACCCGGAAGTGGGCTATATCAAACTGGATGAATTTACACCCGGGGCCGGTAAGGAAGTTGAAGACGCAGTAACGGATCTTAAAAAGAAGGGCGCCAGGCAACTAATCCTTGATCTTCGCGATAATCCAGGGGGCTCTTTGTATGAAGCCGTCAATATTGTGAATCTCTTTATCCCCAAAGGCAAAGAAGTGGTTTCAACCCGGGGCAAGGTCCCGGAATGGAATAAGGTTTACACCACGCTCAACAACCCCGTTGATACAGAAATTCCATTGGCCATACTCATCAGTGGAAACAGTGCTTCAGCCTCAGAAATTGTTGCAGGCTCGCTGCAGGATTATGACCGTGCTGTATTGGTTGGGCAAAAAACATTTGGTAAAGGCTTGGTGCAAACAACCCGGCAGTTGGCGTATAATGCTCAATTAAAAGTGACTACTGCAAAATATTATATCCCCAGTGGTCGCTGTATTCAGGCATTGGATTATGAACATCGTCAAAGCGATGGCTCGGTCCAAAAATTTCCAGACTCGCTGAAGCGGGAATTTAAAACGAAAGGTGGACGGAAAGTGTACGATGGGGCAGGCCTTGATCCGGACGTAGTAGTGGAGGGTGCCACGTATAGTTCAGCAGTCGTGGAGTTGGTGGGGTCCGGGCTTGTATTTGATTATGCAACTAAATATTGTGGTGAACATGGAGATGTTCCGGCATCGATGAAAAACTTTAGGTTAACCGATGGCGAGTATCAGAAATTTGTATCCTGGGTAAAAGATCAAAAGTTTACCTTCTCTACCGAGTTGGACAGCAAAGCAGAGGAATTAATCGCCTCCGCAAAAAGAGAGCGTTACTATGATGAATTACAGAGTCAATTGAAGGAGTTGAAGACAAAAATTGAACAAAGTAAAAGCTCAGCGCTTCAACGCAACAAGGCCGAACTCAGTCGAATCCTGGAGGAAGAGATTGCCTTCCATTACCGGTTAACAAAAGGCCAGATGGAAGTATCCCTGGATCGCGATCCCGAACTGTTGCGAGCAACCGAAACCTTGGCTAATCAGGCAGGCTATAAGAAAATCCTGTCAGCAAACTGATGGCCTTATTACTAAGTCTGGAGTCATCCACACAGGTTTGTTCAGTGGCATTGCATCAGCATGGCAAGTTGATCAGCCATCGACAGATACAGGAACCCCGAAAGGCTGCTTCCTTATTGGCGGTAGGTATTCAGCAAGTGTTGGCCGAATCAAAAGTAAGTGCGGCCGAGTTGCAAGGGGTAGTGGTTACCTCTGGCCCGGGATCGTTCACCGGATTGCGGATTGGAGTGGCAACAGCTAAAGGCATTTGCTTGGCATTGAATATACCGCTGATGGCCATCAACACGCTGGATCTTTTAGCATGGCAGGCAAGTATAGCGCTTGAGAGCTCCATCACCGGTGATGAGTTTCTTTGCCCCATGTTAGATGCCCGCAGAATGGAAGTGTATTGTAAATTGGTTGACGCTCAACGGCAGACGGTGGAGATCACTCAGGCGCTCATCATTGATGAAGAAACCTTTAAAGAACAATTGAATACACGGGTTATTTATTTTTTTGGAGAGGGAGCCGGTAAGTGTCAAGCCGTTATCAAGCATCCCAATGCCCGTTTTCTGGATGGACTGGTTCCTCAGGCGAAGGATTTGGGAGTTTTGGGTTTTTCAAAATGGGAACATTCTTACTTTGAGGATGTAATTACCTTTGAACCTTTTTACCTAAAGGATTTCTTAATCAGAAAACCAACTACTGGATAACCGTGTTGTGAGTGAGATGGAGAATGAGATAATAAATAGGGTGAGCAACAGTCAACTGGTGACATTCGATTTGGAGGAACTTTATACTCCGGGTGAACGCATACAGTTTGATGTCAAGGATCTTTTATTCGAGGGCCTAATCTTGCGCGAAAAGCCGTTTCGCGATTTCGTCAAACAACACGATTGGTCACAATATCAAAACAAGTATGTCGCGGTAACGTGTTCTGCCGATGCTATAGTACCAACATGGGCCTATATGGTGGTGGTCTCTTCGCTCCAACCCTATGCCCGCATGGTGGTATGGGGCTCTTTGCAGGAATTGGAATCCAGGTTGTTTTCATTAGCGTTGGATCAGGTAAACTGGAAGAAGTTTGAAAACGCAAAAGTGGTGGTGAAGGGCTGCAGTAAAGTAGAAGTTCCGGTTTCGGCCTATTCTGAAGCTACACGCAGACTGCGCGATGTGGCCTCCAGCATCATGTATGGCGAGCCGTGTAGTACGGTACCAATTTTTAAGAAAAAAGCCTCACAATCCTGATCTGATTATCAATCAGTTAGGCCGAATTGCTTGAAATTCTCAGTTTTTTCTAAAAAATCTTTGCTGCAACTATTGCATAAACCCCCTCATCACCTACCTTTGCACTCCCTTTTGAACGGAAAAAGGGCATTTGGCTTGAGATTGAGAGGTTTTCAGGTCACCATGTCGAGAAACAACTGACTAACTCAGTTCTTTCAGACAAACGTTCTTTGAATAGATAGATTGATAGCGGACCCGGATATACTCGATGGAGGGTATATTCGAGTTGATTCTT
>ERZ1066115.16-NODE-16-length-73240-cov-13.446280_pt1 | contig 73240 bp, 62 predicted proteins | sample MGYA00382762_ERZ1066115 | MGnify/ENA primary metagenome ERZ1066115 (study PRJEB33369, sample SAMEA5778345) | biofilm metagenome | biome: Industrial cooling water; feature: Water cooling tower basin; material: Biofilm | place: United Arab Emirates | collected... | reverse complement strand
TCTGTCGCCAGCAGAAAAATTCACAGCAAGCCTCCTTAAGTTAACGACTATGGTGCAGAACACCAACAATGGCTTAGAAAAGTTGCGGGGGTCTGACTCTGCCGGGTTAATCCCACTCGCCCAGCGATTGCTGAATCTGTTTCTGGAGGTGTTGCTGCAGGCGGTTCCACAGGCCGGCTTCGCGGGTGTAGCCGGTAAAGGTGATGTGGTTTTGGCTGGCGTGGCGGTTGCTAACGGGCAGCAGCACGGGGGTTACGGTCATGCCGGCCCGTTGCATGGCGATGACCTTGTTTGAAAAGGCATTTTCACTGATGCCGACCACCACCTCAAAGGTGCGCGCGGTTTCGTCTTTAATGATGAGCCAGGATTTGGGGAGCATAGGGTAAAGGTAAAGAGATTGGTTTTGATTTGTGATTAACAACTGCTGACTTGCTGATTAGCAATCTACTCGTGCGGTTCACGAGAAATTAGTTTAAGGAATTCTGAAATCGAAAGTTTATTTGTTGGGGTTTGGTTAGAGTATTCAACTGATTCAAATCTATTCCATGTATGATCAAGTTCAGGAATCCAGTCATCATGTTTCAGTCTTTTAATCATCCAATCGCTGGGATCAAAAAATTCTGAATCTATCAATGAAGCTTGAATTTTCAATTCAATCTCCTGACTGCTTAAAGAGTCTGGATTTGAGAAGACTTCATAACCTGATATGCGATAATTGCCAGCATCTCGATATTCATAATTGAGAAGGATATTATTTTTTAAATCTTTCATCATTATGATATTCTAAGAATTCTTTAGCTGGATAAAACCTTTTTGGGAGTAAAATGGATTGATTGTCATATTGAAGCAAATAACTTTTTACTGATTCATCTTTCGATTTCTTCAAGATTGAAGAGACTTTAACTTTATAGGTGGGCAGGATGGTTATCAACCCAACTTCAAAAGCTTTGTCGTGAAGTGCATTTATGGCGAGACCATTTTGGGGATTCATTCGATTTTTTTCGTCAACTCCCCAAGGCCTAATATGTCCAGCAACTAGTAATTCTTTTACAGACAATCCAGTTATACAACATTTATTATTGTATGAGGCAATGACCATCGCCCGAAAGAAATTTTGATTTACCCTAACCCTTACCAATTGAGTCCTCTCTTTACCTTCTTTCGGCAGGTCTTCAATACTAATTTCGCTCACTTGTTCAACACTCTTATTTGAATACTTAGCGAGTAACTTTTCACTTTCAAAAGGTAATCTATCCCAATCGTTATAGAACTCATTCCAAATCTCAAGATCAAGTTTACTTGCGTTTGAAGCCCCTTTTATTCCTCTTGCTTTTAGGCTTGGATCAAAACTTGCAAAATTTACCAGTTTGAAAGAAATCGAATTGGGTGTTCTTCCAATTAGCTTAGCAAGCTCAATTACTTTTGGATTGTTTCGATGGATTTTTCCAAATGGAGTTTTGCAATAAAGGTTTATGGCAAGAATCAGCTCATCTCTTGTCCACAGTTTTTGCCCTTCTTTCATTTTGTTTTTGATTTAAGAATATTACTCACTACAATCTACAATAATTTGTATAGAACAGGATGTGCATAAGTGTATTTGAATTTGGAATGGTTGATAAAGAGTTTCAAATAAAATTACAGTTCTTACTCCACAATGTGGGCATGTGAAGGGTTGTTCTGAAGGCAAAAAGCGATTATCAATGTCTATAGTCATCATGCAAGTTTCAAAAATGGAATGAAATCATATTTGCTTTTAAGTCACATTTTTGCGTGAGGGATTTTGATGCTACGGTCAGGATAAATACGTGGGTTGGTGAAACAACCATCAATTATTCTCATGTATAGAAGTCTATGATATTTATACATGGTAACCGGATCATGTAAAAAACCTACACATGACGTAGCAGGTGGAAGTCACCTTTCGAGTGCCTCAAGGTGACAGGTGTTATAAGTTTAACCAGTACGTAAACTTAAACACCAGTGCGCGGTTTTTGCTGGCCAGGGTTTCGGGCAGGTAGTTTTCGGTGTATACAATAAAGAAGTCGGAAGCCGGCTGGTAGCGCCACTGAAAGCGCACGTTCAGGTTCATGTTGTCCAGCAAGTTGTTGTATTGATAATACGTAGTAAGAAAAATCTTGTCGGTAAACGTAAGATCCAGACGCGGACCAATGAGAAACAATTTTTCGGCACCATAGCCTTCGGCCAGCCGCACATCATTGTAATCAACCCGCAGCGCAATGTTGCCATAGGGTTGGTAGCGTGCACTTAACTCGCCCCGCACATTCCAGTTGGTGCCATTGTAAAAGCCGCCATAGGTAGTTTGCCCGGTAAAGTTCACCAGCTTGCGCGTGTTGGTTTGCACCATCACATTTACGTTGTGCCAGTGATACGCTTCGCCTTTCAAAAAGCTGGTATACTGGTCGGGATCGATTGGGTTGAAATCGTTGGTGAGCAGACTGTAGATGTAATTGTAGGTAACCCGCAGCATGGCCGTGCTGAGGAAACGCATGTTATAACCTACCGAGTAGTTGCGGTCGGTAAGGGTGCCATCGGGGATGTAGGTTTGAGATGCCGCAGCAATGGGGCCCATGGTCACGATGCCGGAATTTTTGGGATAGAACTTATAGGCAAAATCGGTAAACACATTGAGCTGCCCCGGGTACACGCCATGGCTGGGAACAAAGCCCGCCTCGGCATTGAAGTTTTCCCCTACGTACGAGAGGCCACCGGCAATATCCACCGTGCGTACCGAGTAGCGGATAAACGTGCCCCCCGAAAAACTTTTGTCAGGCGAGTTTTCATCGAACGACTTGCCTAGGTACGAGCTGCTGTACCAGCGATTGTCAGAGCTGAGCAGGTCAAGGTCGGCCCCGAGAACGCGGTTATAGAGGTTGGCGGTTTTGGCGCCTCCGCCTGCCGGAGTGGGAAAGATGCTTTCGTGAAAATACTTGAGCGAGTCAGCTGCCCCCACGCGCAACGATTGTTTATCGACATAGGTGATCGACACGCTGGATTGTTTCCAGAAATTATGTTGAATGGTGGCTGCGGCATAATTCTGGGCCGGCAACCCCGAAGAAAGTTTTTCACGGGTTTGCATTTCGAGTGCCCCCACGCGCCAGCGTTTGCTGATGGACCCACTGAGGCGCGCACCAAAGGCAATGGGCACACGGGTAAACAGCCCGGTGGTATCCTGCACCAAACCGATTCTGCGCGAAAAAAACAAACGCGATTCCGGGAAGCCGGCATTGGCCAGCAGGTCGCTGTTTTCCAGGAAGAATTGCCTGCGCTCCGGAAACTGAAATTCAAAGCGGGTGAGGTTGATCACCTGTTGATCGACTTCCACCTGCGAGAAGTCGGGGTTGTAGGTAAGGTCGAGGTTGAGCGAAGGGGTAACGCTTACTTTGGCATCGATGCCGGCCCGCAGTTCGGAATCTTTTTCTTTCGGATCCACTTCGCTGTTTTCGGCAAGGCCACCGGCTACGTATGGGATTAAGGAAATGTTGGTACGGGGCTCGGGTACGGGGTCATCCCACACCAGCTGTCCAGAGTAGGCGAACGAACCTGTGGTGTATTGAATGGGCGTATGGATCCAGGACGATTTCATGTTCCGCTTTTTATCGAGACGATCAATGGCCAGGTTCCATTCTGATACCGCTTTGTAGCGAAAGCTTTTGAACGGGATGGCCAGTTCGCAAATCCACTTGTCGGGGTAGCGCACCACTTTCGAATACCACTTGTTATCCCAGAAGATATTGTAAGAACCTTCAGAGGTGCCGCTGCCGGAGACGGTACCTTCCATTTGCACCCCAGCTGGTGTTATAACAAAGAAGAAGCCGTTGATGCGATCGTTAAACGGTCCGAGATTCATACCCACGTTATCGTTACGTTCGTAGTCAAAGTCTCTGCGCAGGGAGTTGATCAGGTCGGGGGATTGATCGTCATAGCAAACAAAGGACACATACAGATACTGATCGTTAAACGTAAAGCGGGCTTCGGATTGAAAGGGCGACAAGGCGGTATCAACCGGATAATTCAGAAACCAGTTTTTGGCTACATCGGCCTGCAGCCAGTCGGGTTCATCGAGTACCCCATCCAGCGTGATTTGGCCCTGGGCTTTTTTGATGTGGAGTTCGGTGCCGGGTTTATTTTGTGCGCGCACGCACAGCACCATGCCTACCAGAATAATCCATGTTACACCCAGAAGTTTTTTCACAAGGCGGCAAAACTAAATAAATAAGAGCCAGCTTGCACCTGCGGCTGCAACAATCAGAACAGAAATCAAAAATTTTACAGCAAAGGCGCGATTACCTTGCAGGTAGGAGTATAAGGATTTGCTGAGCAGGTTGGTGGTGTTCACCAGCATGAACGTGAGGAAGGCAAACTCAAACGTAATGGTGCGCCCGGCCATATCGGCCAGCGTCACGATAATGGCATCGAGGCCGGCAAAGGAGGCAATGACGGAGCTGATCAGGAAGCCCGCCTGCCCGAATTCAATGAGGCAGATTTTGGTGGTGATCTTGATGATGATTAAGAGTCCGGCAAACTTGAGTGCGGGCAGCAACGAGAAAATGGCGGTTGCTTTTTTCGCTTCGGTATCTTCTTCGTCTTTGGGTTCTTTCTGTTTAAAGAAGAAATACGTGATGATGGCTGCAGTGGCCACCATGATGAAGATACTGGGGGCGATGGCCAACAGCCATTGAATATTAAGTGGACCTACCAATAAAAAGATTTGCAGGAAGCTGGCGAGGTTGGCCAGGATGGCAGCGCCAATCAGGTGGTTGACAAATTTGGTGTGCTTGCTACGCTGGGCCAGCGATTGTGTGGCTGAGGTGGAGGAAACAAAGCCGGCCATAAAGCTGGTGAGGGCAAAGCCATTTCGCTTGCCCACAAACCGGCCCAGGATGTAGCCAAATACATCAATGCCTGTAATGAGCACCACGATCATCCAGATTTTTTGCGGGTTGATTAAATCCAGCGTTTCGTATTTAGCCAGATCAACACCAAAGCCTTGCAGCAAGGAGGCGAGAACAGGCATGTCGGTCAGTTTATAGGAGTGGTCGGGCAGTACAGGTAAGGCCACGAGGGCAATGATGGCATAGCTGATGAAGGATTGAACTTCTTGTTGGGTAAGGCCGGCCACCAGTTTGGTGGTTCGGGATTTCAATGACAGCACAAAGATGACGATCACGAAAATGGCTACGGTAATCTGGATGGGGATGATGTCGATCATGACCATGAGGCCGAGAATGAAGGTAGCCATGGCCGAGAGTTCGCTGGTGATGCCGTAGTCGTGCGTGTGCATGGCTTCGGCTACATAGTAGGAGATGAGCAAGAGGAAGAACCCGCCCACCAGCACCAGGCCGAGGGTGGTATATTGGTGTTGAAAGAAGATACCGGCCAGGGCACCGGCCAGTGCGATGAGCGAAAAGGTACGAATGCCGCCTACGTGGGGGTCGTTGGGTTTGTTGCTTTCGCGTTCCAGGCCCACGGCTGCGCCAAACAGGATGGCCAGCACGAGGTGAAAGAAGAGGTCGGAGATCATGAGGTAGAATGTAGGTCAAATATCGCAATCCCGTTCTTTCCTAAACATGACGGTTGTCAGAAAAAGGGCGGTATTCCGGAATCCCAGGTGTGATGACTTTTCATGATGCGTTCCGTTTCACGTACCACTACAAAGCTGTCATCGCGGTTGGGTAACCCAATTGTGTTGATGAGGTCTTAACTAAAATCCCATACCGCGATCCCGTTGAGGTTGCGGTAAAAGAGGCGATGAAATGCATTTCATCTTAAAACTCGTGCTTACACATCGGGATTCCGGAATTCGCAGTCCAAGAAGCAGATTTGATTCAATGATACTACGAACCACCAAACCAACTCTTCGGCTCCTCCGGAATGACATTTTATAGAAAAGGTCTGCGTAACATCATACTTCAAGGCGTTTTCACACCTGGGCGTGATCCCGTTGAGCTAAAGAAGCTATGTACAGCATTTCGTCTTTGAGTTTATGCTGATATCAGGATTCTTGGGAAGATTAACCAACCTGCAAGATTGTCGCTGCGCTGAAGATTGCTTTGTAGTTTTTCCTAACTTGTTTAGGTGACCTACTACGTCTACATCATGACCAATAAACGGCATACAGTGCTCTATACAGGAATAACTAATAATTTAGAGGACCGGGTGTTCGATCACAAAGTCAAACGAAACAAACGAAGTTTTACTGCGCGATACAATTGCAATCAGCTGGTTTACTATGAAGAATTTTTGAATGTGAAAGAGGCGATTGATCGAGAGAAGCAACTAAAAAAATACAATCGACAATGGAAGATTAACCTGATCAAAAGCATGAATCCCGGTTGGCAGGATCTGAGTAAAGACTGGTTTGGTTTCCAGGAATTCGAAATTTTCAGGAAGTTTGACAAATGAAGATTAAATCAGAAAACTTCAAATGCATTGCCCATTAGCTTGTGCAGCCTTTCATCAATTGTGTTGATGAAGTCTTAACTAAAATCCCATATCGCAATCCCGTTGAGGTTGCGGTAAAAGAGGCGATGAAATGCATTTCAACTTCAAACTCGTGCTTACTCATTGGGATTCCGGAATTCGCCAGACCACGAATTAGCCTCAAATAAAAAATACACGTGAAATCCCTAGTCAATTCCCAAGCTCATCCGGAATGACATTTCATAGAAAAGAAGGCAAACCAACCTACGAAGTTGTCATTGCGGTTGGGTAACTCAGTAAGTATTGCAGGGGTCTGGACATCAATCTCATACCGCAATCCCGCTGAGGTAGTGGTGAAGTGGATATGAAATACCTATTTCAAGCGAAGTCTCACTTCGTACTCCTCGATTGAATGTTGGAACACCCCTGTTCCTTATCGGGATTCCGGAATTCGCCAGACTACGAAGCAGACTTGTATAAATAATACTCATGAAATCTTAAGCCAACTCTTGCGCTCCTCCGGAATGACATTCCATAGAAAGAGTGGTTAGTCATCATTTCCGCAAACCAATCTACGAACAATCGTGAAGCACGGACCACCTATCTAATTCTTCTTCACCGGTCGTTTGTACTTAACCGGTGGCGCAGGCTCGGGCTTGATGTCAAGGGCTTGTGTTTTCACCAGCTTCAACGCTTCTTCAACAGCGCGCTCCAGTTGTGGATCCCGGCCTTTCATCACATCGGCTGGTGTTTGCTCAACGGCAATATCCGGTGAAATGCCTACGCCTTCAACGGCCCATTGTCCATTCACATCATAGAATCCACCCCGCGGTGCAATCATAGTTCCACCATCCACAAAGGGCGGTGTATCCCAGGTGCCCACCAGGCCACCCCAGGTTTTGGTGCCTACCAGCGGTCCGATCTTCATCTTGTTGAACATATATGGCAGCAAGTCGCCACCGGAGCCAGCCCGTTCGTTGATGATCATCACCTTTGGACCAAAGATGCCGGCATTGGGGGTAAGAAACGGTTTGTGATCACCCACCTTGCTGTTGAAGTAGCCATGGAGTTGACGTGACATCACATCCACCATGTAATCGGCCGCAGAGCCACCGCCATTGTTGCGTTCGTCAATAATGGCACCCTTGCGATCTTGTTGGGGGAAATAGTATCGATTGAAACTCGTGTATCCCGGTTGTGCCGTATTGGGCACATAGACGTAGGCAAGCTGGCCCTTCGAAAGTTCATTTACTTTCCTGCGATTGCTTTCAATCCAGTTCATCATGCGCAACTGATTTTCATTGTCAGTAGGAACAACGGTAACCAGTCGAGATCCTTCCAGCGAAGGCTTACTGTTTACCCGCAGCTTGGTTTGTCGGTTCGCGGTTGCCTCGAAGTATTGATAAATATTTTCTGAACTTGATACCGTTACACCATTTACTTCCAGGATGTAATCACCTTCTTTTACCCCAATACCGGGACCGCGCAATGGAGCGTTGAGGCCCGGATTCCAGTTTTCACCGGTATAGATTTTTTTGATGCGGTAGAGTTTGTTGTCCACTTCATAATCTGCCCCCAACAAGCCAATCGATATTTCCTGAAGATCAGGTAAGTCGCCACCGCGGGTGTAGCTATGCCCCACGGCCACCTCACCACCCATAATGTCGACCACATAAAGTAAATCACTGCGGTGTTGTACATGCTCCACCCAGGGGCTATACCATTTCAGAACGTCATTCCAGGGGGCACCGTGGGTGTTGTTTACGTAAAGAAAATCGCGCTGGTAGCGCCAGCCTTCTTTAAAGATTTGTTTCCATTCTTCTCGAGGCTCAATTTTCAATTTCATGTTCGTAATCGCATCCAGTTTCCCATCACCCACTTTCTTGTTGTTATCAGTAGTTCCAAGAATTCCCCACGTGCTGTTGCTGCGATAGAGTAATTGCTTGCGATCGAAAGAAACCGAGACCTCATTAACCGGAGAAAGAAATGTTTCGGTCTTACGGTCTTTAAAATTATACCGATGCAATGTGGTTCCTTGCTGATTAGACACACTTTCGTGGTAAAAGACGTACCCTTCCGGTCCGCTAACCAATCCGGTATAGTTTCTTAGCGGAATATCCACAGGCACAATACGCTGGCTGATTCCATCCAGATCGATTTTAACCACGGGGACACCCTCTTTCTTCTCTTCTTTTGGTTTTTCTTTTTCTTCATCACTGCGGGGCAGTAAAGGGGAGGCGTCATCTTTATTCAATACAATCAAATACAAACCGCGCGTTACCAGTCGATCATACGAACTCATATCCAGCCAACCGATATTAAGTGCATAGTTGGTGCTGGCTAGGAAGTAGAGATATTTTCCAGAGGCGTCCCACACAGGAGTAATGGCATCGGCCATGCCATCGGTGAGCTGCAGGTTCTGCCCCGTTTCTACATGATGCACTTTAACCACTTTATACTGACTGTCATTCAACCGTACATAAGCAATCCATTTGCTGTCGGGCGACCAAACTGGATTCATAGTTCGGTTCGGGTGGGCGTATCGTTCAGCATCGGCCTTTTTAGTAACCCCGGTAGTTACATCCGTGTACCATAAATTATAATCCGTATCGGTAAAGGCAATGTATTTGCCATCGGGCGACCAGGCAGGCTGATAAAAGAATGTCGGGTTGGGGATGGCAATGGTTTTCGGTTTTTCCAATCCTTCCTGGTCGGAGATCATTAATTGATATTCACCACTGGCATCACTAAACCAGGCAATGCGTTTGCCATCGGGTGACCAGGCCGGATACCGATCGGCTGCGCCCGATGAATTGGAGATATTACGCCAATCGCCTTTTTCTTTAGGCACCGTAAAAATTTCACCCCGGTATTGGAACAAAGCCCGTTGGCCGGTGGGTGAAAGTGAGGCATTTTGAAGGGCCGTAGGCCGCACATCTTCCCAACGCGGCCGCGACCAATGAAAATCACCCCGAACATGAATGGTGAGTTTTTTAGTTTGGCCTGTGGTCGGATTCAATACATGCAAGTAACCTCCCTGTTCATATACCAGTTGACCACCTCCGGCATCAATACTTTTAGCATCGAAGTCGGTATGAAAGGTGAGTTGTTTCAATTCGCTGTTGGTGGGATTAAAGGACCACACATTGTTGGCGTAGTCGCGCTCGGATAAAAAGTACACGATGTTATTCAACCAAACGGGGTCGGTATGGCGCTCGTTGTCGGGTTGAGGGGTCATGGTGAGCGCAAAGTTTTTCAGGTCCACAATCCAGATGGGTTTGGCCTGGCCACCCCGGTAGTTGCGCCATTCCGGATCCCAAAAACCAATCTGCTGATAGGCGATGTATTTTCCATCTTCAGAGATTTCTCCGGCAACAGCACGCGGAACGGGAAGCGCTGTTGCGGCCCCTCCGTTTTTGCTGATTGAATAGATTTTTGATTCACGCGAGGGTAACACACCTTCGCGACTGGTAGCAAAGAGAATGGATTCTCCATCGGGGGTCCAGCCGGTTACCTGATCGGCACCTGGATGCCAGGTGAGGCGTTTGGGTTGTCCGCCTTCGGTGGGGATCAGATATACATCTGTGTTGCCATCATACTGGCCGGTGAAGGCTATCCATTTTCCATCGGGTGAAAAATGCGGATAACTTTCTGCGCCTTCATTGCTGGTGAGTCTGCGGGCATCACCTCCATCTTTGCCCACAATCCATAAATCGTTGGCATAAACAAATACAATGTCGGTATTGCTGATGGTGGGTTGCCGTAACAGCATGGTGCCCTGCGAATAAACCAGTGCAGGAATTAGCAAGGCTAAGGAGATGGAAAGGAATCGGATTGATTTCATAAGGAAAATTTGAAATCAATATTACTATACAACCCGATGCAAAGTTGTACCGTTTGAGTAAGCCGTATACCGAGTTTAACTAAAAGAGAAGAACTTATTGAGTCCTTCCGGGATCTCTGCGGTTTTTGCCGGGTTCGTTAACGAGATCATCGCCCAGGTCGGCCCGCGCCCGATTTGCCAGTTCCATTAATTGCTTGACAATTTCCGGAAATTGTGCTTGCACATTGTATCGCTCACCGGGGTCGCGCCTGAGATCATACAACGCCTGAGTTATACTTGCATTTTCATTGACCTGGCCTGGGTAGCCGTTCAAGCCCACTTCGAAATTTTCATAGGTACGACCGGGATGTGGTAAGACTAGTTTCCAATCATCCAGGCGAACAGCTTCCAGCGCGTTTCTCCGGTAGTAATAATAAAATTCCTTTCGGGGTCGAGCATCTGAGTTTTCCAATAGAATCGATTTTAAACTAATACCATCGGGTGTTGAGGTGAGGTTGATGGATAACAGGTCAGCAATCGTTGGAAAGAGATCAATAGTGGCCGCTAAACTGTTGCTGATCTGACCGCCTTTAATTTTTTCGGGCCAGCGAATGAGGCAAGGCACGCGGGTTCCGCCTTCGAACGAGGTGCCTTTGCCTTCGCGAAAGCCGCCTGAAGAACCGGCATGATTTCCATAATTTAACCACGGGCCGTTGTCGCTCGTAAAGATGACGATCGTGTTTTTGTCCAGATTGTTTTCCTTCAATGTTTTCAGAATCTCACCTACCGACCAATCAACTTCCATCATCACATCACCATATAAACCTTGCTGACTTTTTCCTTTGAACCGGGCCGAGGCTTGAATGGGTACATGCGGCATGGAATGCGCGAGATACAGAAAGAACGGATTGGCTTTTTTTCGCTTGATGAAATCAATTGCACGTTCGGTGTAGAGGCGGGTAAGTTCAGCCTGATCGGCCAGGGTGTTAACGGGAATTCTTTTTTCATTTCCTTCCAACAGAAAGAGAGGCGGAAAGGAATCTTTTCTCCAGTCTGTAGCCGGACGTCCTTCATAATCCACGGGCCACATATCATTGGAATACGGCAGTCCAAAATATTCATCGAATCCGTTTTGCAAGGGCAGAAACTCACGACTATCACCCAGGTGCCATTTGCCCACCATACCCGTTGCATATCCATTCTGTTTCATCAACTCGGCCAGCGTAACCTCATTTGGGTGGATGCCAATTTTGCTATTGGGAAAAAGGGCCCCGGTGATTCCGATCCGATTGGGATACATACCGGTTAGCAGGCCGGCTCGTGAAGCGGAACACACAGCCTGCACGGCCAGGAAGTTGGTGAACCGGATTCCTTCTGCAGCCAGTTGGTCAATGGCCGGGGTTTTATATTGCAAGGCTCCGGTCACGCTCAAGTCTCCATAGCCCATGTCGTCCAAGAAGATCAAAACAACATTGGGTTGGGTCTGTGCGTAGGAGGAAATCAGGGCCAGGTTAAAGAGGAATATGCACAGGGTACGAAGCATCTTCCAAGATACCTATTTCAATTGTACGGAACCTTTACGGGCAGTTACTTTCTTACCCAAGTATTCGTTAGACTCAGGTTGCCGTAATGTCTCGAGATAATACCATTCGCCCTGCATCCGATCCGGATAAAGACTCAGCAACAGGTAGCCATGATCGCGGGCATTCAGGTATTTGATGTGCGGGTTCATTTTCAGCAACGCGGCTTCCATCATCTTCACCGTATCGGTACTGTGGTACTCGTTGTCGTTGGCGGAAGAAACACTGGTGGTTCCTAATTCAAGAGCAAAGGCACCGGTTGAACTAGTTGGTCGGTACGTTTTTTTCACATCGGTTGCAACCTCAATCGCCCAACTGGCGTGTGTGTCTCCGGTCAGAAAGATGAGATCCTTTAGTTTGTTGTCGAGAATAAAGTCCTTTAATTTTTTCTTTTCGACAGGATAGCCATCCCACGAATCCAGATTACGGGGCATGTTGGGATACACTCCGCTCAACTCTACATCGGCAAACATCACCTGATTGCCCAGCACCTTCCAGGTTGCCGTAGAGGATGTCAGAGAAGTTTCCAGCCAATTCAATTGATCAACGCCCAACATCGATCGGTCGGCCAGATACTCCGGAGAAGTTATGCTGTCTACCGGGCGGGTTCTGCCTTCCAGCCGTTCATCCAACATGATCAGGTCTGCGAGTGGGCCAAAGGAGAAAGAACGGTAATGATGACCGCCTTCGCGGATGGGCAACCATTCGTAATACGCCTGCACGGCAGCAGCCTTTCGTTTTTCAAAGTCGCCCTCTTGATCGGGTTGATGATTTTGAGCACCTGCGGAATACACATTGTTGGCTACCTCATGATCGTCCCAGATGGCAATCAACGGGTGGCGTTGACTCATTCTCCGAAGGCCTGCATCCAGCCGGTATTGGGAGTGGCGGGTTCGATAGTCACTTAACGAAATGATTTCATGTGGTGGAAGATTTTTGCGGATGGTGGTATCGCCATAGCCACCCCGTCCGTATTCGTAGATATAATCGCCCAGGTGCACTACGGCATCCAGGTCTTCGCGATCGGCAATTTTATCATAGGCATTGAAGTAGCCCCATTCCCAGTTGCTGCAGCTCACCACAGCAAACTTTAAACTATCCAGGGAAGTAACCGGTGTTGTTTTCGTACGGCCTGCAGCCGAGACTTTTCCCAAGGCGTAGAAGCGGTAGTAATAATTTTTACCGGGTTGTAATCCACCCACATCCACCTTTACGGTGTAATCACGGCCGGGTGTGGTGTAGAGCGAATCGGTTCTGGTTATGGAAGTAAAATCAGAGGCTTCAGAAACTTCCCAAACTACAGCAATGGAGTCGCTCACGGTTTCCGGAGTTACCCGTGTCCAGATTATAACCTGGTCAGCCAGGGGATCACCCGAGGCAACACCATGGTAAAAGGGAGCCAAACCGGGATCAAACCATTCAGCAACCGGATCGATCAATTTTTCAGGTTCTTTTTTTTCCGGGGCGCAGCCGAAAATAAGTAGGACTGAACAGAGCGCTATCACCAGGCGATTCATAACTTTTTTTTACGAAGCTATTGTTAAAAATACGGAATTGCGTTACCGGTACATTAATTTCTACAGTCGGGCATTGAGTTTGAACAATTGGGCAAAAGCAGCGGTTAATTTCTAAACCTGTTATGCAACGAATTCGTTTAGTAGTGAGTCTATGAAACAACTATGAGAATCTTTTTCCTGTTATTCTTCGTACCAGGTTTCCTGTTGGCCCAAACGGTTGACAAAGCCCGGCAGTTGTATGATCAACAAAAGCCGGCTGAAGCCAGGAAACTGTTGTTAGCGGTCAAGCGCGACAGCCAGGAATTCGCAGAAGCCCAGTACTACCTGGGCCGGGTTGCCTACGATGCCAAAGAATATGATCAGGCCGAAGAATATTTTGAAGCTGCGATTGATGCCAATGATCAGGTGGCTGATTACCATAACTGGTACGGCAACACGTTGGGCACCATAGCCGGTGAAGCCAGCTTCTTTAAACAAGCCACGTTGGCACCTAAAATGAAAGCAGCATGGGAGCGTGCGTTGGAGTTGGACCCGAAGTCAATCGAAGCCCGGCAATCCCTGATCTTATATTACCAACAAGCTCCGGCCATAGCGGGGGGCAGCACAGACAAAGCCCTTGAACTGGCCAATGAAATTGTGAAACTAAAACCAGCAGAAGGTCACCGCCAGCTGGGTAACATTTACTACCGGCAGGAAAAATATACCGAAGCCGAAAAGGAATTTCAATTGATGGTAAAGGCCGATGAAAGCATGTGGCCGGGACTGGCCAACTACTACCTCAATCAAAAGCAATATGACAAAGCGTTTGCCTTCTTTGACGAGCAACTGAAGCGCAACCCGAACAACATGGGGGCACTGTATCAGATCGGAAAAGCCAGTGCCCTTTCTGGCCAGCAACTCGATCGGGGTGAAGCCAGTCTGCGGAAATACCTGAGCTACCAACCCAGGCAAAATGAGCCCAGTCATGCAGCAGCCAACATGCGGCTGGCCCAGATTCTGGAAAAGCGTGGGAAAAAATCAGAGGCAAAATCGCTCTACGAATCGGCCTTAAAGGCCGATGCTACGTTAAAGGAGGCAAAGGAAGGACTGGAACGGGTTTCCAAGTAAGTTTCCGTTCTTTATCCCTGGGGGATTTTAATTTCCCGGTTGTCTTTCCACAGACTATGGCTAAATCCCGTATTGAAATCATTGATGTGCTCCGCGGCTTCACCTTGCTGGGCATTGCCATGATCCATTTTTCGGATCAGTATTATGCCGGTGAGCATCCGGCTTCGCATCCCAATTTCACCAGTCATTTTTTGGGCGATGACATTGCCATGGGATTCCTCGGTATTTTTGTTTCCGGCAAGTTCTTCATGATCTTTTCATTCCTGTTTGGACTGAGTTTCTTCCTGCAGTCCGACAGCGGCACAACCGGTACTAAATTCACCCTGCGGTTTCTGTGGCGGTTAACACTGCTCCTTGCAATTGGCATGATTCATCACCTGCATTACCGGGGCGATATCCTGACCATTTATGCCATGTTGGGTGTGGGGCTGGTAGTGGCTTACAAACTTCCTGATCGCGCCTTGTTGATAGTGGCGTTGGTGTTGACACTGGATGTGCCGGCCGCCATTCAGCGCGGCATCGAAGCCTGGCAGTTACCGCAATCCACCATCAACGATCAGTTTAAAACCAAGCCGGCCGACCATGAAGAATATTATCAAATTGCCAAGACCGGAACCTATCCTGAATTACTGAAAGCCAATTTCTACGAACTGGAATTTAAGTACCGCTACCAGGTGCAATCGGGCCGCATCTATATCACTATGGGTTTGTTTTTATTAGGCTTGTATGCCGGCCGCAAGCGCTTTTTCGAAAACCTGGAGGGTAACCTTCCCTGGATCCGGAAGATTTTATTGAAGCGATCATTGTGGGGGTTGCTAGCCTTAATTCTTTCGGCTGCCGTATTCTTTGGTGGAGTGCAGATCCTGAAGTTGCCGATGCCGGAATTGTTGCAGTGGGCAATCGGGGGTTTGTTTTATGATGCCGCTAACCTGGCCATGGCTTGTGTTTATGTGGCGGGTATTATCGTGTTGTTTGGTAAGGATCGATGGCGCAAGCGACTGATGGTGTTTTATGAACCTGGCCGCATGGGTCTTACTACGTACCTGATGCAAACTGCGGTGGGTGTGCTGTTGTTTTTTGGAATTGGCTTAGGCTGGCTGGGCGATGTTGGTGCGTTGGCTTCACTGTGTATCGGCATTGTCCTTTTTGGGATTCAGATTTATCTCAGCAAATGGTGGCTGTCTAAATTCAGCTACGGCCCGGTGGAGTGGTTGTGGCGCAGGGGCACGCTTTTAAAAATTCAAGCCATGGGCAAGTAGTAAAGGACTTGACTCAGCCCTTTTGTATTTAGAAAGATCAGAATTAGTACATCCCTCAAAACACAACACGCTTAGAATTTCAGAAATCAAGGATTGCAGTTTTTCTTTTGTTAAAAGACAAGCTTTTCTTACCTAAGCGAATTTTTAATACAACGCCCTAACTGAATTTTAAGAATAACTTACATTAAACCTTTCGTGAAACTAACAAATGCGATCTTAGTAAATGAAATAGATCCTCATTATGGTTTCACGACAAATCATTTTTGTTGTTTCAGCAATACTTACATGTTCTGTCCAATACACGGTAGCCCAGGATAGAATATTTTTGGATAAGGTGGAATTAATTGGTGGTTTAGGAATTAACCTTCCAAATTCCAAAGATTGGAGTCAATACATTTACGATACTAGTAATGGCCAGGCAACATATAACACAAAATCCAAGATAGGTCATCTGTTTGGAATTTCATTGATTCACTCCCTTAGACCGAAAATTGAATTCCAATTAAAATTGGCCTATGAAACACGAAATTACTCTGAAATCTATTCAACTTATGATATTAATGGAATCCTCTATTCTGAATCATTAATCTATCAAGACAACAACTACATTACAATCAGTTTCACACCCACTTTTTTTCCGATAAACGATCATTCGCTTCATTTTTTCAGTGGATTGTCCTATTCATATCTGGTCAGTTCGATCGCAACTGGCGAAAACTATGTGAATAATCAATATGTAGGCGGGGCTTCAATTAACACAAAAGATGGCTTTGAATCTGGGTTGATTGATGCAGTGGCTGGATTTGGGTATCTAATACCACTGAGTTCAAAAATTCAGGGCATAATCCGAATTCAGGGGAATTATGGTTTAACCAAGACAATAGATCAAAATAATCTTTACTTAAAGGTCAATAGCTTTTTTGTCTCCTTAGGAATAAGATATTTAAGATAAAAATAAATAAAGATATGAAGCGGATATTAATGGAATTCAAATTGTGATATTCGTCAGTTATGATTTGATTATTTTCTGCTTCAATAAATAAGGCATTCTCGATTAAGGATACCAAAAATTTGACATGAAAACATTTTCTTTAATAAGCATCAAAATTAGTTTCTTTATAATGTTTACAACTTATTCAGTATATACACTTGCTCAAACAAAATTTAATTCAAATTCTAAACGAATAATTAATCGGATTGGAATCTATTTTGGACCTAGTACATGCTTCAATTTTGGAAGTAAGTTTGTTGAAAATTTCAAAGATGAAAATGTCATCAACAAGCGATTAGCAAAAACCGGATATTCTATAGGAATTGACCTAGGCCGGGATATTACTAAAAGACTGGATTTAGAAGTTAAGGCTCAGTATGATTCGAAGGGGTCCAAAACCGAATTAGATACCCCAGAGTCAGGAGTATATCGACTTATCTACCTGACTGACTATGATTATACGTATTGGTCGCTAGCCATTGCCCCGAGAATTTTAATGGGTCAAAATAGAAGAATAGCAATTTCCATAGGATTTTACTACAGTTGGTTAGAGTCGTTAAAAAGCTATAGTGAGCAATATAGTTCACGGGATGATTTGACTACCAGCGGTGAATTTGACGGTAGGTATTATTATGACTTGGGGGGCGATGGAGTTATTGAAGGATTTACTTGGGCACCTGGTATAACTGGAATTGAGCGAAATGACTCAGGCGTGACGGCATCATTTGAATATAAAATTCCTATAAAGGGAAACCAAAACCTATTTGTTCAGGCAAATGCATTCTATGGATTAAAAAATATTAACAGGAATAACCCCTACAACTATAAGGAACACAATGGTCTGATTGGGCTAGTCTTGGGTTATAGGGTTGAATTTAAGAACTGACACATATGGGGGTGGGGGTGCTGTTGTTTTTTTTTGGAATTGGCTTAGGATGGCTGGGCAATATAGGCGCGTTTGCTTCACTGTATCGGCATTGCTCTTTTTGGGATTCAGATTTATCTCAGCAAATGGTGGCTATCTAAATTCAGCTACGGCCCGGTGGAGTGGTTGTGGCGCAGTGGTACACAGTTGAAGATTCGTGTTATTGACAGATAATCAAACTTTTGATTCAAACTCCATCAAAATAGAGGCAGAATATTGCATCCTAAGTAGGATTTAAGCTGCTTATAAAAAATCAAAATAACATCCTTTTTTAAATTAGGCATCTAAAGACAAATTATTTCTTACCTCATAGATAAAATTCAGAATCAGTTTGAAATCTTTGATTCTTGAAATAGACGTATGAATTTTCGAGTAATTAGGGCTTTATGCTTCATATGTTCCTTTATTGCACATTCATTTAGCACATATTCACAAGTGGCTTTTAATTCAAAGTCAAGGGGGGTTTTGGATGAAATTGAATTTTTTGTTGGTCCAGGAATAGGATTAAATTATGGAAACATGTTCATAGAAAATTACGATGATGATAATGTAACGAATAGAAGACTGAGTAAGTTTATTTACAGCGTTGGTGTTGGGGTAAATCACTCATTTACAAATCGAATTACTGGGTCTTTAAGATATTGTTATGAGAAGAAGGGCACAAGGTCGAGTTTGAACCATCCGCTCAATCCATCCAATGATAATACAAGAGAAATTGTAGAAAGTAACTATTCATATTATTATTCCACTATAAGCAGTAATTTCCAATTTTTTCCAACGCGAGATAGATCTTATTTCTTAACCACAGGATTATTTTATAGTTTTTTAATGAATATTAATGGTCATGTAGATGTTGCATATAGCCCACCTACCTTTCCAGCTAATAGTGGAGATTTCAAAGGAAAGTTTTGGTATCAATTAGCAGATGATGGTGGAATTATTGGATCCACGTTTATCCCAGGCACTAATAGTTTTGAAGATCGAGACTATGGCTTTTCAATTGGAATTGGGAAAAAATTCCAATTGGGAAATATGAAGTTTATTACGATTCAGGTAATTGATCACCTAAGTCTAGGAAGAGTTTATAATGATGAGATTCCTTAAAATTTACTTGAAAAAAACCATACTTTATCTATTCAGTGTTTCTTTGTTATTGGGAAAAATTAACAAGTTGATTTAAGAAATGGACACTATTAGTTTCTCTGAGCATTCTCTTAAATTTGTTTGCTTTCCATACTTTATGGAAATGAAATCAAAAGAGGGAAGATCGTGATAGCTGATGAGTACAAGTCATTTTTAATTCCCAAAATTCACTAATTTCATTGTCATTATTTTGCATGAAGAATGAAGGAATTCTTTATTAACTGGTATCGCTATAATGCCTGGGCCAACCGCAGGGTAGTAGCCTGTCTGCAGCAGCAACAGGTGTCGGATGAAAAAATTCTCACCATCATGGGCCACTTGCTGGCGGCTAACTTTATCTGGCTGCATCGCATTAAGGGCTTGCCCAAGAGTGAACTTAAACTGTGGGGCAATTATTCATTACCTGAGCTGGCCCACCTTACCGAGGAAGCCGACCGTCAATGGACGGAGTTTATCCAATCGCAGACCGATTTTAACCGTGTGTTGAAATACAAAAACTACGTGGGTGATTATTTTGAAAACAACGTTCAACAAATCATGATCCATTTGGTTAATCATGGGAGTTATCACCGGGGCCAGGTAGCGTTATTATTGCGGCAGAAGGGCTTTGAACCGGTGAATACGGATTATATAACCTATGATCGGGTAGTATCCGGTCAACTGAAAGACTGAATCAACCAACCAACTCAATAAACTATGAAAACCATTACACTATGCATGCTCCTGTTGCTGGCGGGTTTGGTAACCCATGCACAAGAGCTGACGCTCCAGGATGGCATCACCGTTTGCCACACTTCACCAACCGAGAAATTTGCCCTGTTTGCACAGGATGATAACTTCAACATGTCACATCCGGATCCGCTTCCCTACATCCATCAAAGCCAGGTAGGAAAAATGATTACGTTTAAAACACCCGATGGAAAGGATGCCAACGGGTACGTGCTGATGGCAGCGAAAAAAACCAACAACTGGATTTTTGTTTTCCAGGAGTGGTGGGGGCTTAATGACCATATCAAACGCGAATCGGAAAAGTTGTACAATGATCTGGGCAATGTCAATGTGTTGGCATTGGACATGTATGATGGCAAGCTGGCCACCACCCGTGAAGATGCCGGTAAGTACATGGGTGAATTTAAGCAGGATCGCGGCAACGCTATTGTAAAGGGAGCCATTGCCTATGCCGGTAAAGATTCCAAAATCGGAACCATCGGCTGGTGTTTTGGAGGCGGTCAATCGATGCAGGCAACGTTAACGGCCGGCAAGCAAGCGGCAGCGTGTGTTATTTATTACGGCATGCCGGAGTCGGATGTTGAGCGATTGAAAACCCTGAATGCCGATGTGTTGAACATCTGGCCCACGCAGGATCAGTGGATCAATAAGGATATGATGGATAAGTTTGCAGCCAATATGAAGGCAGCTGGAAAGAACCTGACCACCAAGGCCTATGATGCCGACCACGCCTTTGCCAACCCCAGCAATCCCAAATTCAATCCCGAGTTTACAGCCGATGCGTACAAGAATACGCTTGAGTTCTTCAAAGCAAGACTGAAGTAGGCATTCCCAAAATCAGAAAGCGATCAGGGTGTTCTTAAACACCCTGATTACTTCTGGTCTTGTTTAAGCTACTAATATTGTTCGAGCATGTACCGGATTACATCGGTGGTGGTTACAATGCCCACCAGTTTACTTTCATCTTCCGGATCCACAACCGGCAAGGCGTGAAATTCCTCCACGGCCAGTATTTCAGCCACCTTACGAATCGTATCATCAGCACGCACCACCCGTGGCTTGTGCGACATCACCTGGTTAAGGGTAAGCATATCAAGTACAGCCTCATCGGCATCCTGCTGACCTTCAAACAGAGTTCCAAACGTTAACCGGTTAATGTCGGTCTTACTGATGATGCCCACGAGTTGTTTCTTGTAAACAACCGGCACGTGGCGGATGCCGTGTTTGCGAATTAATTCCCGAACATGAACGAGTTTATCATCCAATTGCACAACATGCATGTTTTTGGTCATGATGGTGCTTACAGGCTCGCGCTTTTTCATAGCCCTGCGATTAAAATTAAACCTACCTCCTTCTCTTTGCTTAAAGGTAGTCGGCTATTATTGGTGGACTATGAGGAAGATCAACGCGTTTAATGACTTATGTCACTCCCACACCACCACCCCGGCCTGCGTATGATACCAGGTAGGGTATTTGGGCAAATGGATCTTTTCCACTTCGTTTCGTTTTACTTTTAGCGTAGGGGTAAGCAAGCCGTTCTCCACACTCCAGTCGTTTTTCATCACCACCATTTTCTCGAGTTTTTCATACGACTCAAGTGAAGGATTGACCTGTTCCAATGAGGCGGCCAGGCTTTTGATCAACTCGTCTTTTGATTTGGCCTTGCCAGCAGCCGAGAGCACCGTTAACGCAATGGGTTGTGGAATGCCCATGCCCACCACACATACCTGCTCAATGTCAGGATTGGCCAGCAGTTTCATTTCAATGGGTGTGGGTGAAATATATTTTCCTTTGTCGGTCTTAAACTGATCTTTCACCCGGCCGGTAATGGTCAGGAATTGATCGGCCGAGATCGACCCTTGATCACCGGTTTTCAGATACCCTTCTTCATCGAATAGTTCTTTGGTCAGTTCGGGTTCTTTATAGTATCCTTTCGTGAGGCCCGGGCACTTCACCCGGATTTCACCTTCAGCCGAAATTTTTACCAGTAACCCCTGCAGCGGTTTTCCTACTGTGCCGTGGCGGTTGGCATCATTGCGATTAAAGTGGGCGTACACACAATCTTCCGTCATGCCATAAGCTTGCAGAATGCGGATGCCTAACCGATCATACCATTTCAGCAAGTCAACCGAAATAGGAGCAGCGCCACTGAAGATTTGTTTAGCGCGCGACAAGCCTAATCCCTTTTTGATTTTGTTGCGGATGAGCGTGCTTACCAGCGGAATGGAAAGCAGGGTATCCAGTTTTTTCTGGGGCAGTTTCTCCAGAATTTTTTCCTGAAACTTGGCCCAGATGCGGGGTACGGCAAAGAAATGGGTGGGTTGTGTATCGGCCAGGTTTTTTGGAAAGGATTCCAGCGTTTCGGGAAAAGAAAAGGTACCGCCCTGGTAAATGCCCATCATCTCAATGCCCATGCGTTCGGCAATGTGGCTCATGGGCAAATAGGAGAAGATGATCGGGTGTTGTTGAATGCCCAATTCGGCTGTGCCTTGTGATACCGTTCGATCAAAGGCTGACACAGTGTGCATCACGCCTTTCGGTTTACCAGTGGTGCCCGAGGTGTACATGATCGTGAGCAGATCTTCAGCTTTCCAGGAATGCGGTTCGGCAATCGGGGTAAAATTCTGAACCCAATTTTCCCAACTGATTTTTTCCGGAATCTCATAGGCACTGATTCCAATCTTAACCAGAGAATCGGGTATGCCCTCTTTTTGTGTGTTGTAACTATCCAGCTTACCCACAAAAATGGCTTTCGACTCGCTGTGTTCAAGGATCTGCCGAATAGAGGGGGCCGTGAGGGTGGCATAGAGCGGAACCGAAATATGCCCGGCCATCATGATAGCCAGGTCGGCCATGACCCAATGGGCGCAGTTTTTGGAGATCAGGGCAATGTTGCTGCCGGTTGGAAAGTTGAGGGACTTCAGTCCGTTGGCAATACGTCTGATTTCATCCCCGGCCTGTTGGTAAGTCCAGGTCTTCCATTGTCCGTTAAACGGTTGCCTGAGAAATAGTTGTTGTGGAATTTCCTTTTCCCACTTTAGAAACTGCTGCAGAGGAGTGCTGGCATTCATAGAGCAAGTAGATTTAGTCATTTCTAGTTAGTGATAAAACATTAAAAAGAAAAACAAAATTGATGCGGAAGGAGAACCTGTTGCCGGCTGCCTATCTTTGTTGTGAAATCATCTATCATGTACCGGTCGTTGCGATGGATTACCCTTCTTACCCTGGCGATACTAGCGGTTGAGGTTTATGGGCAGTCATCGCGCCCCCGTATTGGTCTGGTGCTGAGCGGAGGCGGGGCAAAAGGTATTGCCCATGTCAGGATTTTACAGGTGTTGGATTCGTTGGGTATTGTACCGGACTATATTGCCGGTACCAGCATGGGGTCTATCGTTGGTGCGCTCTATGCCTCCGGCTACACGGCCCACCAGATTGATTCCATTACCCGTTCCATACAGTGGGGACCGATGTTTTCCAACTCCGTTACATTTGATGAAATCAACATTGAAGAGAAAGACGAATTTGGTCGGTACATTTATGAACTGCCACTCGAAGGACTTAAGCCTCAGTTTCCGTTAGGCGTGGTGGAGGGTCAGCAGATTGAAGAGTTGCTCGCCCGGTTATTCTTTCCGGTGAGCACCATTACCAATTTCAATAAACTGCCTACGCCCTTTCTTTGTGTGGCCGCTGATATTGTGAAAGGTGAGCCGGTGATTCTTAATCAGGGCAGTCTCGCGACTGCGGTTAGGGCCAGCATGTCGATACCCACGGTGTTTGCCCCGGTGCGCCTGGATGGTCGTTTGTTAGTAGATGGAGGTGTGTTTGTCAACTTGCCGGTAACCTATTGCCGTGAAATGGGGGCCGACTTCATCATCGCGGTTGATGTGGGTGGAGGTTTGTATAAGGAAGAAGAACTTACTTCGGCTGCCACCATGCTGGTGCAGACTACCTTCCTGGCCGGCAACATCAGCTATCAAAAAGAAAAGGAGAAGAGTGACATCTTCGTGGATGTGGTGAAACATTTAAGGTATAGCACGATGGACTTTGAACAAGGCCCGGCCATGATGCAAAGTGGCGATGCCGCTGTAAAGGAGGTTATGCCGCAGTTGATTGAATTGGCTAACCGGATGAAACGATACCCGGTACGAAAAGTGAAACGCATCAACCCCACACCTGCCCAGTACACCCTCGAGGCCGTACAAATGGAAGGAGTTAGCCCAGCCAATAAAAATTTTGTGCTCGAAAAGTTTAAATGGAAGGCTGGCGACCAGGTGAGCTATGATCAGGTAGCCAATAGTGTTCATAAACTGATGGGTACCCGATTGTTCAATAAAGTATCCTATGCGCTCGATGGAGATTCCGTGCATTCCACCTTAACCATCCGGGCCGCACAAAAACCAGCCAATGCTGTGAAGTTTGCGATTCATTATGATACGGATCGCGGGGCAGGTCTCATTCTGAATTTTACGAAACGAAATCTGTTGATCCCTTCCTCCCGGTTTTTAACCACACTGAATCTGGCGGAAACACCACGCGCCCGCCTACATTACTTCTATTACCTCGGTAAGAAATCGCGCTGGTGGCACCAAACGGAATTGTATGGAGAAAATGTGGAGATGAATTCATTTGTGGATGGAACACCGATACCCGATGTTATCAGCCAACATGTTTCGGCTTCTACCGTACTCAACTACTCGGTTGACGAAAAAAGCTATTGGGGAATGGGAGCCTTCTGGCAATGGAACCAGCTCAAACCAAAAATTGATCCGCGCACGGAAACAGACCCCGGAAGTTTGGAGATTATTGAATATGCCCTTAAGACGATGGGTGCCCGCGTTCATTTTCAGGTAAACACGTTCGACCGGGTATTTTTTCCCAGCAAAGGTTGGGTGCTTCGGGCCGAGGCGCTCGCCAACTTCAGCAACCCGATGGAGGCTGATCTGTATCTCAGCACCCAGGACACGGCTATTGAATATCGGGTGAAAGGCCACATCCAAAATTATTTGCGATTGAATCTGCGCACCCAGAAGAACGTGCCTTTGAACAGCAAGATGACGTTACAGGTACGGGCCCAGATTGGACTCACTCAGGAAGTTTCCAATCATGATGGTCGATTCTCCGCCTATCGCCTGGCGGCCGGAGATTTTATTTCGGTGGGGGGGCAACTCAATCGTCCCCGCGCCACCAGTTTTACGTTTACCGGGTTGAAAGAAGCCGAGCTGGCTGTTCCTCAAATCATGATTGCCGGAGTGCAACTACAACTCGCCATGACTAAAAATGTGTACCTCATTCCATCCATTAATTTGCTCGCGGCAGGATATGATTCTTCCGACTACTGGCAAACGTTGGGCAAGTTTAGCTTTGCCTCGGATCTGCGCGATCAGGCTTTTTATCAGATTGGATATGGAATTACAGCCGGATACATGTCATTACTGGGTCCGGTGTCCGTTACCGTTTCCGAAGATGCGCAGATTGACAAGATTCGATGGTTTCTCAATATCGGGTTTAACTTTTGATTCTCTTAAAATCAGGAGTAATCCGTTCATTATTCTCACCGGAAAATGATCAGTAAAATTTTTTAAACCCGGTCCAACGGATGATTAACTTTGTCATCACCAAGCGAATTATGAAAAGGCTACTTCTTAGCGCATGGGTCCTTTGTTCCTCAGCGGCCTTTGCTCAGACTGAAAACTTTGATATTGCTACTTTCATACCACCTGCAGGTTGGCAACGCGAGTCAGTTGACTTTGCCGCTTCTTATGTAACCACCAACACAAAAACAGGTGGCTGGTGCAGGATTTCTGTCTATAAAAGTATTGAAAGCAGCGGTGATCCGATTGCAGATTTCAACAGTGAGTGGACGGCATTGGCAGAGAAAGACCGGGCCGGAATGGTGAAGCCAAACCCGGAATCATCCACAGAAGAAGGTTGGACTGCCCATACCGGAGCCGGTAAGTTTCAGTGGCAAGGAAAGGACGCTTACGTTGTGCTCACCACCATTTCCGGCTACGGCAAGGTGATCAGCATCATGGTTACCAATAATGGTCAGGAGTTTATGCCTGAAGCGGAACGATTTTTAAGCTCCATTAAACTGACCAAGCCGGAGGGAGCACCGGTGCAGCGACAACAAACACCTATGCAGTACACCATCTCGGATGCTCCGGGCAATCAGGGTATTTCTATTTCTACGATCAATTTTGATGATGGCTGGGTGGCTCAGCCCTTTGCCGATTATGTGCGTGTTGTAAAAGGCCCGATTACCGTGCTGTTACATTATGGTATTGAAATTACCGATGAGCTAAGAAATACAGGTGATGTAGAAGGCCATCTGTTTGACCGGCTGATTTTACCGCGCTACACCGTAAGCAATCTTCGCAAGTATGACAATGACGGACCGTGTTATTTTTGCATTTACTTCTATGAAGCGGATGTCGTTGAGAAATCGAGCGGCCAGAAATATCATCTCGGATTTAGAGTGGTAACCGCCAGCGGAGTCTCCCGGTGCATTGAAATTCGTTCTCCTTCCGCTGCAGCTTTTCAACAACAGTTTCCTACGCAGGAAAAAGTGGAGGCCATGTTAGGGTACAATAAGTTTGCAATAACCCTGAATGATATCGTGGGCACGTGGGAGTCTACTTCCGGAGCGTATGTTAACATGTATAATTCCATTACCGGAGCCTATGCCGGTATGAACACTTCGTCTTCATCTCAGACGTTTACCTTCAACCAGGACGGAACTTACAACAGTCGCCATGTAGGAGCATTTGGTATGATCGGCAGCCTTACCACCTATGATCAGAAGTACAATGGAAAATTGACCGTAAGCAATTGGGACATTACCATGACGAACCGGTGGGAAGGAAAGACCGAGGTGTGGTTAGCCCAGTTTGAAGCCGTTCGAGGCGGTCGCATTTTGCATATCACCGATAAGAATTCGCCTGGTGTTCAGTATCATTTGGTGAAGACAAAATAGACCCCGCGGTTATCAATAACCTCAGGTTCTTTTTACCTTCGCCCCATGTCGAGTAAAAAGCTTTTCCTGTTGGATGCCTATGCCTTGATTTACCGGGCTCACTTCGCATTCACCAAAAATCCACGCATTAATTCAAAAGGCCACAATACCTCAGTGCCCTTTGGGTTCACCAATACCTTGCTGGAAGTCATTCAAAAGCAAAAGCCTACGCATCTTGCCGTGGCGTTTGATACAGCCGCCCCCACCTTTCGCGATGAAATTTTCAAGGAATACAAAGCCACCCGGCAAGAATCTCCTGAAGACATCCGCAGTGGAATTCCCATTGTGAAGGAAATCCTTCGTGGTTTTAATATTCCCATCCTGGAGTTGGACGGATATGAAGCGGATGACATCATTGGCACCCTGGCCAGGCGTGCCGAGAAAGAAGGCTTTGAGGTGTATATGATGACACCGGATAAAGACTTTGGTCAGCTGGTGACTGATAAAATAAAATTATATAAGCCGGCTTACATGGGGAATGCGGTGGATGTGTTGGGGCCTAAAGAAGTATGTGAGAAGTGGGACATTGAAGACGTATCCCAGGTAATTGATATGTTGGGCCTTCAGGGCGACACCTCGGATAACATTCCGGGAATACCCGGCATCGGTCCGAAGACAGCGGCTGAACTGTTGAAGAAATATAAAACCGTGGAGGGCGTTGTGGCTCATGCGTCTGAACTGAAAGGAAAGCAAAAAGAGCGCGTGGAAGAATTTGGCGAGCAGGCGATTTTATCAAAAAAGCTGGCCACTATTGTAACCGATGTGGCGGTTCCCTGGAATGAAGAAGATCTGGTGTATACCGGTCCTGACCTGGATAAACTCAAACCCATCCTTGAAGAACTGGAATTCAAAACCATGATGCCCCGCATTGTTGGATTGCAATCCGGAGGCGCACCTGAACCGGCTCAATCCCGGCCTTCACAACTTTCTATGTTTGGCGGGGAAAGTGAACCTGAAGGTACAACCGAAAAGTATACACGGCTCAATCAAAAAGTTTCGTATCGAAGTATTGAAAAGGAGACTGACCTGGCTACGCTGGTTCTGCAGCTTCTGGAACAGAAAGAATTTTCGCTGGAGGTTTTTACCGATGAAGCTGAGAATTTTGATTTTGAAATCACCCACGTGACACTCGCGTTTGCTCCCGGAGCAGCCTACTTTCTTCCCGTTACCACAGAAAAAGTGCTTATGGCGTTAAAGCCGGTCTTGGAAAACGAGAACATCCGTAAGGTGGGTCATAACATCAAGGCTTCATTACTGGCTCTCAAGAAACACGATATTCAAACCCGGGGCCCATTGTTTGATACCATGCTGGCGCACTACCTGATTGAGCCCGAGGCATCACATGACCTGGGCATTATCTGTGGTCAATATTTACATTACCAGCTAAGTGAGGAAACTACCGGAACAGAAGCATATTGTGAGCGTGCTGATCAGATCCTCCAGTTGAAATCAAAATTGCAAACCGAACTGGAACAGCGCGGTCAATGGCGCTTGTTGCATGATGTGGAAATGCCCTTGGCTCGGGTGTTGGCCGATATGGAGTTTGAAGGCGTTAGCATTGATGAAGAAACCCTGAAGTGGATGAGCGATGCTCTGAAAAAGGACAGCCATAAAGTGCAACGGGAAATTTATGAGATAGCCGGCACGGAGTTCAACATCGCATCACCAAAGCAATTAGGCGAAATCTTGTTTGACCGGATGAAGTTGTTGGACAAAGCCAAAAAAACAAAGACCGGTCAGTACGCTACCGGTGAAGAAGTGTTGTTGAAACTCGCAGGCGAACATGAAATCGCACGTAAAATTCTCGACTTCCGCGAATATGAAAAGTTACGCTCCACGTATGTAGATGCGTTACCGAAGATGGTCAGTAAGTTTGATTACCGGATTCATACCGATTACCGGCAAGCGGTGGCTGCTACCGGCCGGCTAAGCTCCAACAACCCGAACCTGCAAAACATCCCGATACGAACAGAAAAGGGCCGGCAGATCCGAGGCGCTTTTGTGCCTCGCGATTCACATCATCTTTTCATGTCGGCCGACTACTCGCAGATTGAATTGCGGATTGCGGCTTCCTTTGCCAAAGATGAAACCATGATTGAAGCCTTCCGCAACAAGCGCGACATTCATGCCACCACAGCCGCCAAGGTTTTTAAGGTGCCGCTGGAAAAAGTTACTCCGGATATGAGACGCAAAGCCAAGGAAGTGAACTTTGGAATTTTGTACGGCAGCACTGCGTTTGGGCTTTCCCAAAACCTGGGCATTTCCCGGACGGAGGCGGGTGAGATCATCGATTCCTATTTCAAAGAATTTTCGGCCATCAAACGGTATATGGATGACTCCATCAACTTTGCCCGGGAGAAAGAATATGTTGAAACCTTGCTGGGCCGCAGACGCTATTTGCGCGATATCAACTCCCGAAACATCACAACGCGCGGGTTTGCCGAGCGCAATGCCATTAACGCTCCCATTCAGGGCAGCGCAGCCGATATCATTAAAATAGCCATGATTTTAATTCATAAATGGCTGGCGCGCGAAAAGCTGAAGACCAAAATGATTATGCAGGTGCATGACGAACTGGTGTTTGATCTGCATCAGGATGAGCAAGACATCGTGAAACCAAAGGTGATTGAACTCATGAAATCGGCCGTTATCCTCGATGTGCCGATGGAGGTTGAGGTGGGGATCGGCAAAAACTGGTTAGAAGCGCATTAAATTAAATGGAGTCAAGCTATTACAGGTTCTGAACAATAATTTAATATTGTAAGGCCTTCCCCAAAGTCCATGAAATCGATTATCCGAATTCCCCTCGCCATCCTACTCGTGGTATTGGCCGGTACATGTTTTGCGCAGCAAGTTAGCCCATCTCCCTACTTCTCGTTTGGCAAAGGACTTGGTATTATTTCACCGGATAGTATGTATTTGCTCAATATCCGCTTCCGGATGCAAAACCGGGCAGCTGTAAAAACGGTTAGTGCCACCGATTGGTCGGTTGATCAGGTAGAAGCGCGGGTGCGCAGGTTGCGTTTACGTTTTGATGGATACATTTTTACGCCCCGCCTATATTATCTCATCCAACTTTCATTTACCCGGGCTGATATGGACTTTGATGACACGGCCTTCCCCAATATTGTACGGGATGCGATGGTCATCTATTCGGTGAATGAACGGTTTTCGATTGGGTTGGGCCAAACGAAATTGCCGGGCAACCGGCAACGTGTAAATTCTTCGGGCGATCTCCAGTTACCGGACCGCTCCATCGTAAATGGAACCTTTAACATCGATCGCGATTTTGGGCTTCAGTTATACTACAATAATTATTTCGGCAAATTCTACTACATACTTCGTGGCGCCATTTCCACTGGCGAAGGGCGTAACGTTGTAGCCAGTGATGCCGGCCTGGCGTATACCGGCCGCATTGAATTACAACCCTTCGGTCCGTTTACGAATGGTGGAGATTATTTTGAAGGTGACCTGGCACGCGAGCCCAAACCTAGGATAGCGATTGGGGTTACCTTCTCACAAGACGAAAACACGAACCGCACAGGCGGTCAAACCGGTAGGTTTTTATACGAGAGACGCGATATGTCCACATTCATGACTGACTTTTTATTTAAATACAAAGGTTGGGCATTGGCATGTGAATGGCTGATGCGGAATTCGCCCAATCCGATTACCAACAACCCAGATGGTGACATCCGGTTTATCTATGCTGGCTTCGGTCAAAATTACCAGGGCAGTTATCTCTTTAAACGTAATTATGAAATTATTGGTCGGTACTCAAAAGTTTATCCGTTTGAAGAAATTCAAACCCTGGATGATCAGACCGAACAGTATACGCTGGGCGTGAGTAAATATATTCGCGGGCACCGGTTAAAACTGCAAAGCGATGTGACGTTCGAACAAAACCAATGGCTTCAGAACCCCGGTCTTAACAATGAGAACTGGCAGATTCGCTTTCAGATTGAAGTTGGAATTTGATTACCATGAAAACATTTAAATCGAAAATTGATTTGGCCCTGGTATTATTTCTGGTTGTGATGCTGGGGTCAACCACCCTTTTGATGATCTTTTTGAAAGCCTGGCCAGGCTTGCTTATCATGCTGGCAACGGCTGGGTTCATTATCCACTTATTTCGAACTACCTACTATCAGATTGAGGCCGGGCAGTTAAGGATCAAGAGCGGGTTCATATACAATAAGGTTATCCCAATTGCTACTATTCGTAGTATCAGGAAGTCCGGTAATATCCTGAGTTCACCGGCCCTGTCATTCGATCGGATTGAAATCAAGTATGGCCAGCAGGGGTGGATTTTGATATCCCCGATCGATCAGGTTACGTTTGTGGCCGAGCTGCAAAAAGTAAACCCGCACATGGAAGTGACAATCTAGAACTTCTCCTGGCGATGTTTCTCTTTTCGAATAATCCGGGGCCCATACCAGAGCCAAAATCCGGTAATACAAAGAAAGAGTAATCCAACTCCTATATAGTTGGTGTAAAGAAGTTTGAACCCATCGCTAATGATGGAGCCATCGTGGATATGTTCAATCCAATCAGCATGACGTTGGGCAACGGAGAATATGTTTCCTGTAGCGAGGTCCACCTGCACTTCCCAATACTCTTGAAAGGTTACTTTAACCAGGGCACGCTCGGGGCGCACATCCATGCGATCCAGATCAAGGGCCCGGCCCGTTACCGAATCAATCGCGTGCGCGGAAACAGCAATCACCTGTTCAAAACTTATCCAATCAGCGTAGGGGGCGTCTCCACCGCGCAAGGTAGGCGGTTGCAATACCGCAACATTTTTCTTCCAGCCGAGGAATACCCCGGTAATGGCAGTAATGAACAGAAAGGCAACCACACTGATGCCAATCCAATGATGCCAGTTGCGAAACTTCCGTAAGCTGGTAACGAGATGTCGAAGGACCATAGGTAAGTAAGCATAAAGGACACGGTTGCGTTTAACAGTGCCCGGAGTTATCTAAAATTTAAACCGCAAGGACGCAATAAAATTTCTTCCGGGTGCGGTGATGCCGGAAGAGTATGGCCGGTAGCGTTTGTCAAAAATATTTTCGAGGCCTGCATCGATGCCAACAAACTTTGCAAGCTGGTAGGAACCTTTCAGGTTTAATGTAAACCACAACGGTGCGTACGGATTGCCGTTTTCATCCTTTGCATACAAGTGCGAATCGGCTCGCTCGCTAAGTGCTAGATCATCGTACGCAATTTCACCGTTGTAATTCGCATAAAGCATTACCTGGTACTTCGGTTTCTTGAACCTCACTTGCGTGGTACCGAAAAGCGGGGCTACATGTGTTGGCGAATAGTACTGTCCATCTTCAATCGATTTTTCTTTTCCTTTCTGATAGTTGATGATGGAGAACAATTGCAGTGAGGAAGTAAAGTCAATCGTAATGGCTGCTTGCACCCCATATACTTTTACCTCCGTTATGTTTTGCAAAGCCAATACATTGCTCAACGTGCCATCGTAATCAATACTATCCTGACCGTTGAATGTATAATCACCACGTACAATGGCGTTGGTAAGCAAGGTATAATAGGCAGAGGCATCGAAAGTTATCTGCTTGCTTAGTTTACCAGCAAAACCTGCTTCGAAATTGTAGGCATACTCGGGTTCCAGGTCAGGATTGGGAACAACTACCGAACCGGGTTCCGAATCGAACACTTTGCCAATGTCGTCAACATTAGGTGCGCGGAAGCCCGTTGAAATGTTGCCATATAATTTCCAGGTCTCCACCGGGCTGTACACTAATCCAAGATTCCAGTTTACTGCGCTGTTTTTCAAAGTGGCTTCGGTAAACGGAAAATCAAAGAAGGTAGTATCGTACGGAGCGTACGTGTACACGTAATTGAAACGTGCGCCTGCATTTACAATCACGTTTTCATTCAGGTTGTGACGCAGAGTTGCATACGCAGCGAGCGAGCGCCAATCAGAACCATCAGGGTAACGGGTTGAGATGGGTGAAAGCGCACCCGTAACAATATCTCTTCGTTGCGCAGTTGAGCCCACCTTGTTGTTCACAAACTCAGCACCATAGAACAGACTGGATTTGCCATTCAGTTGTTTATCAAAATCAAGATTGAACGACAGTACTTTTACATTCTCGAAACGTTCGGTCATGCGGTTGCGATTGCCCCCGGTAAAGTTTCGGTTGTGCCGACTTTCGGAATAATCCTGATAGGCCGCAGTAAGTTTTACCTGGTCGAACAACGAAGTGCTTTTTGTGTAAAGCAGATTCAACGAATGCATCATCCATTCTTGCGGACCATAGTACCACTCGGCACTGGTAAATACACCGGATGAACTCTTAAGAATCAACCGATCATACCGAGGCACATCCGAAGTGGTAGAGTAATGAAACCCATAGGTTAAGTCTAGATTTGCATAGGGTTTAAACCTCACTTTTTGCATCAGGTTGAGTTGATCATATCCCGAAGGCACCTGTACGTTCGGATCAGGATTGGTAACGGCTATGTCGTTGCCATTTTCATCGCGCACCTGGTAATCGGGCCGGGTATATTCATCGGGCCCGTTTGATCCCATTTTCAGATCATCATAGTCGGCATAGGTTATACTCGTGGTAAAGGCCCATTTGTTTAACCCGATGTTGAAATCAAGGTGGCCGGTCTTTTCCATGTTTGCCGATGAGTATCTTCCCAAAGCATTACCGGAAAATGTTACTTTATCGGCCACACTTAGTTTTGGTTGCAGCGTATGAAAATCCATTACTCCCCCAATGGCATCGCTGCCATAGATTACAGAGCCGGGGCCAAAGATCACTTCTGTATCATCTACGGCATTGGCATCAAAGGAAATTACGTTTTGCAAATTGCCCGATCGATAGATGGCATTGTTCATGCGCACACCATCCACTACTAGCAACACACGATTGGTAGCAAAGCCGCGAATCATAGGGCTTCCACCACCCAACTGACTTTTCTGAATAAACACCTGGTTGGACAGTCCCAGCAAGTCAGCACTGGTTTGTGGATTTTGAAATTGAATGAGTTGTGGCGTAATCTTGGTAATGCGACTGGAAACTTCGCGTAGGTTTTGTTCCCACCGGTTTGCCGAAACGACCACATCATCTAATAGTGTAGTGGTGTCACTTTCCTGCGCAAACAAAGGCATATAAAGCATCCACCCTACTACGAGGTATAAGAATCTCATAGAGTTTTTTTAATAATTGAATAAAATGAAATCCTCAGCTATTGGCTGATGATTTCGTTAAAAAGAGGAGTGAAATCAGCCGCGGGGTGGTGGCGTTTCGTTTGTGTAAAATGTAGAGCTTGATTTTGCGCGATAGGCAGATTCATGGTTAATCGTCTGCCAGCAGTTGGCAGGTAAGCTGTTTTTTTCGAGCAGGAATTCCAGCGCCAGCAAATTGATCAGTTGATCGGGGATTGGTTTTTTATCGTTGGTAGAGCGATTCACCAGTTCGCTCAAAAAAGAAAGCAGATTGTCTTCTGCTTCATCATGCAAGGCATACACCTGAATTAAATTATCCTGAACCTCCACGCGCGCAATATCATACATCTTGCCGTTCACCTTTATTTCGTGGTCCTCAACCCGTGCCTGTTTGAATTCCTCAGGGGTAAGCGTAAACAGCGTAAGTTGCTCAGCCGGTAAGTGCCGGAGTTGTTCCCGCATTTCCAACCGGATGGCTGAGAGACGGATTGCGAAATACAGGTAACAGCCGGTAACCTGCAGGAAGATTATCATCAGAAAGCCAATGGAAACAAAGCGCTTCACCACCCGAAAGTAATGAAAAGTTGATTGCTACCTTAAAATTTATGTTGGGAGATGGAAAGGCGGGTTGGAGTCGGGACTTCTACGCTTACCTCATGGGCAATCCAAATTCATTAAAAATTCTTTGGCCACCTTGCGGTGCTGTTTCATTTTGGCCGGATCCATCTTCCTGGCGAGATTAACGATCATGCTCATGCGTGGATTGCGAATAAAACGTTCGCTGTGCTTTTCGATATACTGCCAATACAGGGCATCCCAGATTTCGCACCAGTTACCCTCTTTATAATCACTCATTTTCAGCACATAATTACTGCCGGATACATACGGTTTTGTTGTCATCCGTCCGCCATCGGCATATTGACTCATGCCATATACGTTGGGTACCATGACCCAATCATAGGAATCGATGAACAACTCCATAAACCATCGGTAAACGTCATCCGGATCAAATTCGCACAGGTGCATGAAATTGCCGAGGATCATCAGCCGCTCGATATGATGACAATAGCCTGTTTGCAAAATTTTCTTGATCGTCTGGTCAATGGGTTCTATACCCGTTGTGCCTGTGTAGAAGGAAGGAGGCATTTTTCGGGTATGCGCTAAAAAGTTTGTGGTGCGTTGTTTTGTGCCTTCGCGGTGGTACATGCCGCGCATAAATTCGCGCCAGCCAATAAGCTGTCGCACAAAACCTTCCAGACTGTTTAGTGGAAATTTTTCAGTTTGGTGTAGTTCTATGGTTTTATTGATAATCTGTTGAGGTGAAAGTAACCCGATGTTGAGTGCGGGTGTAAGCACCGAATGAAACAGGATGGATTCATTTTTTACAATCGCATCTTCATAGGCACCAAAATCACGCATGCGGTGCAGGAGGAAATCCTCCAGCACGTTTTCGGCTTCTTGAAACGTGACCGGGTAGGTAAAAGAATCAGTTGATCCCGGATTGCTGGGAAAATATTTTTCCACATAGACGGTGGCCTCATCAATCCACCGAGTTCTGGCCGGTTGGTACACAACCGGGGGTTTAGTTCCTTTTGGAAGCCGTTTCCTATTCTCGGCATCAAAGCTCCATTGGCCGCCTACGGGTCCATTGTTTTCGATCAGGATATTTAAACGCTTGCGTTGGCGGATGTAGAAATCAGCCATCAGGTATTTTTTGCCGGTCGGAAGTAGCTGAGCCAGTTCGTCCGAAGTTGTCAGAAAATTGGGGGAGGGGTGTAGATACAACCTGATTCCTGTTTGGCCGGCAAACCGATGTAGCCTTCGCTCCAGCAGGTAATCATTCGTTTCAACATAGTGAATGTTGGAAATGTCTTGATTTTTCCAGGCATTGAACAGTTGCCGCAGGTCGGATTGGTTTGCTTCTATGTAGGAGACCGTGTAGCCCTTCTTTTGCAGATACTCCTGATAAAATTTCATGGATGCCCGATGGAGAATCAGTTTCTGTTTATGAAAACGGTACTGCGAAAAGTAAAGAGCATCCTCAATCAAAACCACCGGACGTTTAGTATGGAGATGAAGGGATAATTTATAGAGTTGATGAGGGAAAACCAAGGCAAGTTCCATGTTTGATTAAACAGGAAATGGGAGAAAGTGTTTTTTGGGTTACGATCTTAACCGGGGAGCATTGAAATTGAACATCTGTTCCTTAACGGAACTCCAGAGCAAGACCAGGAAGCAGTCTTGCATGAAAAATACTGACAAACGCTCAGGCGACTATTTCTTTTTCTTCCGGAATGATTCATCCACCAACTCGGCTTCAAACAACAATGCCCGGATTTGTTGGTCGTCAATTTCAGCGAGGGTTTTAAAATACATACAGTATACTTGCTTGCGACCTTCCGCCAGCAATACACCGTCTTCGTTGCTCATGCGGTTGCCCTGGCAAAAGCCAAGCGTTACGCCTTTGGCAAGATTGGCTTCTTTCTTTTTAAGTTGCTGCGGATCCCACGTGATGGTGGGCGGCCAGATAAAACAGATCATGCGGTTGCGGGTGTAGAAGGGAACGCCATAGCTTAGTTTTTCCTTGGCTTTGGGCAAACACTCCAATACCAGGGCGCGCAAATTGGTTACGATTTTGCGCTCCCATATAGGTAGATTCAGCAGCATTTCCTCAACGGAATGGTAGGTATTGATTGACATGAGACTGAACCTTAGAAGTAATATTTATATTTGGTTAAAAGAGAGTTTCTTTATGTGAGAATCTTAGCTCCTTTAGCCCTGTTGCATTTCCAGCATAAGGTTTGAAGATTATCAAATGTGGTCATACCCCCTTTTGAAAGCGGAATTTTGTGGTCTATTTCTAATAAAAGATTTGGCTCATCTTTAATGCCTAAGCCGCAGATGCAGCACTTATAATTATCTCTATCTTTTACTTTTTCTCTCAAATTCGATGTCATTAAAGATCTCTGGCCGGCAATACTTTTTGACCATTTTATGGCTTCATTTAAATAATTAATAAGATTATTAAGATTTTCAATATTTAAAGTTATATCACATCGAGAAGAGCTATTTCCCCCTGCAGAGACGTATTGAAATGTAAAAGTAGGAATATAAGTATCGCTTATATCCACTGTTTCAAATCCTAATTTATTAATCAATTTTTCTCTACTAAATAACCGAATCAATAGTGGAATTGAATTTGAAATATTTTTTAGGATTAACTCTCTCTCGTTTATTAGTGACTCTTTACCTTGTTCAACAGATATGAAGTCATTTAAGACTTTTTCAAATTTAGAAAGTGTTTCTTCATTACTTTGAATATTGAAGTATTTACACAGGTATTTAATTGGTTGATTACTAGCATTTTTGCAAATGGATGCCGAGCATTGATAAACTTGATTTCCAGAAATGACCTTTCCCCACTCTTTTCTTTGGAAATTATATCGACTATCATCAATCATTTTTCCGACACCATAGTTATTTGATTTTACGTATAGATAAGATGTTTTTAATTCTTCGATATAATGATTTAATTCATTGAAATTAATTAAGTGTACACTGATGCTTTCTTTAATTTGATTGAATTTATTGCCTCTGAAGTAAAATTCAGAATATATTAAATAGGCAATATAAATGCCCAATCCAGAAAGAAGTATTGCCATGATTACGATAATATTATCAGATATTATCATGACAATACCAGTTAGTATTTGGTAGACAATAAATACTAGTATTCCTATCAAAATTAGAACTCCTTGAAAGCGTTTTGTCATGACCTAAATCGTTTTCATAACTACTTTACGTCCATAACAATTGAATGCTAATCGTACAGTCGATCAGTGCAATAATATAACACTTTCGAAAGTTAGTGGAAACCACTAGCATCAAGCAAACTATGTATGATACACTTTTATATTGAGACTATTCAAATAAATATCCATTGCTATTTTCCGCATCAAATATGTAAACCGTATAAAAGAATGAAGCCACCTCATCACTGAGGCGGCTCTATTAAAATCATACCTAATAAATATTACTTCACTCCCGGCAAGGAAGCTGCAGGAGCCACTTGCTCATTGCCAAATGAAGGCGCTTTGCGTGGGGTAGGATAGACTTCATCCAACGTATTGCCGTCATACAACCGGCCATTTTTCATTACTTTGTTAATCGTGTTGGTGTTGCGCAGGTTGGTTAACGGATTCTGATCCAGAATAACCAGGTCGGCTAACTTGCCGGCCTCAATGCTTCCCAAATCACCATCAAGGCCTAGCGCTTTTGCACCGTGGATGGTTGCAACCTTCAAGGCATTGTGGTTACTCAAACCGCCCGAGGCAATACTCCACAACTCCCAATGATAGCCCAGTCCTTGCAACTGGCCATGCGAGCCTACTCCGGCATTTCCACCGGCCTTAACCAGGTCATTGACAAAACGGGCATGATCTTCAAATACGTGTTCTTCCTTCATAAACCACCCGGGCCTCCTGCGCGATTTTTCATCGAGCTCTGATTTTGCAGTGAAGCGATTTAGTTTTGGATCGCCATTAACGTTCTCGGTGGCATAATAAAAATTCTCGGCCCAGGGCCCGCCATAGGCAACCAGTAAAGTAGGCGTGTACGTCATACCCGAAGCGGCCACTGCCGTTGTGAAATCTTTATACAGCGGATAGATTGGAAAGGAATGCTCATGACCCGGATATCCATCAATCAGGTTCGTGAGGTTCAGTTTGAAATCCAACCCACCTTCGGTAGTCGGCATCAGGTTTTGTTCTTTCGCTGCCTGTATAATCCACTGTCGGTGTTGCCGGTTGCCGGTCAGGTACATCTTGATGGTCTTTGTGTTGTAGTATTCTGAATACTGTTTCAAAATATCTTTTGCCTGATCGGCATCTTTCAGGTTATACATCCAGAAGCCTACGCCAGGTCCGGTTGAGTACACCCGCGGTCCGATCATTTCACCCGTCTCTACCATATCGCTATAGGTTAGCACATCCGTGGATGATGTTTGTGGATCTCGCGTAGTGGTAACTCCATAAGCAAGATTGGCTGCATATAACCACACCTGGTTTTTGTGAATGTTCCAGGCGGGCCACATGTGCGAATGGGTATCCACAAAACCGGGCACAATCGTTTTCCCGTTCAGATCCATTTTTTGAACCGAACCATCTACCGAGATTGAACCGGCAGCCCCTACTTGTTTAATGCGCGCGTTTTCAATCAACACATCGCCACGTTCAACTACCTCATCACCCTTCATGGTAATGATGCGCGCATTTTGCAAAAGGATTTTTCCGTTCGGAATGTCTTTTTGCACCGTCACCTTCACCCGGATTTCACCCGGTTTATACCCTTCCTCTTTTTGGTCTTCGGGTTTCTTTTCTTCTGGTGTGGTGCCGGTTTCTTTGGCCTTTTCTTCTTCAGCCTTTTTCTTATTCAGTTCAAGCTCGGTGGCCTTGGCCTCGTCCAGGTTGTAGGTGAAGAAGGCATTTCCTAAGGTGAAGTAAACCGTTTTGGCTGTACTGCTCCAGCTCGGAAATTCACCACCCAGTTTGGTAAGCTTACGGGCCGGGAACTGAGCGCTGGCTGGATCAGCCACAGAAATTTTTGGGGCTTCGCTTCCGGTTTTCGGAACTGTAACCACATAAATATCATTGTTGATTTTAGCCAACGCCTGGTCACCTTCCGGAGCCATCAGGATAACGGTAGCATTGGAAGGTTCGCGCTGCGGCTCGGCAGCAGTTTCCACCAGCATGCAATGATTTTCATCATTCGCAAAACCATACACTGTAATGCCGGTCACTTTCAGGTGGGTCTTTTCATCGGTGCCATCCCATCGAATGGATACCAGACCTTTGGCGCCATTGTATAGATAGATGCGATCAGAACTTTTGGTGAAGTGTGGGTTGCCCCGGCCGCGCGACTTGGCAATGAAGTTTACGGCTCCACCATCACCGCTGATCCACATTAAATCTTCCTGACTGGAGAAAGCAAACGGACCCTCGCTTTCGCGATAGTTATGTGCTGCTCCTTTCAAAAAAACAATCCGGTTACCATACCAGGCAGGCGTACTGTAGATTGCGGGGGTTTGCGTCAACTTAACCGGTTTAGCACCCTTAACTTTGAAATTGAGTTTGTAAATATTTCCACCGGTGCCTTCCCAGCTTACCCAGGCCAATTGTGAGCCGTCCTGGCTCCAGGCCGGAAATGCTTCCGTAAAATTATGGGTGGAGATTCGTTTCGGGGTACCATTCGGTAACTCCATCGTGTACAATCTATTCAATGCGGTAAAGGCCACTTGCTTACCATCGGGTGAAACAGCGGCATCACGAATTTGTGTGGCAATAAAGTCTTTATCGTCTTTGATGGGATATTTGAAATCCGCCACAGTAGGGCCCATTAAAAATTCCGTTTCAATTTCAAATGGAATGTTCACAGCATTGCCGCCTGCAATTGGCAGGCTATAAAATTTACCCCCGTACGAGGCAATGACTGATTTACTATCGGGTGTAAACGACATAGCCGGTAACACACCCAGGGGGGCAATCGACTCCTGCTCATCGCGTTGTACAGGATAAGCCAGCCACTTTTCATCTCCGGTGGTTAAATCGCGAAGGATCAAACCGGTTTGGTCATTGTACCGCGAACCATACACCAGCCACTTGCCATCCGGTGAAAGCGTGGGAGCAAACGCTGAACCATAACGGGATGTTTCGGTTTCCGACTCGCCTGTTTCCCGATCGTAAATAGCTAATTGATATTGGGGCAATTGAGCATTGTACATCCACGCATTGTTGCGTTGTGAATACCAGATGTAGCGTCCATCGGCTCCAAAGGCGGGCTCAACAGTTTTGAGATTATCCGGCTTGCTGATCAGTTGTGCACCGGAGCCGCCATCTTGGTGAAACATCCACAATTTTAAATTGCGTCCACCGCGTGAGCCTACTATGTAATGACCATCAGGCGTCCACTCGGCCGACTGATAATTTTCCGTATTACCTTTTGTTACCTGTAGCGAGTCGGATTTGTCGAGCGCAAACCACCAGATGTTCTGGCCACCGCTGCGGTCGCTGATGAACAGCAGTTTCTTGCCATCGGGGCTAAACTTGGGATGCGAATCGAACGCCATACCGCTGGTAAAGAGGGTAGCTTTGCCACCCGAAATGGGCATCGTAAAAATATCACCCAGAAAATCGAAGGCGATAGTTTTGCCATCAGGGCTCACATCCAAACTCATCCAGGTGCCTTCATTGGTTTTAATGGGCACCCGTCTGCCCACTTCCAGGGGGAGGTCTTTCTTTTTGGGTTTCGGTTTTTCTTTTTTAGTTGTGTCAGCTGGTTCCTCTTTTTTAGGTTCCTGGGCTTGCAGGGCAATACTCATCGTGAAGAGTATGGCCCATAGGGGGGCAAAAAGTCTGATCATTACAAATTGGGTTGAATAAACTCTATTTACCGAATCAAGGTAAAAAAGGTTACTGGTTTTTGATGGAAGGTTAACGGGTTGGATAGCGATTATGAAGCCTCTTTGTATTTTTTCAGATACTTCCGATCCAATGCGTGTAAAATCAGAATAAAACTGATCCCGAAAACCACCAAACCCGGGTATCCTGAAATGAAGGAGAAGACACCGGTTGTAAATGCCTGGGTGAGAATTAATGAAACGATCAAGGCAATAACGGTAAGAGCAATGCCGATTGCCAACCAGCGGAAGTCGCGCTGCTCTTCTTTTTTTTCGATTCGCGCCAGCACGCGATCAGCAAACGGCAATGATACATGAAACGCAGGTTCTTGCTTCAAGGCTTGAAACAAGCGCTGATAGACATCACCATCTTCCTGGTTAGAGGGTTGACCTGCTTCAATCTGGTGTTGTAATTCTTCGTCTGTCATAGTGCGGCTTCCTTGCCAAGATACTGTTTTACTTTTTCTTTCAACAAGTGCCGTGCCCGGAAAAGATAATTCTTTACGGTTCCTTCCGGCAATCCCGTGATTTCTACTATCTCAGGATAAGTCATTTCCTGCACATGATACAAGGTGAGGATCGCTTTGTATTGGGGCGGTAATTTCTCAATCAGCTGTAAAACCAATTGATCCAATTCCTTCTCAGCCAGGGTTTCGGATGCGTCTTCGGTGGTCACAAATCGTTCCATGCTTTCTTCCTCGGGCCAATTGGTGATTTCAATCTTACGCTTGCGCAGATGATTGATGCCATGCCGATAGGCAATCGTGGCGATCCAGGTGCTGAGCTTCGATTGAAAGGTGAATTCCCCAAGCTTTTCATACACTTTCAAAAAAACGTCCTGACACAACTCTTCCCGGTCTTCGTGCCGATCGATAAGCCGACTGATCATATGCCCAACCAGCCTTTCGTGCTGTTTGATGAGCACGCGAAAGGCGTGCCTGTCGCCACTTAGTACCTGGGCAACCAGGGCTTTGTCATCGATCATTTCTGGGTTAGACACGCGTTTTTCAACGGATGTTGCAGTAAAATAGTTAAAAGCATCAGGTTTAGTTGTGAAAATAATCTCAAAGAATTTCCTGAACTCTGCAACATTGATGGAACCGGCCGTGTCTTACGCCACAAAACCAAGAGAAAACTAAATTCAACCACATATGAACCATGCACTACGGGATGTCTTAATGCCCCTTACCATCATTGGAAGTTTTGGCGCAGCCATTTATTTTTTCACCAAAGTGATGACAGATTACATTTTGAAAAAGAAAATGATTGAAAAGGGATTTGTGAATGATGATACGCAGGCCATCTTTAAGCAACACACCAGTGATAACCGGTATAGTTCTTTGAAGTGGGGCCTCATTATTTTCTTTGCGGGTCTGTCCTTAGTGATAATGGAATACATACCAACAGGCCCTGAATCACCACTGCCGTATGGATTATTTGCCTTAGCAGTATCCCTCGGTTTTTTGATTTACTACTTTGTAATCAAGAAAGAAGCAGGTCGCTAATGGAGTGTCCGAATTGAAGTGAGTGACTGTTCAATTTTCAACACTTCTTTTCCTTCAACAGGTTTCAATTGTCAGGAATTTAACCTTGTGATATGAGGTTCGATTGTTGATACTACAGGATTTCTTAAACACCAGCTTATGTTTCGCAATTATTTAAAAACCACCCTGCGCAGTTTACTGCGACACAAATTCTTTTCAGCCATCAATATTTTTGGATTGGCCGTAGCGATGTCCATTTGCATGGGAATCATCATGCTGGTAGCGGACCAACTCAATTATGACCGGTACAATTCCAAACGCGAGCGTATTTACCGGATCACTACGCATGCCGTGGATCAGAACGGTGTGGTGACTGACAATGAAGAGAATTCAGCCTCACCCATGACCCTGCGACAGGAGTTATTGGAAAATTATACCGGCAATGAAAGGGTTGTGCGCTTGATGCGAGGTTTTGGAAATGGATGGCTGGAGTTGGAGAATCAAAATGTCAATATTCCATTAGCCGGCTTTTTTGCGGATCCGGAAGTATTCGAATTTTTTGAATACGAGTTTCAATATGGCGACCCCACCACTGCCCTCAGAGACCCTTACTCGGTTGTATTAACCCGCAAGGCTGCCAATAAACTTTTCAAAGAAGAAAATCCAGTGGGCTTAACGGTGAAAGTAGGAGATATTGGTACCTATACTGTAACGGGTGTACTCAAGGAAACTAACCGTAAGTCGCACATTGTATTTGAGGCTCTGGCTAGCATTTCAACGGTTCAAAATCTGCCGAGCAAAAGTACCCTGACAGACTGGACTAACTATTGGAATGGCTGGACTTACCTGTTGGCTGAGCCCAATAAAAAGCCTGAAAGTATTCAAGCAAACCTGGATAAAATTTTTACCAAACACATCGGCAGTATTACCAATCCTGGAGTTTATAAAATGAAATTTGGCCTTCAGCCGCTGATGAAAATCACGCCTGGGCCATTTTCCAATAACCCGATTGGTCCGGTGCTACCCTGGTTATTCATCTACTTTCTGGGCGGGCTTGCCTTGATCATCCTGCTGACTTCCTGTTTCAATTTTACCAACTTATCGATTGCTCGTTCCTTAACCCGGGCCCGTGAGATCGGTATCCGTAAGGTAACAGGCGCTGCCCGCTGGCAAATTTTTGTACAATTCCTCAGCGAGTCCATTGTCGTAGCCTGCCTAGCGCTTGTGCTGGCTATGGGATTTTTGGTGTTGATGAAACCGATGATTTTGCAACTGAACTTTGCCCGGATTTTCAGGTGGGATTTGGAGACCAATGGGATGGTGCTAGCCGTATTTCTCGTATTTGCTGCGGTAGTAGGAATTTTGGCCGGCATTTTTCCAGCCGCTGTGCTTTCCGGGTTTCAGCCTGTAAAGGTTCTTAAAAACCTGGGCAACCTGAAGCTGTTTTCCCGCATGGGGTTGCGCAAGGTGTTGTTGGTTTCCCAATTTACCTTATCGCTGTTTTTTATACTGACGGTGCTGGTGGTTTACAATCAATTGGATTTGTTTTTAAAACAAGATCATGGATTCAATATGGACAAAAACATCATGATCCGGTTAAACAATACATCGGCCACAACCCTGAAAACGGAATTGGCCAAGTATAACACGATCACCAGTGTAGCGGCCGTATCGCACGTTCCGGCAGCAGGCACCTCGTATGGGGATAGCTATAAACGCCAATTGGATGATCCGGACTGGATTGATGTAGGATATTTTTTAGTGGATGAAGATTATCTCACCAACATGCATGTGAAGTTATTGGCTGGTCGGTTCTTCACGTTGGAAGGTAAGGATACGAATAAAGATTACATCGTGATTAATCAACAGGCGGTGAAGCAGTTTAACTTAGGATCGGACCAGGATGCCGTGGGTCAGGAATTGATTCAGCGGAGTGACTCCAGCCGCAGGACTATTATTGGTGTGATACAGGATTATAATCACCGGGATTTGACCCGTGAAATCGGGGCCATGGCCCTTTTGTATGATCCGCAGCAATTTAATCTGCTGCAGGTTTCCTATCTGGGCACATATGAAGAGGCCACGAAGACCATTGAAAAGGCATGGGCAACGGTAAACCCCGATCTGAAAGTTGACTATAAGCCCGTTGACTCTGAGATTAAGATGTTTTATGAGGTTGTGTTTGGCGATATTGTTACCATATTAACAGTGATCGCTGGACTGGCCATCCTGATTTCATGCCTGGGCTTGTTGGGCATGGCCACCTACACAACAGAAACGAGGATCAAAGAAATATCAATTCGAAAAATTCTGGGGTCTAGTAACGCATCATTAGTTACGCTGCTGAGCAAAGGGTTTGTAACACTTTTGCTGATTTCGATTGGTATCGCGGTGCCGTTAGCGTACTTGGCCAACAACGCCTGGCTGCAATTCATTGCCTACCACACGGCATTTGATGTTTCGGTAGTAGCGATTGGGATCCTGGTGCTGCTGGTATTCGGAATATTAACCATTGGTTCGCAAACCATCCGGGCCACGTTTGTTAATCCGGTGGAGAATTTGAAAGAATAATTAGGCAACTAGCAAGAGGCCGAGTTCGTTTTTTAGGTTAAAGGATTCAATTTCTGATTTCTTATCGACCAGAAGATTCAATAGGAAATCATTTGATTGATTGCCAGTTTTGATTAAGATTAATTTGGGTGGCCATCCTTTCGATAACAGTAGATGCACAAAGTCTTCATCATTTGTGACTATTGTATAGTGTCTGCTTTTGGCAAAATCCCAGATCGTGGAATCACGCACATTATGTTGAAAAAAATCAAGAATATGATTGACTGCGAAGTGTTTTTCCAAAGGCTTAACCAATCTCCAGGAAAGATTAGCATCCAACAACAACTTCATTAGGCTGCAATAATCTTGGTAAGCTCTTCTTTATGTGCAGCAAATAATAAGGCAGCCCGAATTTGTTCTTTTGATAAGTAAGGATAATCATCCAAGATTTTATCTTCGGTCATACCGGATGCAAACCATTGCAGTACATCAGATACAGCAATACGAGTTCCCTTGATGGTGGGTTTACCAAAACGTATCTCCTTGTCTATGGTTATGTAACTTAAATAATTATCCACAAGGATAAAGTTACTAAATAGGTTTCACTATTTCTACTCCATCTATTTGATCTTGCAGATGGGATGCCCTATTTGAAGTGCTTCAGCCGGATGATTTCTTCGGGTTTCAAAAACCGCCATTCGCCACGGCCCAGATCTTTTTTATCCAAACCGGCATACACCACGCGATCCAGTTTTATGACCTGATAACCCAACGATTCAAAAATTCTTCGCACAATCCGGTTCCACCCGATATGCAACTCAATACCCAGGGTTTTGTTATCGCCATCAACTATCGCTAAATCGTCAACCAATGCTTTGCCTTCTTCCAGGTAAACACCCTCCTGAATTTTAACAAAGTCATTTTTCGTGATGGGTTTATCCAATTCAACGCGATAGATCTTCTTTACGTTATAGCTGGGGTGTGTAAGTTTATCGGCCAGATCACCATCATTGGTTAACAAGAGCAGGCCTGTGGTATTTCGATCCAGTCGCCCCACCGGATAAATTCGTTCGGGGCCAGCTCCTGCCACCAGATTCATGACTGTATTACGTTCTTGGGGATCATCCGTGGTGGTGATGAACCCTTTGGGTTTATTCAGTAAAATGTAAACTGGCTTTTCGGCTTTTAACCTGCGGCCCTCATACCGGACTTCATCTGTGGGTTTGATTTTATGACCCATTTCGGTGATCACTTCACCGTTAACCGTCACTAATCCCATCTTGATCAATTCATCGGCCTCACGCCTGCTGCCAACACCACTATTCGCGATATACTTATTTAAGCGAATCAGATCCGAGTCAGTCTTCGGCTTTTCTTCTGCATGAGTGCGCTTGGGTGACTTGACATCGCGCAACTTATTGAACGGTTTACGCTTGTACGGCAAACCGTAATTGGATCCTTTACCAAACGGTTTGTCACCTTCTTCACGCGGCCTTTTCTTGTCAAATGGCTTTTTGGAATATTGAGCAGGCCCTGACGATCGTGAATCAAATCGCCCGGAACGTTTTTTAAATTCCGGTTTTTCTTCCGGGTTGAACGATTTCTTTTTGAAAGGTCTGTCACCGGATGTCTCGTACTGACCTGATTTGCGAGGCCGATCATCACGTCTTTGTTTAAATTCCGGTTTATGGGTTCTTCCAAATTGTGAACCGCGTTCCTGATTATCGGTCCGCTTACCAAACGATCTCCGGTCTGCGCGGTCTTCAGGTTTGAACGATTTCTTTTTGAACGACCGCTCTCCGGCTGAATCACCGAATTTACGAGGCCGGTCATCCCGTCTGCGTTGAAATTCCGGTTTATCTGTTCTTCCAAAGCCTGACGTGCGCGTTCTGGAATCGGTACGTTTGCCATACGGCTTCCGGTCATCACGATCTTCCGGCTTAGCTTTTCTACGCGTGCGGAATGATTTTTCGGCTGAGGTACGTTTGCCGAAAGCAGTTTTGCCGGTTGTTTTTCTGGGGCGAGCCATAAGTTGAATGAGTTAATGAGCCAATGCCTTTGGCTAAGGTCGTATTAATTGTATAGAATCGGAATTTTAGAATCCGATAAGTTCAGCAGGGTGCGAAAAAGGCTTACTGATTCTCCGGGGTTTCACCAATCGTGTTAACCTCGCTGGTAAAATCTTTGGGGGTTGGTAATTCGCTAATGTCATTAATGCCAAAGTACTCCATGAACTTGGCACTGGTGCCGTACAGGATAGGTCGGCCAATGGTTTCAGCCTTTCCTAAAATTTCGATCAGACCCTTATCCAGTAATTTTTGAATGGCGTAATCGCAGTTTACACCCCGGATATTCTCGACTTCGGTTTTTGAAATCGGCTGTTTGTACGCAATAATCGAAAGCGTTTCCATGGCCGAGGTGGACAACCGTTTTTTCGATTGTTGCTTCAGCATAATGCCGATACTGGCCTGGTAAGCCGGCTTGGTCAGGAATTGATAACCACCAGCCGACTTGTACAATTGAAACGAATGCTCTTCACCTTGAAACTTTTCTTCTAACCGCGTGAGGGCACCTAAAATGTCTTCTTCCGGTACATCGGCATTAAACATTTCAGAAAGGCAAGCTTTGATATCGGCTAGTTTAGCCGGTGTTGGAGAACAGAAAATCAACGCTTCGATGTGGTTTTGAAGAAAATCCATGGGGAACAATTGAGTGGGACTCCCGCAAGGAAGCCCCTGATATTTAATCTTGTTTCATCATTTTAGCCTCAATCGACTGTGTGGTATGCGGCACAGCAATTAAACGCTCTTTGGGAATCAGTTTACCGGTAACGGAGCAAATTCCATAGGTCCGGTTTTTAATCCGCACCAAGGCATTTTCCAGGTTGGTAATGTACTTCTGCTGGCGGGCTGCCAACTGACTCAGGTTTTCTTTTTCTGCCGTTTCCGCCCCGTCTTCCAACACTTTGGTATTACCGCCTGAGGTAGCATCCGTGCCGGCATCGTTGTTTCGGTTCAACGTCTCTTTCAAAATGCGAAATTCTTCGCGGGCTTTTTCCAGTTTACCCAAAATCAAGGTCTCGAATTCCTTCAACTCCTCATCACTATAGCGGGTCTTATCTTCGGATACGGTCAACGCTTTGGCCGGTTTATGAGCAATAGGCCGCTGGTTGATGATTGGAAAAATATTGAGTTGAGATGGAGCAATCTTGATGGGAGGAGCGATTGGTTTCGGTTCAGTTTTTTTGGGTGCAACCGGCTCGGCCGCTTTCTTCATTACCGGTTTGGGCGCCTCTTTTTTGGCAGCCTTTTTCGGAGCCACTTTTTTAGCTACTACCTTCTTAGGGGCGGCCTTCTTTGCAGGAGCCTTCTTGGCAGCCTTTTTCGCCTTGGGAGCTTTCTTTGCCTTAGGGGCTTTTTTTGCCTTGGTGGCAGATTTAGCCTTAGCAGCTTTCTTAGCGGGTTTGGCTGGTTTTTTCTTCGATTTGGCCATAAAACTGTTCCTTTTTAAGGTTTTGAAAAAAGATGGGCAAAAATACGGGCTTGGGGCTGAAACAAAAAATGGTACTGCGGTATTAATCGGGGTAGATTTATCCTCATAAATGAATGAATGGATTGGCTTATTGACCAATCACCACCCGCTTTCGAAAGGTTTTAACCGAACCATCCAACCGGAATACTTCGAACCAAACAAAGTAGTAACCCAACCGGGCTTTTGTTGCATCATCCCGATCGCCATCCCACCGGAAAAATCCATCGGTGGCCAGGGTTTCGTTATTGGCAACCTCTTTAATGACCCGCCCCTGATGATCGACAATTTTGATGTTGGCCGTCCAGCCGGCTTCATCAAACTTATATTGAATTTTGGCAAAGTCTTGACCCATACGGCTGGGTGAAAAAATCTCGGGTTCTACCAAAACTGAATTGGCATCCAGCTCACTTTGCCCTTGGGCATTTGAATTTATAAATCCAGGGGTAGCATAACCGGAAGCACTACTGGCCGATTTCCAGTTGCTGATGTTTTGAGTAGGCACTGCCAGGCTGATGCGTTCCAGCGATACTCCTTCGGGATCTTTTAGCATGGGGGTATGCATTTCTTCCACGTAGGAAAAGGCGTCAAGCAGGGTGCCTGTTTCCGACACAAGTGCAAACGACCCGGCCTCGTCATTCAAGCCAGGTAGATTGGTAATCAGAAAAGTTGCGTCCACCGCTAGCGGGTACTGATTTTTAAGAGCGGCTCCATCTGAGGTAAGGACGACAAAGGAACCCGGTGCGACAAGGTAGTCGTTAGTCGTGATTGTACGGGTGTTAGTAATCACGCCATCGGCCATATTTCCGACTGTCCAGTTTTTCAGATTCAGATATTTTTGTGATGTGTTGTAAACTTCAACAAAATCAACACCACCCGGGCGGGGATTGAACAATAATTCATTCATCAGCAAGTCACCCGCCTCAGCTTCTTCCGGCACGGCAAATTGAAGTTGACTAAACCCATCCTGAATAAAATTTCCGCTACAATCGCTAAGGTCATGTACTGAAAGTGTATAAATAATTCCAGTGGAAAGGGGTTGGCTTAACTGCAATGTTACCTCGCGTAAATTAATGGATGCAAAACCAACCAGCGTAATCGGTATTGCCGGTTCAATAGAAAACATGTCCGGAGCAATAGGCTTCTCAATTTTTTCATCAAACACGACCAGTAAGCTTTCGGTATTCACAACTGAAACGGAAAGAAGTTTAGGTCCGGTAAGATCGGGCTTATTCGCATTCACTGAGTTTTGTTTTCCGGGAGTTCCTCCGGCAGGAGCTTCACTAGCCGTCCAGTTGTCCGACTCACCGCAAGGATTATTCAGATCAATTAACTCCAGGCTCCATCCGCCTGATTCTTTTTCTTCATCCCGGTACCAGGTCAAAGTGTAGTTAACAGAATCAATCAATTGATTGTCGGAGGAGCGTAAGGTCAGGACATCGCCTGTATTGTTAAGAGCTGGAAAATTGAAAACCCCCAGAGTATTAGCAAAGGGAGTGAACACGGAAGCGCTTGCCGCAGGTACTATTATCCAATACTGTCCGGGCAGAATAATCTTACCAGGAAGGATCGCAGTGGTGCCGCCATCGGAAAATTTCCAGCCTCCTAAATCAATCGGGTTCGGGCTACGGTTGTAAAGTTCAACATATTCCACTTCCGGCAGAGAAACCGGAGGAGTAGGATCTGCAAAAATTTCAGAGAGGATTACATCTTTTGAGTTTACCGGAAGAGCCTGAAAATAGAGAAAGGGCTGCGTGGTTGTACTGATTTTATTGCCTGCCAAATCTTCCACTTCCGAAACAGTTAAGGTGTGTTCAAGTCCATTGGTAAAGTTTTTGCCCCAGGTGAGGTTAACCGTCTTTTGATCGGGACTTAATACAGCGCTGGTTGGTGTAAGTAGACCATCCGATGCCGTGTAATGGAGTGGATTTTCAGCCGAGGGGGAAATCAACGGTTCATTGAATTGCACTGAAATCTGGTTGGCGGTAAGAACGGTTATTCCTTCAAGGCTTGGCGGAATCCCATCGAAATCAATTTCACCGGCATAGAGGTCGTCAAAGAAGTGTCGGTTGAAAAAGCTGGCAGTTGATTGTACAATCCGGATTCCAAAATACTGAGACGTGATAAACGCATTGTCCATAACCGTGCCTTCCAGGGTGTAGTTTATTCCCCCAGTGGCATCGCGTTCCAAGGTCCAGTTGTTGGCGGCATCCCGAATAACGCGAATGCGAAGTGTGTTATTGGATGTATTGGTAACACCATCGGTACCATTAATAAGCTGAGAGGTCGTTCCGTTGGTCATTTTGTATAAACTCACCTCATCAGGTGTTCCGCCAATGCGTACGAAGTAGCCATTATTGGTGAGGCTGTTAAGATTGGATTGTTCTGAGATCAGGTAGACGTCCACATAGTTGGCACTGGACGTATTGAATTGAAGATTGACCCAGAATTCCCAGCGGGCCGAGGTCGCTTTTATTGATGGGGTTGAAATGTAAAAGGATGAGGAGGCAACAGACGAATTAGAGCGCAGTTGGTTATTAACCACTACCCAATTATTGCTGAGATCAGGGACCCACTGCGGACTGTTCGTTAGGTCGCCATCTGAAAAGTCATCCAGCATTTGGGTGTAACAAACGCTTGCGAAAAAAAGAAACCCACCCAGGATGAATATTTTTTTCATCGCTTGCGTTCAAAAAAGTAAGTTTGCAACTCTTTAAATATAAAAAGAAATGAGAATAGCTGTTGTAGGAGCAACTGGCCTGGTAGGCCAGGAAATGCTGAAGGTGCTGGAAGAGCGCCAGGTAGAGTTTGATGATTTGTATTTAGTAGCCTCCCCCAAATCGGTAGGCCAGAAAATAATCTTTAAGAGTAAGGAGTACACCATCAAAAGCATGGAGGAGGCAGTGGAACTCGCTCCGGATATCGCCATTTTTTCGGCCGGTGGAGGTACTTCTTTGGAATGGGCCCCAAAATTTGCCGCCAAGGGAACTGTGGTAATCGATAATTCCTCAGCCTGGAGAATGGACCCCACCAAAAAGTTGGTGGTTCCTGAAATTAATGGACATGTTTTAACCAGTGAAGATTTGATTATTGCCAATCCGAATTGTTCCACCATTCAAATGGTCATGGCATTGGCACCGTTACATCGTCAATACAAAATCAAACGAATTGTGGTGTCCACCTATCAATCGGTAACGGGTACTGGAAAGGATGCCGTTCAACAAATGATGGAAGAACGTCAGGGAATTACCAATGGCATGAAAGTTTACCCGCATCGGATTGATATGAATGCCTTGCCGCACATCGACTCTTTTTTGGATAACGGCTACACCAAAGAAGAAATGAAAATGGTGAATGAGACCCGTAAAATTTTGGAAGACCAGAGTATTGGGGTAACGTCTACCACCGTGCGGATACCCGCCATTGGCGGCCATTCAGAAGCTGTGAATGTTGAATTCCATAAGGAGTTTGACCTGAAGGAAGTGCGCGAGTTATTGGAGAATACCCCTGGGGTGGTTGTTCAGGACGATGTGAAGAATAATGTATACCCAATGCCGATCAACTCGAAAGGGCGGGACGAGGTTTTTGTAGGACGACTGCGCAGGGATGAATCTCAACCTAAAACGTTGAATATGTGGATTGTATCCGACAACCTGCGGAAGGGGGCGGCCACCAATGCGGTTCAGATTGCCGAGTTTTTGATGGAGAAGAGCCTGGTATCATAAGAAATCTGTTGCTTTAAACTTTGAGAAAGAGGAGGAGGCATCTTCCTCTTTCTCTTTAGGACCCAGGTGACTTAAGTTTTTAATTATCAGATTATCAATAGGTTACTGAAGTCCTTTCCCTACCTGATCAAGTAAAGCTTGATTTCATCCTCATCCCGTAAAATCAGTAGCTTTGCAGTTCTTAAAAAGCAAATACATATGAGCAAAGGATTAATCACAACCTTAATAATTGTTGGAATCATTGTCGTTTTTGGTGGCGGATTCTTTATGTGGGGAACGGGTGTGTATGACAGTGCCATTGCGGCACAGGAATCTGTGAATGAGGCTTTTAGTAACGTACAAGCCACGTATCAGCGGAGGGCGGATCTGGTTCCCAACCTGGTGGCCACGGTAAAAGAGGCGGCCGAGAACGAGCGCGGAATTTTGACTTCGGTGACGCAAGCCCGTGCGGGTATTGTGAATGCCAAAACTCCTGAAGATCTGGAGTTGGCCGGCCGTCAAATCAACACCGCTATTAACCTGGCCTTTGAAGCGTATCCCCAGATTCGTTCAACTGAAAATTTTCAGGAGTTGCAGTCGCAGCTGGAAGGCACGGAGAACCGAATTAATGTAGCCCGTCAGCGGTACAATGAGACAGTACGGGAATACAACACCTATGTTCGTGGGTTCTTCAAGCGAATGGCTCTTAACCTGTTTGGCGGTGGCGAGGACTTTAGTGTACGGAAGGGTTTTGAAGCAGCTGCTGGATCCGAAAATGCCCCCAGCGTTCAGGACGCGTTTAACAAATAATCCCTCATCGTACTCAATAAAAAAGCCTGACCGCAAGTCAGGCTTTTTTTATATTCTAATCTTAGCGTTTAGATCTTCTTAACCTCACGGTTCTCGTAGCTTTCAATGACATCGCCTACCTTAATATCGGCAAAGTTCTTGATGCTGATACCGCAATCAAAACCGGCCTTAACTTCACTGGCATCGTCTTTGAATCGCTTCAGGGCGGTCATTTCACCGGAGTAAACCACAATACCTTCCCGGATGAGGCGGATCGGGTTGTTGCGTTTTACGTAGCCATCGGTAACCATACAGCCGGCCACGGTACCCACTTTCGATATCTTGAATACTTCGCGCACTTCAGCATTGCCCACAATTACCTCTTCCATTTCCTTCTCCAACATGCCTTCCATCGCAGCCTTAATCTCATCGATGGCGTCATAAATGATGGAGTAGAGTCTGATTTCGATTTCTTCATTCTCGGCCACCTTGCGCGCGGCTGCCGAAGGCCGAACCTGAAAGCCTAAAATAATGGCATCGGAAGCGGAAGCCAGCAATACATCCGATTCGGATATTTGACCCACTCCTTTGTGGATAATGCTCACCGCCACTTTTTCAGTGGAGAGTTTCAGCAACGAATCCGATAAGGCCTCGACCGAACCGTCCACGTCACCTTTAACAATCACATTCAACTGCTTGAAGGAACCAATTGCCAATCGTCTTCCGATTTCATCAAGCGTGATATGTTTCTTGGTGCGTATGCTTTGCTCGCGCAGGATCTGTCCGCGTTTATTGGCTACTTCACGGGCTTCGCGGTCGCTATCCATCACCTGGAATTTTTCACCAGCCTGTGGGGCGCCATCAAGGCCCAGTACCTGTACGGGCGTGGAAGGTCCAACTTTTTGAACGCGCTTTCCGGTGTCATCAAACATGGCTTTTACACGGCCATGATTGGAACCGGCCACCATCACATCTCCAACACTCAGGCTTCCGGCTTGCACCATCAGGGTTGTAACATAACCCCGGCCTTTGTCCAGCGAGGCTTCAATAATAGAACCAACAGCCGGTTTATCAGGATTTGCCTGAAGGTTTAATAGTTCAGCTTCCAACAATACTTTCTCAAGCAAGTCTTCAATGCCTTGTCCCGTTTTGGCGGAGATTGCCTGACACTGGTACTTACCACCCCAATCCTCGACTAAAATATTGATCTTGGATAACGACTCCTTTACTTTCTCAGGATTTGCACCCGGTTTATCAATCTTATTGATCGCGATAATGATGGGTACACCGGCAACCTGGGCGTGGTTGATTGCCTCTTTGGTTTGTGGCATCACATCATCATCGGCTGCCACTACAATAATGGCGATGTCCGTGAGTTTGGCTCCACGGGCACGCATGGCAGTAAAGGCTTCGTGACCTGGCGTATCCAGGAAGGCAATCTTGTTTCCACTTTTCGTGGTTACCGAGTACGCTCCGATGTGCTGGGTAATACCCCCGGCCTCGGATGCCGTTACTTTGGTATTGCGAATGTAATCCAGCAAGGAAGTTTTACCATGGTCTACGTGACCCATAATGGTCACGATCGGAGCCCGAGGCTTCAAATCTTCTTCTGCATCTTGCTCTTCCACTTCCTCTTGTTCTTCTTCCGTAGAGGTAATGAATTGCACATCGTAACCAAATTCATCAGCAATTACAGTAATCGCTTCTGCATCCAATCGTTGATTAATCGAGACGAACATCCCCAAGCCCATGCACGTTGAAATGACATCGTTAACCGATACGTTCATGAGCGAGGCCAGGTCGTTCGCGGAAATGAACTCTGTCACCTTCAGGATTTTGGAGGATTCCTGTTCCTGCAACAAACGTTCTTCCTCCGCTTCGGAAATGGCTTGCCGCTTTTCTTTGCGATACTTAGCCCCGGTTACTTTTTTCTGACCGCCACTAAGTTTAGCTAAGGTCGCCCGGATCTGATCCTGAATTTCCTTGTCAGTCGGTTCGGCTTTTTGCTGTTTGGAATGAAATTTTTGCTGATCGCGTTGATTGCCTGAAGGAGCAACCGGCCGGCCGGTGTCGAGGCGTTTGCGCGGGCGCTTTTGTCCGGCCGATTTACTGATATCAGAAGAGGCCACAGGCTCCTTCTTTTTTTCCACCGGCAATTCAATCTTATCCACAACCCGCAACCCTTGAAGCTTGTCGGCTTTGGCTTTAATGGTTTCCAATTCGGGTTCAACCGGCTTCTCAACCGGTGTTTCCTTTTTGGTTACCTCAGCTTTTTCTTCTACTTCGGGTTTCTCTTCTTTCTTGGTCTTCTTTTTCTCCAGTTCAATCTTGCCCACTACCTTAATGCCTTCCAGCTTGGGCTTTTCAACCTCTACCTTTTCAGTCTTGGATTCTTCCTTTGGTTTAACGATTTCTTTCGACCCGAGATTTTTTATCAGTACGCTCTCTTCTTCTTCCGACTTTTTGCGGATGACTTCTGTTTCTGTTTTAGTAGCCGGTGCTTCGGTCAGTTTAATGCCAATGGTTAACCCCGAGGCCTCGGCTTTTTCAGAAGCGGAAGAAGCAAACTCTTTTGACAGCATGGCGAACTGCTCGGCTGTGAGTTTGGCATTAGGATTATTTTCAACGCTGAACCCTTTTTTGGCCAAAAAATCCAAAATTGTATTATGGCCCACATTGAGTTTGCGAGAAGCCTGCCCAAGCCGTATCATCTTTTCTTCTGCCATGCTCAAATATCGCTATTTATATTGTTTTAACTCTGATTTAATGGATTAACCTTATTCGAACTCTTTCTTCAATACGGTTAATACGCTGTCAATGGTTTCTTCTTCAAGATCCGTTCTGCGAACCAGTTCTTCCTTATTAAGATTGAGAACACTCTTGGCCGAGTCGAGCCCGATGCGCTTAAGCTCATCAATTACCCAACTCTCGATTTCATCACCGAATTCATCCAGGTCCACATCTTCCTCTTGTTCACCATCGGTTTCGCGGAACACATCGATTTCCATGCCCACCAATCGGCTGGCCAGTTTGATGTTCAGTCCGCCTTTACCAATCGCTAAGGAAACCTGATCGGGTTTCAGGAATACCGACACACGGTTATTGTCCTTGTCAATTTTTATGCTCACAATCTTGGCTGGACTCAATGCCCGTTGAATGTAGAGCTCCAGGTTTTCGGTATAATTGATAACATCAATATTTTCATTCTGCAATTCACGCACAATGGCATGAATGCGCGATCCTTTCATCCCTACGCAAGCGCCTACCGGATCAATCCGATCATCGTATGATTCAACGGCCACCTTCGCGCGCTCTCCGGGTTCGCGCACCACCTTTTTGATGGTGATTAATCCATCGTATACTTCAGGCACCTCTTGCTCAAACAGGCGTTCCACAAACACCGGTGAAGTGCGGGACAAGATGATTTTCGGACTGCCATTCACCATATCCACCTTGTGCACCACGGCCCGCACGTTTTCACCTTTCCGATATCGGTCTTTTGGAATTTGCTCGTTGCGCGGAATAGAGATTTCATTTCCTTCAGCATCGATTAATAAAACTTCGCGGCTTAACACCTGGTATACTTCACCCGTAATAATTTCGCCTACCAGGTCTTTATATTTTTGATACAGGATGTCTTTTTCAAGATCCTTTACTTTTTGCATGAGTGTTTGCCGAGCCGTGGTTACGGCTCTGCGACCAAAATCCTCCAGGTGAATTTCTTCGGCCACTTCTTCTCCAACTTCGAAATCCGGTTCAATCTTACGGGCCTCGCTCAAACTGATTTTATCATGTTCCCAGATGTCTTCCGAGTCATCATCAACAATTTCACGGAAACGCCAGATTTCAAGATCACCCTTGTCGGCATTGACAATGATATCAAAGTTGTCGTCCTCCACGTATTTTTTACGGATCATATTCCGGAACACATCTTCCAGAATGCGGATCATGGTTGGGCGGTCAATGTTTTTTTGTTTGGCGAAATCGGCAAACGATTCAATCAGTGTGGATGTATCCATAGTTGTCACTTGTTAAAAGAAACCATTACAATTGCTTTTTCAATTTGTGAATAGGGTATATCAACCGGTATAAACTCGATTTTCTTCCCTTTGCTTTTTTGCTGGGCGTTCAGGGTAATACCTTCTTCATGGGCTGCCGTCAGTGTTCCGATCAGAAGCGTTTTATCTTTTCGCACAACTTTCAAATTCCGCCCTACGTTTTTCACATACTGCCGTTTCAATTTTAAGGGTTGATCCAGCCCAGGCGTGCCCACTTCCAACAGATAGTTCTCCTGGATCAGATCCCCCTGGTCAAGATCGGCCGATAATGCCCGGCTCAGTTCCGAACACTGGTCGATGTTAATCCCTTGATCGCCATCCAGAATGACAGAAACTTTATAGGGCTTATGCTTGCTGATGGTGACCTCAACCACAAAGTGGGCAGGGTCTTTCAGATGCGTTTCGGCCATTTCCCGTATTTTCTGAACAATATCCATTCAAGTTGCTATAAACAAAGAGGGGACTTTTGGGTCCCCTCTTTTGATTTTTATCAAGAAGTGGTGCAAAGATAATCAAAAATCACTTCCTGTCAATACGCTACCGGATATAGCCATCAAAACTCTTGTGATCGCGTTGATATAACACCTCTTTTGGCAATGATTTGAAATACTCGTACGTAATCTTCAAGCCCTCGGCCCGTGAAACTTTTGGTTCCCATCCCAGTAGGGTTTTCGCCTTTGTAATATCGGGTTGCCGCTGTTTTGGGTCATCCTTCGGCAAGTCCTTGTAAACGATTTTTTGAGTGGTGCCGGTAAGCTTGATAATTTCTTCGGCAAAATCTTTAATGGTGATTTCACTGGGATTGCCAATGTTTACCGGTAAGGCATAGTCGGACATCAGCAAGCGATAAATGCCTTCTACCAGATCATCTACGTAACAGAATGAACGGGTTTGGGAACCATCACCAAAAATGGTAAGATCTTCACCTCTCAACGCCTGACCAATAAATGCCGGTAATACGCGGCCGTCATTTAGCCGCATACGAGGGCCATAGGTATTGAAGATTCGCACGATCCGGGTTTCTAATCCATGGAAGGTATGATAGGCCATGGTGATCGCTTCCTGGAAGCGCTTGGCCTCATCGTACACTCCACGTGGGCCCACCGTATTGACATTGCCATAGTATTCTTCCGTTTGCGGATGTACGGTTGGGTCACCATAAACTTCTGAAGTAGAGGCAATGATGATACGGGCTTTCTTGGCACGAGCCAACCCTAACAGGTTATGGGTACCTAACGATCCCACCTTCAGTGTTTGAATGGGAATTTTTAGGTAATCAATTGGGCTGGCTGGGGAGGCGAAGTGCAGGATATAGTGCAACTCGCCCGGTACATGCACAAACTTGGAAACATCATGGTGATAAAATTCAAAATCAGGATGTTTGAAGAGATGTTCAATGTTGCGTAGGTCACCGGTAATCAGGTTATCCATCGCCACAACGAAGTACCCTTCTTTAATAAACCGGTCGCATAAATGGGATCCTAAAAACCCGGCACCGCCTGTTATTAATACTCTTTTTTTACCCATAAATCGTTTCGCGTCCAATGCTGAAATACGTGTATCCTAATTCTCGCATTTGTTGTAAATCATAAAGATTGCGGCCATCAAAGATCACCTTGTTTTTTAACAGGGAAGACAGTTTGTCAAAATCAGGCGTTCTGAACTCGGGCCATTCGGTGGCAATGAATATGGCATGCGCTCCTTCGGCAGCCTGGTAGGGAGTTTCCACGTATTCAATCTTGTTGCCCAAAAGGCGCTTAACGTTTTCCATGGATTCCGGATCATGGGCCTTGATTTTAGCTCCGGCTTTCAATAATTCCTCAATGTTATAGAGCGAAGGCGCTTCCCGGATATCATCCGTGTGAGGCTTAAAGGATAGTCCCCATAGGGCAATGATTTTATCCTTTAAATTTCCTTGAAAATAGTCCTTAATACGCGGAATTAATTTGGTTTTCTGATCGGCATTCACCTGCATTACCGCTTCCAGAATCTTGAAATTATAGGCGGCATCCGATGATGATTTGGCCAAAGCCTGTACATCTTTGGGGAAGCAACTGCCACCATAGCCAATGCCCGGAAAGAGGAATCGCTTGCCGATCCGGCTGTCGGTGCCAATCCCTTTCCGAACTGAATCCACATCGGCTCCCAGTAATTCGCACAGGTTGGCGATTTCATTCATGAACGAAATCTTGGTTGCCAGAAATGAGTTAGCAGCATACTTGGTGAGTTCGGCTGAACGCTCGTCCATAAACACCAGTGGGTTGCCCTGACGCACGAAGGGCGCATACAAGGTCTCCATTATTTTTCTAGCGCGATCAGACCGGGTACCGATAACAACGCGTTCGGGTTTCATGAAATCTTCAACCGCCACTCCTTCTCGTAAAAATTCGGGATTGGAAACCACATCAAATTCTACTTTGGCTTTTGCCGCAATTTTCTCCCGAACCTTATCGGCCGTGCCAACCGGAACTGTACTCTTGTCCACAATCACAGTATAGTCGGTTAGGATCGGTCCTAAATCTGAGGCAACACCCAGAATATACTTCAGGTCAGCTGAGCCATCTTCACCCGGGGGGGTGGGTAAGGCCAGAAAAATAATCTGCGCACCCCGAATTCCTTCCGCCAGACTTGTGGTAAAGAAGAGGCGTCCTTGTTTAAGATTACGCTCAAATAATTGCTCTAACCCGGGTTCATAAATTGTGATTTTGCCGCTTTTTAAACGATTTACCTTTTCTGGATCGATGTCAACACAGGTTACGGTGTTTCCGGTTTCAGCAAAGCAGGTACCGGTCACCAATCCCACATACCCGGTTCCAACAACAGCGATTTTCATCAGATTTTAATTTAAAGCGGGCAAAAATAGCCCTAAAGTTGTTCCAAGGCCACTTTTATGGGTATTAAAAGGACAGAAAGGTTAATCCTAACGACCGTTTGGCTATTGAATTTGTTTGCGATACTTTTGGACAAAATTTAAACGGAATGAGCCAGGTTTTAGCAGACAGTGTATTGAACTTCGAGGTGAGTGAAAACCAGCAAATGATCGCCCAAATGGTTCGCGATTTTGGCGAAAGGGAGATAAAACCGCATATGATGGATTGGGACGAGCGTCAGGAATTTCCGATACACTTGTTTCATAAATTGGGCGAACTGGGGCTAATGGGAGTATTGGTTCCCCACGAATACGGTGGCACGGGATTTGGGTATCCAGAATATGTAACCGCCATCTCAGAAATAGCCAAAATTGATGGCTCCATAGGTTTATCGGTGGCAGCCCATAATTCGCTTTGCACAGGTCACATCTTACAGCATGCCAGTGAGGAGCAGAAGAAAAAGTACCTACCCCGCCTTGCATCCGGTGAATGGATTGGGGCGTGGGGGTTAACCGAACCAAACACGGGTTCTGATGCCGGTAACATGCGCACGGTGGCTGTGCAAGATGGTGATCACTACGTAATTAATGGTGCCAAGAATTTTATTACCCATGGCCGGTCAGGAAATGTGGCCGTGGTAATTGCCCGGACCGGAGCCGTTGGCGATTCCCATGGAATGACCGCTTTTATTATCGAGAAAGGTACGCCTGGTTTTACGGCTGGAAAAAAGGAGAACAAGCTGGGGATGCGGGCCTCTGAAACAGCCGAACTAATCTTTACGGATTGTCGGGTGCACAAGAGTCAGGTAATCGGAAAAGTAGGCGATGGATTTATCCAATCACTTAAGGTTTTGGATGGCGGTCGAATTTCAATAGCCGCCTTAAGCCTGGGTATCGCAAGAGGTGCCTATGAGGCAGCCCTCAGGTACTCGAAGGAGCGGCATCAATTCAATCAACCCATTTCTGCATTTCAGGGAATTTCATTCAAATTGGCAGAAATGGCGACTAAAATTGAGGCGGCATCTCTGCTAACCTTCCGGGCCGCTGATTTGAAAAATCGGGGTAAAAGCGTTACCCGCGAATCGGCTATGGCCAAATTATACGCCTCCGAAATTGCTGTTGAGGTAGCCAACGAATCAGTTCAGATCTTTGGTGGCTATGGCTACACGAAAGACTTTCCTGCGGAAAAATATTATCGCGATGCCAAGTTATGTACCATCGGGGAGGGCACTTCTGAAATCCAGAAACTGGTTATTTCCAGGTCAATTTTAAAGTAGGATTTGCGTATTTGGGGGTTGGAATGCTATATTTGCAGCCCAAATAATTGAAAAATGCTGATTATCAACATAAAGGAGAACGAGTCAATTGATAAGGCTCTGAAGCGTTTCAAAAAGAAGTTTGAAAAAACCGGTGTATTACGCGAATTACGGGAAAGGACTTCTTTCACCAAACCCTCTGTTAAGCGTAGAAGTGAGATCATCCGGGCTGCTTACCGGCAGAAAATGTACGCTTCTGATAACTATTAACATTTAGTCTACATTTTATAAACAATCCCCCGTGGGCTTTCCCCGCGGGGGATTTTTTTTTAATTTGAACCTTACACTGCTGGGCAAGGTGTGGTAATGGTTGATTCCTTTCTGAAATATCTTCAATACGAGAAGCGGTACAGTCTAAAAACGGTTAATTCCTATAAAACCGATCTTCATCAATTTGAAAGTTTCCTGGCTCAGGAATTTCAGGGAACCTCTCCGCAAGAAGCAAATTATGGGTTGGTTCGTTCCTGGATTGTCGGCCTGGTTGAAAGCAAACTCGACAGTACGTCCATTAACCGGAAAATCGCTTGCCTGCGGTCCTTCTACAAGTTTTTGTTACGACAGGAACTGATTTCAAAGGATCCTATGCAAAAAATTAAAATCCTGAAAACCCGGAAGAAACTGCCGCATTTTGTCAATGAGCAAGATACAGTGAAGCTTCTGGATCAGGTTACCTATGAACCTGACCATGCCGGCTCGCGCGACCGCCTGATCTTGGAGTTATTATATGGTACCGGAATGCGATTGGCTGAATTGATTTCGTTACAAGAGAACCAGGTTAACCTGAAAGACCAAACCATAAAAGTACTCGGTAAACGTAATAAAGAACGGGTGATTCCCTTTTCGGCTCAGCTTGTTCCCGTTATCCGGGATTACGTGCAGGTTCGGAACCGAGAAGTGGAAAAGAAAAATCATGGATGCTTGCTGGTTACTGATACGGGGAAACCGCTGTATCCCATGCTGGTGAATCGAATCGTGAAAAAGTACATGAAGTTGTTTACTACGGTCGAGAAAAAGAGTCCGCACGTATTGCGTCACACCTATGCAACCCATTTGTTGAATAAGGGAGCCGAGATTAATGCCGTGAAGGATTTGTTGGGACACAGCAGTTTGGCGGCCACTCAGGTGTATACTCACAACTCGATGGAAAAATTAAAAAAGGTCTTTGATCAGGCTCACCCCAAAGCCGGGTGAACGAAAAAGGATAGAGGACTACCGGTGGTCCGTTTTACCGGAACGATGTTTAACTAAATTTTTTATTTATGAAACTACAAGTTCATTCCATTCACTTCGATGCCGACCAGAAATTGATTGACTTTATTCAGAAGAAGGTGGATAAACTGGAGACTTTTTATGATCGGATGGTGGATGGGGAAGTATTTTTGCGGCTAAACAATGAAGGGATAGAAAACAAAACGGTGGAAATAAAACTGAATGTGCCAGGTCAGAATTTGTTTGCCAAAGAACAAGCCCGATCTTTTGAAGCCGCCACTGATTTAGCTACGGAAGCATTGCGGGCCCAGCTCAAGAAATTTAAAACCAAAGTGAAGAATGGTCGGGCCTAAAAAGTCTGGTTTGGTAATAAAAAAGGGCTCCGATCGCGGAGCCCTTTTGATTAGTTAAGCTTAAAGGCTTTTTTTATCGAGTCCACATAATCCAGTTTTTCCCACGGAAACAATTCAACGGTAACCCGTTTTTCATTCTTCTTGCCTTTGTTGAATACCTTTTCAACTACTTTAGACTCGCGACCCATGTGGCCATAAGCAGCTGTTTCCGAATAAATCGGTGTACGCAAATTGAAACGTTCTTCAATGAAATAGGGACGCATATCAAATAGCTTCTCAATCTTTTTAGCAATCTCACCATCCGTGATGTTCACTTTGGAAGTACCATAGGTGTTGACATAAAGACCAACCGGTTTGGCTACCCCAATAGCGTAGGCAACCTGTACCAATACCTCATCACACAAGCCGGCCGCTACCATGTTCTTGGCAATATGGCGGGTGGCATAGGCGGCAGACCGATCAACCTTAGAAGGATCTTTTCCGGAGAACGCACCACCACCGTGAGCACCTTTTCCTCCGTAGGTATCAACAATAATCTTTCTACCGGTGAGCCCGGTATCGCCATGCGGTCCGCCAATCACAAACTTACCCGTGGGATTAACATGATACTGGATATCGGTACCAAACAACTTCTGAACCCGCTTGGGAAGTTTCTTTAAAATGCGGGGCACTAAGATGTTGATCACATCGTCCTTGATCTGCTTTAACATGATGGCATCTTTGGCAAACTCATCATGTTGTGTGGAGATCACAATCGCATCAATGCGTTGAGGTTTATTATCATCGCTATACTCAATGGTTACCTGCGATTTGGCATCCGGACGCAAATAGGTCATCACTTTTCCTTCTCTGCGGATGGCAGCCAATTCGCGTAAAAGCAAATGGGCCAACTCCAAGGGCAACGGCATGTAATTATCCGTTTCATGGGTCGCGTAGCCAAACATCATACCCTGGTCGCCTGCGCCCTGATCCTCTTTCTTCTTGCGTTCAACACCTTGATTGATATCGGCCGATTGTTCGTGAATAGCCGATAGAATTCCGCAGCTGTTGGCTTCGAACATGTATTCACTTTTCGTATAGCCAATTCGCTTAATCACTTCACGCGCGATATCCTGCACATCCAGGTAGGCTTCGGATTTCACCTCACCGGCTAATACAACCTGGCCTGTTGTAACCAGGGTTTCGCATGCTACTTTGGAATTGGGGTCATACGCTAAAAAGTAATCGATTAAGGCATCAGAAATCTGATCGGCAACTTTGTCCGGGTGACCTTCGGAAACTGATTCGGAAGTGAATAAATAAGGCATTGGTTTCTAGAGTTATCAATTAAGGGGGCAAAGATAATAAGTATCGTTATTTGGCAAGGGTAGGCTAGGCCAGAAATAAAAAAACGGCTGGACTTTTAGGCCAATGAACAGCAGAGGTTTTCCAGTCGGCAATGGTTTTGGTTTGAATTTGTTGATGCGGCCCGGTAATATCCAAGGCAACCGTTAGTTGTGTACTGGAATGCAGCCCGTTAAGCAGAAATCCGAAAACGGCATTGTTTCGATAGGGGGTTTCAATAAAAATCTGAGTTTGCCCTTTTTGCTTTGACTCGCGTTCATACTCTTTGATGGTTTTCAGTGCAGTTTGAGAATCTACCGGCAAGTAACCCTGAAAGGCAAACTTCTGGCCGTTCAATCCGGAAGCCATCAGCGCCATTAAAATGGAGGATGGTCCGGTTAAGGGAATCACTGCTATACCGTGGTTATGGGCATAGTGCACCGCCATTGCTCCGGGGTCGGCCACACCTGGGCAACCGGATTCAGAGATAACCCCGATATCCAATCCGTTTAGCAAAGGAGCCATTAATCCAGGTAATTCTTCACGCGCTGTATCCTTATTCAAAACCTGAAACTGCAGGGGTTCAATCGAAGCATAAATCTTAAGACTGCTTAAATACCTGCGGGCTGTTCGCACATCTTCAACAAGAAAATTTCGGAGACGTTGCAGCGTATCCTTTACCTGAAGTGGAATAACAGAATCCTGTGTGTTTTCAGCAATGATATTCGGTATCAAATAGAGTTTTCCGGGTGTCATTTTTCCAGAAAAGAAATCACGGTTTCAGCAAATTCTTTGGGCCGTTCAGCTTGTACCCAATGGCCGGTGTCAAGGGTTACCATTTCAACATGTGGAAATATTTTCCGGATCAGGTCATCATCACCATCTGTAAAGTAATTCGATCGGATGCCTTTAATGAATAAGGTTGGCCCTGAAAACGTACCCGGATACTGCATACCCGCACCGATCTCTTCAATGTGCTTATCAATCGCACTCAAATTGACCCGCCATTGAAATTTTCCTTCGTTGGTGCGATACAGATTTTTCAATAAAAATTGACGTACCTCCGCTTCGGGCACCTGATCGCTTAAAATCCGGTCGGCTTCATTTCGGGAGGTAAGCTTATCCAAATCAATGGCGTGCAAACCATCTAGTATGTGATCATGGTGTACCGGATATTGACGAGGGGCAATGTCCACAACAATTAGCTTGTCAAGGACCTGTGGATAGGTAACCGCAAAGTTCATCGCAGTTTTGCCGCCCATCGAATGCCCCATGATATGGGGTTGGTGTAGGTTATGTTCCTGAATAAACTGATGCAGGTCTTCGGTCAACAGTGGGTAATTGAATTCGGGCGTGTGTGGCGATTGGCCATGATTTCGTTGGTCAACCAGAAATACGGAGTATTTCTCGGCAAAAACTTTAGCCAGCGAAAACCAATTGTCCGAAGATCCGAATAAGCCATGTAAAATGATGAGGGGATGGCCCGATCCTGAATGACGGTAATGCAATCTCATGCCGCGAAGATAAAGAAGAAAAAACAGAGCCCTTCCACGTGGAGTAGGGCTGGCACAGTATATTTGCGTTTTATTTTACCATGGAGTTAGCAAACGGAACTTACACCATTCAAGGTCTTGAACTACCAGCTCTTTGCCAGGAGTTTGGCACTCCACTTTATGTGTATGATGGAGATAAGATGGTCAGTCAACTCAAAAGCCTGAAGAATGCGTTTTCCGAAACTGATGTTCGGGTAAAGTATGCCGCCAAGGCGTTGACTAATATTTCAATACTCAAGTTGTTGAAGAAGCATGGTGCGGGTGTCGATGTGGTTTCCATTCAGGAAGCCCAGATCGCCTTAGGGGCAGGGTTCGAACCTTCTGAAATCATGTTTACCCCAAACTGTGTCGACTTTGAAGAAATCGTTCAAGGGGTTGAGTTAGGGTTGAATATTAACCTTGACAATCTTTCGGTATTGGAGAAGTTTGGCAAGAAATATGGAAATGCCATTCCCTGTTGCGTGCGACTCAATCCGCACATAATGGCTGGAGGTAATTATAAAATCTCTACCGGTCATAGCAATTCCAAATTTGGGATCTCGGTTTATCAACTTCCCGAGATCATGCAACTTGCCACCCGGTATCAGATTGTTATTAATGGATTGCACATTCATACCGGGTCGGAAATCACGGAGACCGATGTGTTTCTGAAGATGGCGGAAATCTTGTTTGGTATTGCGCGCGATTTTCCCGCGCTGCGCTTTATTGATTTTGGCGGTGGCTTTAAGGTGGCCTACAAACCGGGCGATCTGGTAACCAATGTGTATGACCTGGGCCTGAAGTTGGGAAAAGCATTTAAAGAGTTTTATCATAGCTACGGACGAAAGCTTGAATTATGGATTGAGCCGGGCAAATACCTGGTGAGTGAAGCGGGTTACTTGTTGGTGAAAACGAATGTAGTGAAATCGACTCCTTCGGTAACCTTTGCAGGCGTTAACTCCGGATTGAATCATCTCATCCGACCCATGATGTATGAAGCGTATCATGAAATCATCAATGTGTCGAACCCTGCCGGATCGCAAAAAGTCTACACGGTGGTAGGCAACATTTGTGAAACCGATACGCTCGGAGCGGATCGGAAACTGAACGAAGTTCGGGAAGGTGATATTCTGGCCATTAAAAATGCCGGTGCATATGGTTATTCCATGGCCTCGAATTATAACTCACGATTGCGGCCAGCCGAAGTCTTGCTGTATAAGGGCCAGGCCCGATTGATTCGTAAACGCGATACCCTCGATGATCTGCTGCGCGGTCAAGTGGTAATTGATTTATAGTGGTCTATGATTTGATTGTAGTGGGGGGCGGTGCTGCAGGATTTTTTGCAGCGATAAACGCAGCTGAACGAAATCCTGATCTGCGGATTCTTATTCTAGAAAAATCAAATCAGTTCCTGGCCAAGGTGAAAGTGAGCGGAGGTGGCCGCTGCAATGTTACCCATCAAAGTTTATCCCCGGCTTCCTTGTCTCATCATTATCCTCGTGGACAAAAGTCTCTGAAGCAACTGTTTCACCGGTTTCAGGCTACTGATACAGTAGCCTGGTTTGAAGCACATGGCGTAACATTGAAAGCCGAACCGGATGGCCGGTTGTTTCCAACCACAGACCGATCAGACACGATTATCAATTTGTTCTTGAAGCGAGCTCAACAATTAGATATTGAGATGAGGTTAGGAGAGGAGGTAACTCAGATTAACCGAGCGGGTAATGCGTTTACAATTCAAGCCCATACCGGAAAATTTCAGACTCGCTATGTGTTAGTAGCCACAGGCGGTTATCACAAACCCGAAAGTTATCAGTGGTTATCCCAGCTCGGTCATACTATCGTTTCGCCCATTCCTTCCCTCTTTACGTTCAACGATCCATCCCGGCAATTCAATACGTTAATGGGGGTATCGGTCCCTAACGCAACGGTAAAAATTGCAGGCACTAAATTTTCTGAAACCGGAGCCGTGCTGATCACACATTGGGGACTAAGCGGTCCTGCCGTCATTAAATTATCAGCATGGGCTGCAGTTCTGCTACACGAAAAAAATTACACGTTTACAGCCCTAATCAATTGGACCAACCAAACGGAAGTTGAAGTCCGGAAGGCCTTAATACAAAACAAAGCCGAAAGCAAGAAGCAGGTGCTGAACGGATCGTTGTTTGAATTACCAAAACGACTTTGGGAATTCCTTTGTCAACAGGCAGGAATTCAGCCGGGAATGATTTGGCCCGAGGTATCAGATAAACAATTGAACCGGTTGGTTGAGTTGATTTTTGCATGTCCGGTTTCCATTCGTGGTAAGACTACTTTTAAGGAAGAGTTTGTTACCTGTGGTGGAGTTTCCTTGTCCGAGATCGACCTGAAAACCATGGAAAGTAAAAAGTTACCCGGTTTATTTTTTGCCGGAGAGGTATTGGATGTAGATGGCGAAACTGGAGGCTTCAACTTTCAGGCTGCGTGGACTACCGCGTGGGTGGCTGCTGAATCCATTACTGATCATAAAATCGATACATAAACACTAAGCCGAACGAATGCTGTCCGTTTTCAGGCGCAGGCAGGTCTGTGTTTACTCCTGTTGGATAAAATTGCCACGGTTGCTCGCTCAACCAATAATAGTAACACCATTCAGCGCCCATTGATAGCCTGCGACTAGCTCCCAGGTTGACTAATAATTGTAACCCTGACCTTATCCCGCTTGAGTAATATTGAATTTTACTACCGGAAAGAGTATAGAGCGAGCTGATTCCCTGGCTAGCATTATAAACTTCGCCTGACAGTGCCACCGGTTGATAGACAATGCTTGGCCTCAATGAAAACCGGTGATACGTTAAATCTTTGAGAATACCTATGGATAAATAATTCGTACGCAGCCGGGTGAAGGAGGCTTGATTACGAGTTTCGCTTCCACCTGATGAAGAACTAAACACTACTGAAAATGGTAATTTGTAAAAGCTGGCAATAAAGAAAAATTCAACCTCTTCCGTTTCTTCATCAATAGGAAGAAACCCCTGCGACTTTAATTGCGCGTTTAGCTCGTTAATTGATAGTAAGGAGGTCTTTAATTTTACTCCACCCTCTGTACGAAGCCAAATATTTTTCTGGCCAAAGAGTGGCATTATAAAAATATGGAATACCAGAAAAATGGAACCTAATTTTTTCACGCATTAAATATGAAATAATGGATCAACCAGGTTATTCCTATTCAACTGAATTGGCTAAACTTATATTGTGTTGAAGGAGTGAAATTTTAGTTCCCTGTCTCCTGCCTTTGGTCGGTGTTGTCACCGACCAAAAACTCTACCTTTCAATGCCAAAAACCTAGACCTTGTCAAGGTCAAATTTTATAAGTGCTCAGCATAATGAGTGAGGAAACCCCACTTGTCTTCATTGAGTTCGTAAAAGCTATAGGAAGAATATTTATAGTTTTCAGGATTTTTACACAGCCCGGCTTTTACAGGGTTGTAATGCATGTAATCAATTTTCTGGCTCGCTACTTTGCGATTATACAGGGTAGCGGAATAGGATCTTCGTTCCCAAAAGTGATATTCCCGATCCCGCTGAGTGCTGATGTAATTGTCAAGTTCGGATGGGTTTTGATTAATAAGGTTGAACTTTATTTGCTGGGCAGTGTACTTTAAAAACATCTGCTTGATATTTTTCTCCAACCAGGGGTCTTGTTTGCACCACATTAAGTGGATATGATTGGGCATAACAACAAATCCGTAAAGCCAGATGCGGTTATCTTTCACAAGAAATCGCAAGCTGCGCATGATAATTTCTTTGTGTTCGTCTCTGGCTAACAAATTTTGCCATTTCAGGCAGGTGGCCGTGAAAAACTCGACACCGTTTTCCATTTAGATAAAGATAGCGAAATGGAGTCTGTGTTAGGTCGGTGATAACACCGACCTTGGGCAAGGTTTCATTAACAGGATAGTTTTCGTTCGAGTTGAACGGCTTCGGATTTGGTAGGCTTAGAGGTGTACCAAACAAGACTCCACGGAGCATACCGGGCAGTGGCTCGATCTTTACCCGCATTATGTTCTTGAAATCTCCTGGCGAGGTCATGGGTTGACCCCTTATAAAAGGACCCGTTGGTTTTGCTTTGCAGAATGTAGGTGTAGTACACGCTATTAAAAAAGCCTCAGGGTTTCTGAGGCTTTTCAGTGGTGACGGAGGGAATGCTGACGCTCCGGTCAGCACCCTGACAGGCGTAGCCTCGTCAGGGTTGAACCCAAACAGACTCAAGTTTTAATCCTTGTATAGTTTCATTAACAGGATATTTGATCATGAATTCAATCGTCCTTTGAATGGAAAGATTTTTCAGTTTTCGTTCGAGCTGAACGGCTTCGGATTTGGTAGGCTTAGAGGTGTACCAAACAAGACTCCACGGAGCATACCGGGCAGTGGCTCGATCTTTACCCGCATTATGTTCTTGAAATCTCCTGGCGAGGTCATGGGTTGACCCCTTATAAAAGGACCCGTTGGTTTTGCTTTGCAGAATGTAGGTGTAGTACACGCTATTAAAAAAGCCTCAGGGTTTCTGAGGCTTTTCAGTGGTGACGGAGGGAATTGAACCCCCGACACAAGGATTTTCAGTCCTTTGCTCTACCAACTGAGCTACGTCACCGGGTATAAAATCCTGCCGGGTAAACCAAGCGGGCCACAAAAGTATAGAAATTTCATTTGGCAGCAAACACAGGATTGAATTTTAGGGTTTTGTTCTAAAATATTGATTCAACCAACCCGGTCAAGTAACTTCCGCCTGAATTGTAGACTATGGCCATCCTGCAACAAATAGCTTTTATCCTGACCTTGGGAATCGCGGTGTACTTTATTCGCAAGCGGGTTCTGTTCATTCGCACCACCATACGCCTGGGTAAGTCAGCCGAAGTACAGGGAGAGAGGCAGGAGCGGCTCAAGAACATGTTGCTGGTGGCTTTTGGGCAGAAGAAGATGTTTAAAAAATTCATTCCGGCTGTCCTTCATCTGTTTATCTATGCCGGCTTTTTAATCATCAACCTTGAGGTATTGGAGTTCATAATGGATGGTTTGCTGGGTACACACCGATTGTTCGCTCCTTACCTGGGCAGTCTGTATCCGGTACTGATGAATATTTTTGAAGTGCTCGCATTTGCCGTATTGGCAGCTTGTGTTTTTTTTCTCATTCGCAGAAACATTTTAAAAGTACCGCGCTTCTGGTCGGCTGAAATGACCCGCTGGCCCCGGCTTGATGCCAACCTGATCCTGATCACAGAAATTATTTTAATGATGGCCATCTTCACGATGAATGCTACCGATCAGATCCTACAAACCCGAGACCCACATTATCCCTCAACCGGTTCCCTCATATTCAGCTCTTACCTGATTCCGGTGTTTCAAGATCTGAACACCACTTCACTCCTATTCGTTGAGCGCTTTGCCTGGTGGTTTCATATTGTGGGCATCCTGGGCTTTGCAGTGTATGTCACTTACTCTAAGCATTTGCATATTTTTCTGGCATTCCCCAACACCTACTATGCTAAACTCGAACCCAAAGGCCAGATCAATAACATGCCCGTGGTGACGCGTGAAGTGAAATCCATGCTGGGCCTTGAAACAGTGGCCGCTCCAGCCGGTGAGCCCGGACGGTTTGGAGCCAAAGACATTCAGGACCTCGCCTGGACTAACCTGTTGTCAGCATACTCGTGTACGGAATGTGGCCGGTGTACCGCAGAATGCCCCGCCAACCTGACGGGTAAAAAACTCTCGCCCCGTAAAATCATGATGGATACCCGCGACCGGATGGAAGAGGTGGGCAAAAGCCTGCGGGCTGGTGGGCCAGGATTGAACGATGGGAAGACGTTGTTGAATGACTATATCAGCAAAGAAGAAATCAATGCCTGTACCAGTTGTAACGCGTGTGTGGAAGCATGCCCGGTGCTGATCAATCCTCTGGAGATTATTCTGGAGTTAAGGCGCTATGTGGCTATGGAAGAATCGGGCTCACCGACCCAATGGAACAGCATGTTTCAGAATATTGAAACCAGCTTTGCTCCCTGGAAGTTTTCAGCAGCTGACCGCTTTAATTGGGCTAAGAAATAGAAATGAAATCAACTATTGCATGAATGTACCAACCATGGCCGAGTTGGCCGCCAAGGGTGAATCTCCCGAAGTGCTGTTTTGGGTAGGCTGTGCCGGATCGTTTGATGATCGCGCCAAGCGGGTAACCACTGCGTTTGTGAAAATTCTGAATGCAGTAGGAATAAAATATGCGGTATTAGGAACCGAGGAAACCTGCACGGGTGACCCGGCCCGCAGGGCAGGCAATGAATTTTTATTTCAGATGCAGGCCATCAACAATATTCAGGTGTTGAATGGGTATCAGATCAAAAAGATTGTGACAGCTTGTCCGCATTGTTTCAATACGTTGAAGAACGAATATCCGGAGTTAGGAGGCCACTATGAGGTCAGTCATCATGCAACTTTTTTACAAAACCTCATCGATGAAGGCCGGATCAAGATCGCAGGCGGTTCTTTTAAAGGAAAGAAGATCACCTATCATGATTCCTGTTATTTGGGCCGGGCCAATGGTATTTATGAAGCTCCACGCGAAGTATTGAAGGCGCTGGATGCCGACCTGGTGGAAATGAAGCGATGCCGAACCAATGGATTATGTTGCGGAGCCGGGGGCGCACAAATGTTTAAGGAACCTGAAAAAGGCAATCAAGACATTAATATTGCCCGAGCCGAAGAAGCATTGGAAACCGGAGCTAGTACGGTAGCCGTGGCGTGCCCGTTTTGTATGACCATGATGACAGATGGTGTTAAAAACAAGGAACAGGAAGCGGCCGTGAAGGTGAAAGACCTGGCCGAACTAATCGCAGAAGCACAAGGTTTATAGAGGAAGCAAAGAATCGTTATGTATACTCCCTTTGAAGAATTAAAATCGACAAGTCGGATATGGGTGTACCCGGGAAGCCGGCCGTTTACCGTTGAAGAGGAACAGCAGATCTCAACTGCCTTAAAAGCCTTCTGCATGCAATGGAATGCCCATGGTGAACCACTGAAATCGTCTTTTAAGATTGAAGCTCATCAATTTATTATCATGGCCGTGGAAGAAGATTACCATTCGCCCAGTGGCTGCTCCATCGACAGCTCGGTGGGGGTTCTCCGTCAAATCCAGCAGGCTACCGGAGTTAACTTGCTTGACCGTTCGCAGGCGGCATTCGAGATTGACGGTATCGTTAAGCTGATTCCCTTGACTGAATTAAAAGCACAATTTCAGACCGGAAACCTTCAGCCGGATACGATCACCTTCAATACCCTGGTGGCTACGAAAGACGAATTAGCCAC
>ERZ1066115.15-NODE-15-length-76163-cov-11.938522_pt1 | contig 76163 bp, 63 predicted proteins | sample MGYA00382762_ERZ1066115 | MGnify/ENA primary metagenome ERZ1066115 (study PRJEB33369, sample SAMEA5778345) | biofilm metagenome | biome: Industrial cooling water; feature: Water cooling tower basin; material: Biofilm | place: United Arab Emirates | collected... | reverse complement strand
GCCGTATCCTGCTCCAAACTTTATCTCGCTTTGGGGCTGAAGAAAGAGAACCTGATCATGTGTGACAGTAAGGGCGTGATTCATAAAAATCGCGAAGGACTGGATGCCAGTAAAAAGGAATTCGCGACCAGTCGTAAGGTGAACACGTTACAAGAGGCCATTAAGGGGGCTGATGTTTTCGTAGGTCTTTCGGTTGCCGATATTCTGAAACCGGAAGATGTGTTGGCCATGGCTAAGGACCCGATTGTTTTTGCCCTGGCTAATCCCAACCCCGAAATTGATTATAATTTAGCCATGAAAACGCGGCCTGATTTGATTATGGGCACCGGCCGATCCGATCATCCGAACCAGGTCAATAACGTATTAGGCTTTCCCTATATTTTTAGAGGCGCATTGGATGTTCGGGCCACCGAAATCAATGAAGAAATGAAACTGGCTGCGGTACGGGCGCTTGCCGCGTTGGCGAAAGAACCAGTTCCTGATATTGTATTTCAAGCCTATGGCATCGATCGGATTCACTTTGGAAAAGATTACCTGATCCCCAAACCGCTTGACCCCCGGTTGATTACCACGGTTTCCCCAGCTGTGGCTAAAGCAGCCATGGATTCGAAAATTGCGCGCAACCCGATTGCCGATTGGGGGCAATATCATCAGGACTTGTTAAAGCGCGTGGGCATTGATCAAAAACTTACTTCCAGAATTATCGATCTGGCAAAGAAGAAACCCAAAACCATCGTCTTCGCGGAAGCGGATCATCCCAAAATTCTAAAAGCTGCCCAGGTATTACAAGATGAAAAAATTGCCAAGCCTATTTTGTTGGGTAGCCGTACTGAAATCGATCGGCTCATACAGGAGTTTGGACTTGATTTAAGCGAATGTAAAATCGTTGATCCGCGCGAAGAGCCGGAACGAACTGAAAAATATGCCCAGGCTTACCATGCCAAGCGCCAGCGCAAGGGAATTACCTTGAAGGATGCAGCCCGCGTCATGCGAGACCGAAATGCATTTGGCGCCATGATGGTTGAGTTTGGAGAAGCCGATGCTTTGGTATCGGGCCTCACCAAAGATTATCCCAAAACAATTCTTCCCTCCCTGCAGATTATCGGGATGGCCGAAGGAGTGAATCGGGTAGCCGGTATGTATATCATCATGAACAAGAAAGGCACATTCTTTTTTGCTGATTGTACTGTGAATGTAGACCCCAATGTGAATGACCTGGTTGAAATTATTGGACTGGCAGCACGGGGCGTAAAATTTTTCGACATCGAACCGCGGGTGGCTATGCTTTCCTATTCAAACTTCGGCTCCAGCAAAGGCCCGGTTCCGGAAAAAACCCGCGAGGCCGTTCGGCTGGCTAAACTCAAATATCCCCATCTGATTTTAGATGGCGACATTCAGGCCAACGTAGCATTCGACACCGATATTCAGCGGGAGATTTATCCTTTTAGTGCGCTGTCAAAAGAAGGTGCCAATACCCTGATATTTCCCAATCTGGCTGCCGGCAATATTGCCTACAAGTTGCTGATGGAGATCGGGGGAGCAGAAGCCATTGGCCCGATTTTATTAGGCATGAAAAAGCCGGTTCATATTCTTCAATTGGGAAGTTCCATTCGCGATATCATTAATATGGCTGCCATTGCCGTTGTGGACGCTCAATTGCACGAAAAAAACGAACACCTGTAGGTTAAAGCAAAACGGCTTTGTACTTGTTGGGTGTGCTCAGAATACGAGAGATTCCCTTCGTTACCGACAATAAAGGTTGTGGATCAATGTGTACAGGAATCTGGAAGGTTTTTGTAAGTCGCTCGGCCATTCCTTTCAACATCGCATTTCCACCTGTAACCTGAATTCCGGATTTGTAAATATCACCTGCTAATTCGGGCGGGCATAATTCCAGTGATTGATGAATACATTCTTCAATCTGCCGGAAAGGTTTCTCCAACACGCGGGTTAGTTCAGGCTGGCTGATCATTTTGCTGGCGGGTATTCCTTCCATCAAATCTTTTCCCTTTACCAAGGTCTTCACCGTACCATCGGCCACAGCCTCGTGAACACAGCCAATTTCTTTTTTAATCTTCTCGGCCGTCTTCAACCCAATCGAAAGATTGTATTCTCTCCGGAAATAATCCTGAATCTCTTCATCCATCGTATCGCCCGCCATGCGGATGGACTGAAAAGCGGCAATTCCGGAAAGGGAGATGACCACCACTTCTGTAATACCCCCTCCAATATCAACCACCATTTTGCCTTCTGGTTCCTGGATATTCATACCCATGCCTAAGGCGGCAGCCAACGGTTCATGCACCAGATGAGTATTCCTTGAGGTGAACTGATCTAAGGCATCGCGCAAGGCGCGTTTTTCAACTGGCGTGGTATCATAGGGGACACCGGAAAGTAAATAATTAAAACCCGTGGGAAACAAGGAAGGCTTTTGCACCTTCGCGACCAAGGCCCGTAACATCTTCTTAGCTGATTCACCATCCGAAATGACACCCCCACGCAAGGGCTTAATGGGCTTTAGGTTGGAGTGGGTTTTTTCCAACATCTCATAGGCCTGGTCGCCCACTGCTTCAATCTTATTGTTGAGCTCATTCACTACCAGAAAGGAGGGTTGTGCCAGCAGCACGGACGATTGATCGGTTAGGAGTGTATTGTTATTGCCCAGGTCAATAGCCAGGTTTCGGGAAGGAGTAAACATATTCATGCGTCAAAGGTAGGTGGATGTGATGATACCCCGATTAGGGTGTCATTAAAAATGCAAGATTGCCCTATTAGGCTACCCTTGTTTCCCTCCCCAAATCCTCGTAAACTGCATTTTATTTTTTAAGCTTTCATGATTGCCTATCTCAAAGGAAAGCTCGTCCATAAAGAGCCCACATTTGTGTTACTGGAGGTTAATGGAATGGGGTACCAGGTCAGTATTTCGTTGAATACCTTTTCAGAAATAAAAGACCGCGAGGATATAACCCTGCTTACCCACCTTCACATTCGCGAAGATGCCCAGGTGTTGTATGGTTTCGGGAGCGAAGCCGAAAAGCATATGTTTCAGCTGCTCATTTCCGTTAACGGGGTGGGGCCCAATACCGCCATGGTGGTTTTATCGTATTTAACGCCTAACGACTTAAAAGCAGCCATTATTCGTGAGGACACTGCTTCATTACAAGCCGTGAAAGGAATTGGGGGAAAAACCGCCCAGCGACTGATCCTGGAATTGAAGGATAAACTCCGAAAGGACCCGATTGAGGAATCAGCCGGAAAACCGGGCGTCTTACACAATACGATGCGCCAAGAAGCGTTAACTGCCTTAATGACGCTGGGCATCGCTAAAGGAGCTGCTGAGAAAAGCGTTGATACCGTCCTGAAGAAATCAGGAAATACCATTAGTTTGGAAGAGCTCGTTAAACAAGCACTTAAAAACGCCTGAACCACCTTTGATTGTACGTACGCGGAAGATTAAGCTCATCCTCGGCCTGGGTATTTGCCTCCTATCCGGTTTCACGATGCCTTTGGCCATGGGTCAACGAGCCGATACCACCCGGCAAGACTCTACCCGGTTTTTATATAACAACCCATACCGACCCTCTTTCCGGTTGCGCGACCGCTATGGCGATCCCTTTTCCAATTACACAACTTACTCTCCCCTCTTTTTAAAAGACTCCAAATCGCTCTCCACCGATATCGAACTGGATACCGGCCTGAACTATAGCATTTTTGAGAAGTTAGGGAAGGTCAACTTCCGGGCCCCGTCATCCATGACGTTTGAGGAATTTTCACGCCAGCAGGATGACTGGATGAAACGTTCCTACTGGCAATCCAGAAGCAAGGCGTTGGATGGGGAAAGTGCCGTGAGTAGCCGAAACCTGACCCCCAAAATTTATGTAAGCCCTGTGCTGGACCGGATTTTTGGCGGAAGTTATGTAGAGTTGGTACCGCGGGGGTTTGTGAACCTTGATTTCGGAGGCCAGTGGCAACGGATTGAAAACCCCTCCATCCCACTCCGTCAGCAACGAAACGGGGGATTTGAATTTGATCAGCAAATCAACTTAAGTGTAGTGGGAAAGGTGGGCGAAAAACTGGCCGTTACCACCAACTTCGATAACAATAACTCCTTCGATTTTCAAAATAACATCAAGGTTGAGTATACCGGCTTTAAGGAAGACATCATCAAGAAACTGGAGATCGGTAATGTGAGCTTACCGCTCAACAATAGTTTAATTACCGGGTCGCAAAACCTGTTTGGGGTTAAAGCCCAAATGCAGTTTGGAAAACTATTTGTAACCACCCTGGCCACCACCCAGCGCGGAAAGCAATCATCCATTAAAGTTTCAGGCAGTACGAATGGCGCGGCACAAGGCCGACCGTTTGAAATTGTGGGCTCTAATTATGATGAAAACCGGCATTTTTTTCTGGGGCAATTTTTTCGCGACAACTTCGAGGGCTGGCTGGGCACACTGCCGCAGATTACCTCAGGCGTTAATATTACCCGGGTAGAAGTTTACTTGCTTAACCGGCAGAATGACACCCAAACGCTTCGCAACGTGGTGGGTTTTATGGACATGGGTGAATCCGGCCGTGTCTATCGCAAAGACCTGCTCACCACCAACAGCAATCCAAAATATCCGACTGCCAATAATGCCAATAACCTGTTCGATCTATTAGGAACGATTTCCGCTAACTCCGATGGCGTCAATCAAGCGTTGGAAGGCCTCGGTTTTGTAAATGGCGTTGACTTTGAAAAGATTACCAGTGCCCGCAAGTTATTGACTACTGAATTTACCTTCCACAAGGAATTGGGCTATCTGACGCTTCAACGTAAACTTCAGAATGATGAAGCGCTGGCCATTGCATTCGAGTACACCTATAATGGTCGTGTCTATAAAGTAGGTGAGTTATCCGAAGATTATGGAAACAAACCGGAAGATGAGGTCATCTACCTGAAGCTCTTGCGTCCAAGAAAAATCAGCATCAAAGATCCACAGGGAAAAATATACCCGACCTGGGATTTGATGATGAAGAACATCTACAACCTTAATGTCAGCCAACTCTCCCGGGATGGATTTCAACTGCGGTTGATTTATCGCGATGACCGCACGGGTATTGACAATCCGCAACTTCAGGAAGGAAATTTTTCCCGGACTCAACAATTAATTCAGGTTTTTGGATTAGACCGTTTGAATCCGTACAACGACCCGCAGCCGGATGGTAATTTCGATTTCGTTGAACGCATTACGGTTATTCCTGAAACCGGGGCCATCATTTTCCCCTACCTCGAACCGTTTGATAAGGCTTTACGCCAACTCTTTGCTAAAGAGAGTGACCCAGCCTTGCGCGACCTGTTGACCAATAAATATGTTTATGACACGTTGTACCGAACCACCAAGGCCGAAGCCGAGCTAATTGCCACGAAAAATAAATTTTACATCGTGGGTTCATTTAGAGCCGGCTCAGGCAAGGAAATTATCATTCAGGGATTTAATATTTCTCCCGGTTCGGTTAAGGTGTATGCCGGTGGCACGCCCCTGCGGGAAGGAACCGATTATACTGTTGACTATACGTTCGGAAAAGTGACTATCCTAAATGAAGGTATTCTCAGTTCCGGTAAAGACATTGATATTACCTACGAGCAACAAGACCCCTTCGCCTTTCAAACACGGTCGCTGATCGGTTCCCGCTTTGATTACAAGCTCAGTGATGATATTAATCTCGGCTCCACGGTTCTTTACTATAATGAACGACCCCTCATCAGCCGCAATCCGATAGGCAGTGAACCCGCCCGCAACTGGCAATACGGTCTGGATCTTAATATGAGAAAGGAATCACGCCTTATAACGAAAGTAGTTGACTTCCTGCCCTTTCTGCAAACCAAAGAACAATCAACGATCACGTTAAACGCAGAGTTTGCTCAATTGCTTCCGGGAACCTCCAACATTGTTGATGGCGAAGGAACCTCGTTTATCGATGACTTTGAAAACACGGCTACGCCTTACAGCTTGTTAAGTCCACAGGCGTGGAAGCTGGCTTCTGTGCCTCCGGAATTTGACGAAGCCTCAGGGTTAACGAACGACTTGCGGGCAGGTTATAAACGAGCCAAATTGGCCTGGTATCAGATCGACAATATTTTTTACCGCTCGGGCGGGCAGTTTAAACCCAGCAATATTGAATCGGAAGATTTACTGAACCATTATGTGCGGCCGGTTGAGCCCCAGGAAATTTTCCGGTATTTCGATGCCCAGGTCGGGAATTTCTATGAACAGATTTTCGATCTGGCTTACTACCCTTCTGAGCGTGGACCGTATAACTACAATGCCGACATACTCAATGCCGATGGCACGTTACAAAACCCGGCCAACAATTGGGGTGGTATCATTACCTCCATTCGGACGGAAGTCGACTTTGATAAAGCCAATGTCGAATACCTCGAATTCTGGCTGATGGATCCCTTTATCAATTCAGAAAATGGAAAAATTAATGATGGCAAAACCTCACAAGTCAATACCACAGGCGGACGACTTACTTTTCATTTGGGAAGTTTATCCGAAGATTTGATGCGTGACGGAAAACATGCTTTCGAAAATGGCTTGCCGGTGGATGGTGATACCACCGCGCTGAATGTTACTTCCAACAAATGGGGCTATGTAACCAATAAACAATACCTCAACAATGCGTTTGACAACAACCCGGAAGGCCGACCCTTTCAAGATGTGGGATTGGATGGGGCCAACAATGCCTACGAGTTAAATAAATTCTCAGGCTTTCTGAACGCCATAACAAACCCAACCACGCGCGATCTGGTGGCCCAGGATCCATCGGCCGATAACTTTCAATACTTTTTAAGCCCTGAGTTGGACGCTAAAGACGCTAAAATTCTGGAGCGCTATAAAAATTTCAATGGCCAGGAAAACAATACTCCGGTACTGAACAGTTCAGATGAATTGCCGCAGTCCGGCACCACGATTCCCGACAATGAAGATCTCAACCAGGATAACACGATCAGCGATCTGGAAGAATATTATTCTTATTCCATAGACCTAAAACCCAATCAATTGGATGTGGGCAAAAAATATATTGTGGATAAGATCTCCAATATCGTTAACGGTGATGAAGTTACCTGGTACTTGTTCCGGATTCCGGTTCGCGGGTTTGATGAGAAAGTAGGGAATCTGGAAGGGTTTAAATCAATTCGGTATATCCGGATGTTCCTGTCAGAATTTCAACAACCGGTAGTGCTGCGGATGGCTAAGTTCAGAACCGTGGGTAACCGATGGAGGCGCTACACCGCCAATCTTCAGGAGTCGCGGTTTGGAGAACCCATTGAACCCAATCTCGACAACTTTGCCGTTTCGGTGGTGAACGTTGAAGAGAATGGTGAAGGCAACAACATCAAACCGGGATACATTGAACCCTTAAGGCGCGATCGTGACAATACCTCAACCGTTCAACGCAGGTTAAATGAACAATCGGTGCAGATGTGTGTGAACGAGTTGCCCGATGGTGATGCCCGTGCCATTTTCAAAAATGTATCCCTGGACTTCTTTAATTATGGCCGCATTAAGATGTTTCTAAGTGCGCATAGCACCAATGATAATAATAAGATTGAGGATGGAGAATTAAAAGCCTTCCTGAGAATTGGTACCGACTTCGATGAAAATTATTACGAAATAGAAATTCCATTAAAGATAACACCTCCTGGTGCTGAGCGTGAAGTTTCAGTTGTATGGCCTGACGAAAATCAGATTGATCTCGACCTGAACGAACTCTATGCCTTGAAAGCTACGCGCGATCGGGATGGTTTTGACTTAGGAGTGTTGTACCCGCAGGAAGGTCCCAAACAGGTAGACAAGCATGGCATTCGGATATTGGGAAGACCCGATTTGAGCCAGGTAAAAATGATGATGATCGGGGTGCGCAACCCGCGTAGTGGCGATGGTAAATCATTTGATGTATGCATTTGGGCTAACGAACTACGATTAACGGATTTTGATCGTACTGCGGGCTGGGCCGGCAATGTGGTGTTGAACACCAAACTGGCCGATTTGGGTACCGTAACCGGCTCTGTTCGCCACATTAGTTTTGGCTATGGTAATGTCCAATCCAAAATTTCAGAGCGTGCCCGCGGGGAAACTACTTCGTATGACGTGTCTGCCAATTTGAATGTCGATAAGCTGTTACCCACCTGGACGGGCTTAAAAATTCCGATGTTCATCAGCTATGAAAACACCACCATCAATCCCAATTATGATCCTGCCAATCCGGATTTACGACTGGAAGCTGCCCTGAAATCGTTTAACTCCGATGCCGAACGGGAAGCCTATAAGAAATTAATTCAGGATCAGTCGGTGCGCAAAAGTTTAAACTTTACCAATGTTCGCAGGGTAAAACTCAATAAAGAGGCCAAGAGTCATATTTATGATATCGAAAACTTTGCTTTTACCTACGCGTTCAGCGAAGCCACCCAAACCAATTTTAATCTGCAGGAAAATACGCGCAGAAATTACAAGGCCGCGGTGGCCTGGCAGTATTCTCCTAAATTCAAGGGATTCGAACCATTTAAGGATATCAAGTGGCTATCATCCCCCTATCTGCAATTGATTAAAGATTTCAATTTTAATCCCCTGCCCTCCAACATTTCCATTCGGGGCGAGTTGGATCGTTCCTTCAACAAAATGATTTACCGGAATGACAACACCGATGCACTCAGCTCCATACCGAATTATCAAAAATTCTTTGTGTTCAACCGTTTCTATAATGTACGCTGGAGTTTAGCCAAATCACTAACACTCGATTATACTGCCCGAATGAACGCCATTATTGATGAACCGGATGGCGATCTGGACAATAAAGATTCGATTGATGTTGTTATCCGGAATCTGAAGAATTTTGGGCGGCCAAAAAATTTCGATCAGAATATTTCGGTTAATTATATGGTGCCACTGGATAAACTACCCCTTACCAATTGGTTGGGGGCGGAATACCGATACAATGTGGGCTACAACTGGAAAGCGGGACCACTTGAAACGGTGGATAGTTTGAAACTGGGTAACATCATTCAAAACACCCAGGAACAGGCACTGAGTGGACGAATCGATATGGTGAAGCTTTACAACAAAGTTGGCTTTTTAAAAAGTGCTAACACACCCAGCCGTCCACAAACCACAACGCCTTCCAACAAACCACCTCAACCTGACACGGTCAAAAGACCGCCTGATTTGAAAGTGGTTAAAGGTCTGTTGCGTTTGATTATGTCGGTACGGAATATCACCGGAACCTATTCGATCAATCAAGGAACCATCTTGCCAGGCTTCATGCCCGAACCTTACTTATTTGGAATGGATAAAAGCTGGAGCGCCCCTGGTTGGGGTTTCGTTCTCGGTAAACAGGATCCGAACTTTCAGGTAAAAGCAGCTGAAAATGGCTGGTTAACGACCAATAAAAAGTTAACGACTCCCTACGTTCAAAACCAAACCAAAGATCTGGGCATTCGGGCCGGCATTGAACCCTCCACCGATCTGAAGATTCAATTGGATGTCAAGCGTAACTCGATGACTTCCTTTCAGGAAATTTTCCGCATGGACTCAACGGGACAGGCCTATGAATCGCTTAGCCCCAGCCGGATTGGTTCGTATAAGATTTCAATCCTGACCATTAACACAACGTTTAAAAACAATGAAAGCCTGAATTCGACCGTGTTCAATCAATTCGAAGACAATATTTCCATTGTACAAGATCGATTCACGTCCATCACGGGCAATTCCTATGAAACCCGCTCTCAGGATGTCCTGATACCGGCTTTCCTTGCGGCTTACACTGGCAAGCCGGCCCAGTCTGTTAACCTGTCGCCCTTTCCGGTTATCCCAATCCCCAACTGGCGATTGGATTATACCGGACTTAGTAAACTTGAAGGCCTCAAAAATATCTTTCAGTCCATTACGATCAATCACGCCTATAGTTCCTCCTATTCGGTCGTGAATTATTCCAACTCATTGGAGTACGAAGATGTTCGCATCGATAACCCCATTGAAGATTATAACAATGGTCAATTTGCTTCACGGGTGAATTCGAAAGGTGAGCTAATCCCCATCTATGTAATCAGCCAGGTGATGATTAGTGAACAATTTGCGCCCTTGATTGGAATTAACTTCCGGACCAAGACGAAGCTAAATTTCCGATTTGAATATAAAACCAAACGCGATCTCGCCTTGAATATTTCCAATTCGCAGATTACCGAATTGAACAGCAAAGACTGGTCGGTTGATGTGGGGTACACAAAAAATAACATGAAGTTGCCGTTTAAAACCCAAGGCCGGGTAATCACCCTGAAAAATGATATCACCTTTCAGCTGAACATGAGTATTGCCAATAACCGTACCATCCAACGCAAGATTGAGGAGATCAACACGATCACGAATGGGAATGTGAACTTTCAGTTGCGACCCAATATCAGTTACCTGGTGAGCCAGAAACTTCGGGTGCAAGCCTATTTTGAACGCACCATTAACGAGCCGTTAGTAACCAACTCCTATAAGCGTTCCACCACGCGGGCCGGGGTTAAAATCCTCTTTAACCTGGCTCAATAGCTCCTTTGAAAGTCATAAAATAAGGTGACCCCCTCACACCCTGCTGCCATTCTTTCCTTATTTTTGGGGCAAAATTGTTTTTTATGAACATTCCTGCAGACTTGAAGTACACGAAAGATCACGAATGGATTAAAATTGAAGGCGATAAGGCCACGGTAGGGATCACCGATTTTGCCCAAGGCGAATTGGGGGATATTGTATACGTTGATATCTCCTCGGTAGGCCAACAAATTAAACAGCATGATGTTTTTGGTACGGTTGAAGCCGTCAAGACGGTTTCTGACCTGTTTATGCCGGTAACCGGCAAAGTGGTAGAGTTTAACAAAAGTCTTGAGACCGCCCCTGAAAAGGTAAACAACGACCCCTATGGTGACGGCTGGATGGTAAAAGTTGAACTAACCAACCTCAGTGAAACAAGTGGCCTGTTAACAGCCGATCAATACAAGGAACTTATTGGAAAGTAACGGTTGTTGATAGGGATAATTGGTTGTAATACCAATTCGTATCAACTTAAGAACCACCAACGAATGATTGAACTACCAGTCATCTCACCCGACTCAAAAAGAAGAAAGCCCGACTGGCTACGCGTCAAGTTGCCGGTGGGACCTGAGTATGCCAAAGTGCGTAAGTTGGTGGATGAAAACAAACTCCACACAATTTGTGAGAGCGGCAATTGTCCGAACATGGGCGAATGCTGGGGTGCTGGTACGGCTACGTTTATGATTTTAGGTAATGTTTGTACCCGTAGTTGTACCTTTTGTGCTGTGGCTACGGGTCGGCCCACCGAATATGATGCCGATGAACCCAAACGCGTTGCTGAAGCCATTCAGAAAATGGGCGTTAAACATGCGGTAATCACTTCCGTTAACCGCGATGAACTAAAAGACCGGGGCGCAGAAATCTGGTATCAAACAGTGGTGCAAACAAAAGCATTAAGTCCGGACACTACCATTGAAACGCTGATCCCCGATACCAAAGGTAATTGGGATGCACTTTATCGAATGATTGAAGGAGGGCAGGAAGTAGTATCGCATAATATGGAAACCGTTGGCCGGTTGTACCGGATGGTACGTCCGCAAGCAAAATACGAACGGAGCCTGGAGCAGATCAAACGCATTCGCGAAGCTGGCAAACGAACCAAGTCCGGAATAATGCTGGGTGTTGGCGAAACGCAGGATGAAGTTTTCAAAGCCATGGACGATCTGGTGGAGCACGGTCTGATGATTTTAACGCTCGGCCAATACCTGCAACCTACCAAACTGCACTTAGAAGTGGCCGAGTTTATTCACCCGGATACCTTTGCCATGTACAAAGAAGAAGGGTTGAAGCGCGGACTTAAGTACGTAGAGTCTGGTCCATTGGTGCGCTCCAGCTACCATGCCGAGCGGCACGTGCATGTGCCGTTCGACTAGTTACCGCTTACTTTCTTTGTCCACCTTTATCCGCTCCTCGCGATTGGCTAATTCCCAGGCCGTGTAAAAAAGTGATTGGGCGCGCTTGGCCAATAAATCAAATTCTATCTTTTCAACCTCATCGGTTACCCGGTGATAATCCTCATGAATCCCATCAAAATAAAAGGTGATGGGAATTCCGTTCTTGGCAAAATTCCAGTGATCGGAGCGCCTGTATAAGTTGGTGGGATGATCCTCATCATTGTAGGTGAAATCAAATTCCAATTGAGTATAAGCTTGGTTATTCCGGATATTAATTTCATGCAACTCGGTGGAAAGCTTGTCTGACCCAATGACGTAGACATAATCCGGTTTTCCGGCATGTTCAGGATCGCGTCTGCCAATCATATCGATGTTCAGGTTGGCAACGGTGTTGGCTAATGGAAATACCGGATTTTCAACATAAAATTCAGAACCCATCAGTCCTCCTTCTTCACCCGTTACGGTCATGAAGAGAATACTTCTGCGCGGACCATGGCCTTCCTTTTTGGCCTGAACAAAAGCTTGTGCCATTTCCAGCACGGCCACCGTTCCCGATCCATCATCATCAGCACCATTATTGATTCGATCGCCCGAACCACTGGAATTAACACCGATATGATCATAGTGAGCGGTTATCACAATAACCTCATCTTTTTTATCCGTTCCTTCCAAATAGCCTAGCACATTTTCAGTCTTGACTTGCTTTACTGACAATGACGACTGATAACTTAACCTGGCCGGTTTAATCTTCACTAATGCTTTTGTCTTTGAAGATTCTTTTGCTGCTTTGGTTAAGTTCAGAAAAGGGGTATTAAACACCTTCTCCGCCACCAATTGATTAATGAAAAACAGGCCATGATCCTCATTTCCGGAGTCAGGTTTCTTGCGCGATAAAGTTCCAACTGATAAAAAGGATTGCATCTGTTCGGCAAACTGCTTAAAATCATCTGGACTTGCCTCTGAAACGATCATAACCAATTTTGCGCCCTTCCCTTGGGCAATATCCACGACTTTTTTCAAGGAGTTCTCGAAGGTTTTCGATTCCGTATAGATAACAACTGCCCGATCTTTCACGGTTAACCCAGTATAGTCGGCCTCTGATCCCTTACCCACAAACACAGCGTCAATAGCAAGTTCGCTATTCATATCGGCCGAGCCATAATAGACTACATCCTGGAAATTATCAAAGCGAACATTTCCTGATTTCACAAAGGTTTCTCCGGGCAAAGCAGAATACAGTACAATGGGTTGATAGAAGGAGTTGTTTACCGGTGGGTGCAAACCCAGTTCCTCAAAATGATGGGCAATAAATGCAGCGGCCATCTTCTGGCCGCGGGTACCGGTCTCTCTTCCTTCCAAGGCATCAGAAGAAAGAATGGTTAAACTCTCCTTCAGGTCTTCAACGGATATTGTTTCGGCATATGACCGGATAACATCAGCAGGCTGACCCACGCCCAGTCGGGCTATGAATAATAATACGATCAGGAAAATTGATTTTCGCATACTTAAATTGTGTTATATAAACAGCCCTTCAAGATGGGCATTTTTTTATACGGATTGACTCAAAATTTTTAAAAGATATAATTGGTTTCGGGCTCGTACCTTATTTTGATCAGGATATCGGATATGGTAGTATGTATTGCCGCGCAGGAAATCTGCCAAAAAGCGCAACGCCATGATGTACGTCATCATCTTACCGGCAAACGGAACTGCTGCACGCTCACGTACCGACATGGTATCACTCATCTCACCCAGGTAACCGGCTAGCAAAGCATCATAAATTTCCTTTCGAAAAATAATTTTGGAAACATCCTGTTCCTCTTCGCTCACGGGGCTTACGCAGGTACGAACCATGTCACCGAGATCAAAAATAAAATATCCCGGCATAAGGGTATCCAGATCAATGACACACACCGCTTTTCCGCTTACGCGATCAAAAAGGATATTGTTGATCTTCGTGTCGTTGTGGGTAATCCGCAACTTCAAGGCATTGCTTTTAATCAATTCTTCGAATTCCATCACAAGTGGCTTGAAGTAAATGGCGAGTTCAACTTCTTCAGCCACCTGTGCTTTTGTGGAGGTTGAGGCGTGTTCCAATTCGAATTCGAACTGCTCATACCGCCAGCCTAAATCATGAAAGCGCTCGAGCGTGGGCTCAAATAAAGAACAATCAATCCCCTCCAGGTTTTTACCGAGCAATCCAAATCCGCGGGCGGCCTCAAAGGCTTGGGTTGACGTGGTCACATAGTCGATGGTGGTGGTATTTTCAATTAACGGATAAACACGCCAGGGAAATCCATCAGGGGCATAAATCATTTCCTGGCCCATTACCGATTTTACCGGAGTCGGAAATAAATAACCGGGATGTTTGCTGGCCAGGTAATCAGCGGCCAAACGATTATTTCTGGCTATAATCTCAGGCCGCGTAAATACATTTTTATTAACCCGCTGCAACACCCAGTTGGCATTTTCCTTAACCAAGAAGGTTTGGTGAATATGGCCCGACCCAATCGGAGAAATGATGGCCTCCCTGGAAATTCCGAAAGCTTCCAATAGGTTTCCTGGAATTAATTCCGATTGCATGCTTACCAGAGTTTGGCTGGATAAACACCTTGATTGACCAGATCGCGAATCTTTTGGGATACTTCCACTTTGTCTTCCTTATAGGTAACACCAAACCAGGTTTTACCTCCTGGTAAAATGTGCACTTTGCCCAACCCTCGGTTAATCAATTCCGACACCATTAAGGCAATATAGAATTCCGATGCGGGGTTTTGGTGATTCTTCTCTACAAACTCAACAAATAATTTCTCGGTGAGATCAAAGGCTTCGGGTTGAAAACCCCAGCAGTTCATCGACACCGCTACCTGGGCATCCAATTCGAGATTGCCCTCATTTTTTGAAATGATCTTATCGCCCTCGCGCACAATCACGGTATGTTCCTTCATGCTTTTAAGGTACCCTTCTGCATCGCGGGTGGCAATGCCTCGCGAAACGCTACCATGATCGGAGAGTACATTCTTTAAAGTATAGCCCACCATCGCATGATGATGGGAAGGGGCTGTGCTAAAAAAATCGGCTAACGATTGAAACGCTTCGCGGCCATAAAAATCATCAGCATTAATGACGGCAAAAGGACCGGTGATTACTTCTTTTCCACATAGCATGGCGTGCGTTGTACCCCACGGTTTTTTACGATCAACGGGTTGAAATCGGGCCGGCACGAATTTATCCAATGACTGTACCACAAAGTGAACTTCAGCTTTGCCTTTAAGCTTGGGCAAAAACATTTCCTGAACAGTCTCCTTGATCTCATCGCGAACAATAAACACGACCTGCGAAAACCCCGAGCGAAGAGCATCGTACAGGGAATAGTCCATGATGGTTTCGCCATTGGGCCCAAAGCCATCAATTTGTTTAATTCCACCATACCGGCTGCCCATACCGGCTGCCATTACAAGCAAGGAGAGGTTTTGATTGGATTTCAATTTGCTAGAATTGATTAAAAGTGGGTAATTACCTGAAGTTTTTTAAAACTGTGCAAAAATAGAAGTTTACTTCATAAAGCCTAACCTCACTACCCATGACCCAAGCCCGATCCTCCAGCTACCTCATGTCGATCACCATCATTGGAATTCTGTTTTTCATATTTGGTTTTGTTACCTGGATTAACGGTACGCTGATCCCCTATTTAAAAATTGCCTGTGAGCTTAAGACTGATTTTCAATCCTATCTTGTAGCCACCGCATTTTTCATTGCCTATACCGTCATGGCCATTCCTTCTTCTTATGTGTTGAAAAAGACCGGTTACAAAAAAGGCATGTCAGTTGGTCTCTTTATAATGGCCGTTGGCGCCATCATTTTTGTACCCGCAGCTGAAACCCGGAATTATGATTTGTTTCTGGTGGGCCTCTTTATTATCGGTACGGGCCTGGCCCTTTTACAAACTGCCTCCAACCCGTATGCCACCATTATCGGACCGATCGAAAGTGCCGCCATGCGCATCAGCATTATGGGAATTTGCAATAAGGTGGCGGGCATACTGGCCGGGTTGATTTTTGGTTATATCGCCTTGAGTGATGCTGATGCCCTCGAAGCCAGTCTCGCTACCATGGACGAAGCAACAAAAAATGCCACGCTCAATGAATTGGCAAGCCGGGTTATTGTTCCCTATATGATCATTGCTGGTGTTTTGGTTTTCCTGGCAGTGGCTATCCTCTTTTCATCGCTGCCGGATATTGACGATAGTGGCGAAGGAGAAGGACAAGCATCCCGTACCGATAAAACCAGTGTCTTTCAATTTCCTCATCTCGTATTAGGTGTAATTACCTTGTTTCTGTATGTAGGCGTTGAAGTTTTAGCCGGTGATACCATTATCAGCTATGGAAAATCGTTGGGTATAGAATTGGCCACCGCCCGCTACTTTACTCAAGGCACGCTGGCCTTTATGTTGGTGGGGTATATTATTGGCATTATCGCTATCCCCAAGTATTTGTCACAGGCTAAAGCACTGGCCATTTGTGCCTGGCTGGGTGTGATCTTTACCATTGGGGCCGTTCTTACCAGTGGTTATACCTCCGTTGCGTTTATTGCCCTGTTAGGATTGGCTAACTCCCTGATGTGGCCTGCTATTTTCCCATTAGCTATTGATGGGTTGGGAAAGTTTACCAAAATCGGATCCGCCTTGTTAATCATGGCCATAGCCGGTGGTGCCATTCTGCCGTTAGTTTATGGACAACTGTCGGAAGTGCTCAACAGCCAGCAAGCCTATTGGATGATGGTGCCGTGTTATCTCTTCATCGTATATTTTGCTGTAAAAGGTCATAAAGCCGGCAAGACAGCATGAAAATTTTCCTGGCGATATTCATTTGCATCACCAGCTTTTCAACGGGGCTATCACAGTACTATGAAGCCCGTGACTTTACCGAAGAAAACATTTTCTCTGAAAATATTGAAGGCCCCAACATCGACAAAGCTGGAAATCTTTTCGTAGTCAACTTTCAAAAAGATGGCACGATAGGTCAGGTGTTGCCGAATGGTGAGGTGAAACTATTTGTCACCTTGCCGGAAGGAAGCATTGCCAATTCCATCATGTTCGATAAAACTGGGAATATGTTGCTGGCCGATTGGAAAGGCCATAATGTGTTAAAGGTCGATATGAAGACCAAGGTGGTTAGCACGTATGTGCATAACGACCAGTTCAATCAACCGAATGATTTGTGCATCTCCCGTAAGGGATTTCTATTTGCTTCTGATCCGAACTGGAAAGAGGGTACTGGTAAGTTATGGCGGATTGATGGGCCTAAACAAGCCACCTTGTTGTTCAGTGATATGGGAACCACAAACGGTATTGAGCTGAGTCCTGACGAAAAAAAATTATACGTGAACGAAAGCGTTCAACGAAAAGTGTGGGTTTTTGAGGTTGACAAAAAAGGTAATCTATCAAACAAACGGCTCTTCTACGAATTTCCAGACTTTGGCCTTGATGGCATGAAATGCGATAAGCAAGGAAACTTATATGTAACCCGGCACGGTAAGGGAACTGTCGCTATCCTTTCCCCGCAAGGTTTGCTGATTCGAGAAGTTGTCATGAAAGGAAAATTGACAAGCAATCTTGTATTTGGTGGCAGTGATGGCAAGACGTGTTATGTTACCCTTCAAGACCGAAAATGCATGGAGGCCTTTGATTGTGAAATTCCCGGAAAGCGATTTTAATCCTGTAAGAGGCTGTCACAATATGCCCGAAGGAAAACTTCCCGCTCGTGATAATTTCCTCGCACCTCCACAAACGATATCCCTCGGTTGACCAATTCCTGGCGGAAGGTCTGGTACATTTCCATGCGTCTGGAGCCAAGATCACGCAAATCATCAGCTACCCAGGGCACATCAATATCGAACAGAAAATATTGGTGATAGGTAACCTGCTTCTCCAATTCATAAAGTACCGGAGGAACGACATGAAGATAGTGTCGCGAATAAACCTGGGTGGTAATCAAATCGGTGTCGCAAAACAAAATCTTGTTGGCCGTTTTGGTTTTTTCAACGATCCGATCCGTTTGGGCATGGCCTATGCGGATGATGTCATCGATCGTAAATTTATTGGAGGTAACCACTTCACGGGCCACTTCCGGAACCAGTTCGGTTTGATAAACCCGGGCGAGCTTTTGAGCCATTACAGATTTGCCGGTGCTCTCAGGACCATAAAAACAAAGTCGCTTTACAAAATACGGTCGTACAACATCAGGAATGTAATACCAGTTACGAAAGGGATGGGTGCGTATCACAGAGGCTGAAACCGGATATTTCTTTCGCTCCGGATCAAACATAACGGAAGTGGCATGCAAATGAGTGGCAAGAAAAGAACCATACTCCTCCGAACTCACCACCACATCGATTCTTCCATATCGGGATTGGAGATAATGGGCCCAGATGCGTGTACGATCGATCCAGGGTAAGGAAGGTTTGTCAAAATCGTCCACCACTCGTTCTACTCGTAGGTGTGGAGTGTCTTCAAATAATCGCTGCAACCAGAAAAATCGCAAGGAGTTTGGAATAGGATCTGCCTCCGTATAACTCATGGACACAATCAATTCATCACAGTGGGATAAGGCAAAACGGATCAACGCTACATGGCCGACATGGACGGGCATAAACTTACCGATCACCAAACCGCGTCTCATGAGTTTACCGGGTAACTTCGGTATTCCCGAACCCAATTCCACAGAGCCACACTGGCAATGCCGGTAAATACGGCATACTCCACCCCAAAAAACATGGCTCCTTTTAAAATGTATAGATAGGTAGCGACTAGATCAATCAGGATCCAGATAATCCAGCATTCAATCTTCTTTTGCACCATTAAAAAGGTGGTGATTACACTCATTACCAAAATGAAAGAATCTACAAACGGATAAGCGCTGGGAAGATTAAACAATAAGGGAAGCCATTCGTGCAGCCGGGCAGCCAGTGAGCCCACCACCCACGTTCCGGCAATACCCGCAGCAAGCAAAAGAAAGAAATGAGATCGCTTCATGAAACTTACCTTCAGCTCCTGCTTTCGGTCTGCCTCTCCGGGTTTTGGATTTGCCCAACGCCACCAGCCCATGATGTTGGTTATAAAAAAGAAACCCATCAGAAACATATCCGGGTAAAGTTGAATCTGGTAATAGAAGAATGCAGAAAGCACCACATTCACAATTCCTACTAACCAACTCCAGATGTTGGCAGCTGCGGAAAGGGCCACGGCCAACAGTCCAAACACAACCGCGAAAAATTCAAGATAACTGAGCGGGTAACCCAGCACGGTAAAGAAAACATGATCGATGTCGAAGAATTTCATTAACTATGAAAATTCAAAAATAACGGTTCACGATGAGATTGCTGCGAACGATATTCTTTTGTTTGATCACCTGGCCTCTGGTAGCACAGTCCGTTGAACAGGAAAATCCACCTAACACCATATCCTTGGACAGCCATCTGTATATCGATAAAACAGAAATTGCCAATCTGCATTGGCTGGAATATTTGCACTACCTCGCCAAAGATTCGGGGCAAGCCGCTATGCAATCCGCGTTACCGGATACCACAGTTTGGTTAACGGTTGGTGATACCCTTCGGTACCAGCATTACCTCCGGTATCCGGGTTATCGGTACTTTCCGGTTGTTGGCATTACCCTAAGTCAGGCACGCCACTATTGCGCCTGGCGGTCGGCCATCGTGAGCGCCAGATTAACGGATAAAATTTTTCAATACCGGCTACCCACCGAATCAGAGTGGATGAAGGCCGCGGCTGCCTCGCTTGACGTGCAACAATATCCGTTTGGATATCAGGAAATTTACGGACCCATCTCGCTTTCAAAGCGCAAAAGCCGCGAATATTTTAAGAAAGTCAATAGCGAGGTAGACTATACGGTATTTAGACAGGATCTACTAGCGTACATCAAAAACAAACAGGAAATTGTGTTTAATGTGATCAAAAATTTTAAGGACTACTTTCAATATGGTGATTACGCACCCAGTTACATCTTTGATAAACGAACTCCCGCCAATTTATTAGGCTTACATCATATGATTGGCAATGTGGCTGAAATGACTGACCAACCCGGCATCGCCAAAGGGGGCAGTTGGTTCCATTACCCGGACGAAGGTGAGATCACGAAGCAAATCGTTTACTTTAAGCCAGAAGCATGGCTTGGCTTTAGGTGCGTATGTGAAGTGGCGACAAAAAACTGATACTACCTCCATGAAGACCGCTTATCCAACTTATAAGGAATCGATCTGGTTACTGCTAACCATCATACCGATTGTACTCATCCTGGTAGTTCCCTTGTTGATTTTACACCTGGCTCAAAATGGAATTGCGATATCCCTGATCTCAGAACTCGCCCTCGCCATTATGATTTGGATCGGATTGACCAAAAGAAAGTCCTATTCCTTTCCATCCAATCGATTCCCGATATCCTTACTCATCATTTCTTACCTCTTTCTGATCAGTTTTCACGTATTAACAGAGCCCCTGCTGAATCTCTTACCCCAGCCTGAAACATTAAGCAAACTCCTCGAAGAAGTTTCCGCGTATCCCTTCCTTCTTTTCTTATTCCTGGTGGTACTGGCCCCTGTTTTAGAAGAATTACTTTTTCGGGGTATTATCCTGGACGGCTATCTGAAAAATTACAGCCCACTCATGAGTATTCTGGTTTCGTCACTTCTCTTTGCCTTATTTCATGGTAATCTTGTCCAGGGGATAGGGGCATTGGTCATGGGAATATTGGTTGGAATTATATACTGGCAAATAAAATCAATTGCCTTTTGCATAAGCTTACACAGCCTCAATAACCTTACCGGTTTCTTGTTGGCCTGGTTTGTTGAACCCCGGCAATTTGAATCAACCATTCAAGAATCAATTCATCATGATCCTCTTTACTTCAGTCTATATGCTTCCATGTTCGTGATCTGGACTGGTTGTGCCTGGTTCATATGGAACTTTCACCTGAAACCCGTTCGCCATTCACTTACTCAAAGACCTTTACAACCCATCACGGAGACAACGGCTAATCCCGTACAGGATATTTAAAGCTTGATGCAAATATTTTTTGCCTCGGTAAAAAATTTCATTGCTTCCCATCCGCCCTCGCGGCCCACCCCCGATTGCTTCATGCCGCCAAATGGTGTGCGCAAATCGCGCAACAACCAACAGTTAATCCAGACTATTCCGCTCTTAACCTGATGTGCTACGCGGTGGGCCCGCTTTAAATTCTCCGTCCAGATGGTGGCACTTAAACCATACGAATTGGAGTTGGCGTAGGCCACAGCCTCCTCTTCGGAATCAAAGGGTGTTATGGTGACTACCGGTCCAAAAATTTCCTCCTGATTAGTGCGGCACTGCTGATCCAGCCCAACAATGACGGTTGGCTCAACATAAAATCCTTTTTTAAACCGACCCGGAAGTATAGTGCGGTTGCCGCCACAAAGAATCGTTCCGCCTTCTTGCTTGGCCAATTCAATATAGGAAAGCACTTTTTTCATGTGGCTCTCTGAAACCAATGCCCCGATTCGAGTCTTCTCATCAAACGGGTCGCCCACTACGAGTTCACGGGTTCGCTTGACAAACGCATCGGTAAATTTTTGATATAAACTTTGCTCCACCAAAATGCGCGATCCACATAGACAAATTTCACCCTGGTTAGAAAAAGAAGAGTGAACTGAAGTTGAAACCGCTTGCTCAAAATCACAATCAGAAAAGATGATGTTCGGGTTTTTTCCACCGAGTTCTAATGACAGCTTCTTGAACAAAGGCGCAGCCGTTGCCGCAATAGTCTTTCCGGTTACTGTACCTCCCGTAAAGGAAATGGCCTTAACTTCGGGATGTTCGACAATGGCTTGTCCTACTTTGCTACCTAGCCCATGAACAATATTGAGAACTCCCGGTGGCAATCCGGCTTCCAGACATAGCTTGGAAAACAGGTAGGCGGTCATCGGAGTTAACTCCGAGGGCTTGGCCACCACCGTGCAGCCTGCTGCCAAGGCAGGTGCAATTTTCCAGGTGAACAAATACAACGGTAAATTCCATGGTGAAATACACCCGGCCACGCCAAGCGGTGTGCGCGTGGTGTAATTAATGGCTTCACCTTCCATCAGATGCGATTCGGATGCGAAATTCTCAGCAGCCATTGCATAAAATCTCATATTGGCAGAAGCTCGTGGAATATCGACAGCCTTGGCTAGTTTTAGCGGCTTGCCTTGATCAATACTTTCGGCCTCGGCCAGTGAATTCAGATCGCGATCAATCAAATCGGCAATTCGCAACAAGATTGCTGTCCGTTTGGGAATGGGCATGGATGACCAGGTTGAAAAAGCCTGTTGGGCAGATTCTACAGCCAATCGAACGTCATTCGAATCGGAATCTGGCAGCGTGGAGTAAACGTCTCCAATTGCTGGATTCATATTCGGAAGGTATTGGCCACCTACCGGTGCAACCAGTTGGCCATTGATATAATTGAGGATTGTCATTGCCTTATGCTTTGGTGATTTTAAACTCGACACGCCTGTTACGTTGGCGGTTTTCATTGGTATCGTTAGGCGCAATAGGTTGTGTATCGCCATAGCCCTTACCGCTAATACGGTCTTTCTTGATGCCCTTGCTCTCCAGATAAGCTTTTACTGCCACAACACGGTCTTCCGATAACTTGACCAAAGCAGCTTTATTGCCCACATTGTCGGTATGGCCTCCCAATTCAATTTTAATGGATGGATTTTCATTCATGATGGCGACTAACCGGTCCAATTCGGGAAATGATTCCGGCTTCAGGATGGCCCGTCCCTGGACAAAAAACACGTTGTTTAGTAATATGGTACCGCCCACTTCAATCGGAACCAAGAGTAAATCCCTATCTACTTCCTTGTATTCCGTTACGGAGGCCAGTTCCAGGTTTTCATTAACCGAAAGGTATCCTTTGGCTTCAGCCCGAATTCCATAATTTTTTCCTTTGGCAAGAGCAATCCGATAGGATCCTGATTTCGGATCGCTGATAGCCTCTCCCACCTCTTTTCGGGTAATCAAATCTTCAAAGAAAATATCGGCACTTATCGGCTCTTTGGTTTTTGCATTAAGGGTACGCCCTTTCAGCAGTACCACTGGATCGGGCTTGATGGCCTGGGGTAATTTTATGCGAACCAGGTCGGAAGCACCGATTGAATTTCGGTCACTGACCATGTAGGCATAATCCGCGGCAGCAGAAATGGTGTAATAGGCATCAAACCCAGTAGTGTTAATTTCAGGACCAAGATTCACAGGCTCCGACCATTGGGTCCAGGAAGAACCTGTGCGCTTGCTCATGAATATGTCATAGCTGCCATAACCTGGTCTGCCATTGGTGGCAAAATATAAGGTACGACCATCCGCTGCCAAAAATGGAGAAATCTCATCTCCCGCGGAATTGATCTGCGGCCCCAGGTTCACCGCCTCCGACCAATTTCCTTGATCATCCTGTATGGTTACATAAATATCCTTCTCTTTACTATCGGTGGCTGCGTTGTAATATAAATTGCTCTTCAGCTTGGAAGTAAACAAAATGGCCTTGCCATCCGGTGATAGATTGCCTTCCATATTTTTTGACTCATTGTTGAACCGCACATTTAAGTATTGTGGGTCTGTCCATCCTTCTTTGGTCCGCTTGCGGATTTGAAAGCCATCTGTTTTACAGAACAACAACATGTTATTGTCCGTGCTGATGGCGGCCAGATTATTCGATTCCTTGTCGTTGATGGGGGGCCCCATGTTAACACTTTTTGACCAGGTAATTCCATCTTCCGTTTTGGTTACCCAAATGTCCTCGCCATCCTCCTTTCCACCTATATTGTCGGGTGAACTTTCCCGTCCAAATAAAATCATTTTACCATCGGACGTAATGTGGGGCCCAAGATCGTCATAGATTGAGTTTACGGTTGGCCCGAGGTTCTCCTTAACCAATCCGGTAGTAAGGTTGGGTGGCAAGTTGATTTTTACATCATGCTTGAATATGAAGTTATCCACCTCCAACACCATGTCGGTATAACAAATAAATCCAATCCGGCTTCCATACAGAGGCAAGGCCTTGGTCTCGACCACCAACTCACCATTAATGGAGCAAGATAACCGGCCCTTGCGCTGTTCAATTCTAAGCTGATTAGGTTGACCCATGGGCTTAATATTCTTGTACTCCACCCATTCGTTCAGTTTTTCCCCTACTTCAGGAGTTAGAATTTTATAGTACCCATTCGAAGTAATCACAAAGTCGTGGTACTTTCCATCTGAGTTATCACCCCACAACAATCCAAATCCATTATCATTACTGCCAGATTTTTGGATCAGGGTAGCTTCCAGGGCAAAATCCTTTTTACTATCAATATACGGACTGATGGTTACATACCGGCCCTTGTCTTTCTGGTACGTGATCATATGATACTTCCCATTCTCGATTTTAAGGGAATAATTTTCACCCTTCCCCTGGTACCAGTTATTGTTATTGTTATCAAACAGTTCGTTGACCAATATCGGTTGACTTGCAACGGAATGAGTAAACAAGAGAAAGGTTAAAACCAGTAATTTATTCATCAGCCCATGGATTGGTTATAAGCTACCGGTTCGTCCACCATCTACCGGCACGTTAATACCGTTGATATACCCAGCCGCTGGAGTAGCCAAAAAGGCAATGGCAGACGCCACTTCGTGGGGTTCCGAGATTCTGCCCGCTGGCACTTCGGCAATCATCTCGGCCTTGATCTGCTCATAGGTTTTCCCTGATTTTTCCGCTTTCGAGCGTATGAGGGAATCCAGCCTACCCGTCATCGTGGTGCCCGGCAAAACGTTATTCACGGTAATTCCATAAGGTGCCAATTCAACGGATAGCGTCTTTGACCAATTCGCTACCGCGCCCCGAACGGTATTGGAAACCCCCAATCCCTTCAATGGAATTTTAACTGAAGTAGAAATAACATTAATGATTCGACCATAGGCGGCAGTTTTCATTCCTGGAACAACAGCCTGTACCAGTAGTTGATTGCAAACCAAATGACTGTTGAATGCCGAAATGAACTCCTCCGGTTTGGCGTCAAAGGCCGGGCCGGCCGGGGGACCGCCTGTATTGTTCACCAGAATGTGAACGGCACTCTTCTTAACATACTGTTGAATGGTAGCTTTTACCTGATCAGGAAAACTAAAATCGGCAACCAGGTAATCATGCTTTTGACCGGAGGTAACGGATAACTCGTGTAATGTTGATTTTAATGCGTTTTCGTTGCGGGCCAGTAACGTTACGGAAGCGCCCAGGATTGCCAGTTCAAGTGCAGCGGCTTTACCAATACCCTGTGTGCTACCGCCCACCACGGCTCTTTTTCCGCGCAAATCCAGATTCATAAATTGATTTTTAGTAAAGATAAAAGAACCTTAACTTTCATCTACCAAATGGTGCTGAATTATGGAGGCCGTGTATAAAAATTGCCAGAGCTGCGGGATGCCGCTCAAGCGCGATCCACAAAAAGGTGGTACCAACCGTGATGGTTCTGTTTCAACCCAATATTGCAGCAAGTGCTATCAGCAAGGAAAATTTACACAACCCGACATAACGGTGGATGACATGAAGGCTCTCGTTAAAGGAAAACTCAAAGAGATGGGATTCCCCGGAATTGTGGCCGGCATTTTCACACGACAAATTCCCAAGCTTACCCGGTGGAAAAATTCAACTAAGTAACGTACTATGGCTATTCGAAGACCTTTCAACTTAAAAACCTGGATCGCAGAAAACCGTGATTTACTCAAGCCACCCGTGGGCAATAAAAATTTATATGCCGATGCCGGAGACTATATTGTCATGATCGTGGGCGGTCCTAATGCCCGCAAAGATTTTCACTTTAATGAAACTGAAGAGTTGTTTTACCAATTGGTAGGCAACATTAATGTCCGGATCCAGGAGGATGGAAAGGCGGTGGACATTCCCATCAAAGAAGGCGACATGTTTTTGCTTCCGGCACGAGTGCCCCATCGGCCTGAACGCCCGGCCGGATCGGTGGGGTTGGTAATTGAATGTAAACGACCTGAACAAGATGTGCTGGATGGACTGCAGTGGTATTGTGACCATTGCAACCACAAACTTCATGAGTATCGCTTTCACCTGGACAATATCGAAAAAGACTTTCTCCCCCGCTTTCGTGAATTTTATGGTTCGAAAGAATTGCGAACCTGCAAGAACTGTGGTGCTGTGATGGAGGCGGACCCGCGCTTTGTTTAACCAAACTTCACTCCTATGAAATACTTCGTCTTACTGATGTTCGTCATCAGCTTGTCTGCCTCCGCCCAAAAATTCAACGGCATTGAAACCAACATGTCCAACCTGTTCCGGTTATCCGATGCTAAAACGCGTTCTATCTCCCCGGAAAATTTCACGGGTGAAAAGGGAAAAGGCGGTATGGCGACAGAGGGCACGGGCTCCAATGCCTCACGCGATCTGGGACAAGGCTGGAAAGTGAGCCCCAGCGTGCGCATCAAATCAAAAACCACATTCACCGTGGCCGAGATTGAAGGTCCGGGATCCATCCAACATATCTGGATGACACCCACCGGTAATTGGCGTCATTCCATTCTTCGGTTTTATTGGGACGATGAAACCGAACCTTCTGTAGAGGTTCCCGTGGGTGATTTTTTTGGGATGGGGTGGGGCAAATATTCGAACCTTAATTCATTGGCCGTGGCCGTTAATCCGGGAAGCGCTTTCAATTGTTACTGGCCCATGCCCTTCCGTAAGAAGTGTAAAATCACCATGGAAAACATCAGTGACAAAGACATGGTGCTTTATTATCAGGTGGATTATGTGCTCACAGAAGTGCCTTCCGATGCTGCCTATTTTCATGCCCAATTCCGCAGGGTTCACCGTATTCCCTACAAAGAAGATTATGTGATGGTGGATAACATTAAAGGCCGCGGGCATTACGTAGGTACCTACATGGCCTATGAAATTCATGAAAACGGGTGGTGGGGTGAAGGTGAAATCAAATTTTTCATGGATGGCGACAAGCAATATCCAACCATCATCGGCACCGGCACGGAGGATTACTTTTGCGGATCCTATGATTGGGATACCCGAAAAAAAGTTGCCGAAGGAGTTGAGGTAGTGGAGTATACCGAATATTCCGGGCCGTACACCGGCTTGCACCAGGTTATAAAGGGCGATGGTCATTATCAGATTATGCAACGATTTGGCATGTACCGGTGGCACATCAACGATCCCATCCGGTTTGAGAAGGATCTAAAGATTACCATTCAGGATTTGGGATGGCGATCCGATGGTCGATATTTACCCTTGCAAGATGATATTGCCTCAGTGGTATTCTGGTATCAGTCCGAACCTCATAACACATTTCCTAAACTCCCAGCTCGGGATGATCTTGATGTTTATTAATGGCTCCCATGAAGTTTGAAAATTCATTGTCATTTGCCCGCTCATGTGATAGAAACGATTCTTTAAAGTCATATCGATCCCTGTTTTCGATTCCTAAGGTAAACGGTAAAACCGCCATTTACCTGACCGGAAATTCATTAGGTCTGCAGCCCCGGAAAACCCGGCTGTTTATTAATCAGGAATTGCAGGACTGGGCCAGGTTGGGCGTTGAAGGTCATCTGCATGCCAAGCGGCCCTGGCTTTATTATCACAAATTCAGCAAGAAGATTTTGGCACAACTGGTTGGCGCAAAACCCAACGAGGTTGTCTCCATGAATCAACTGACCGTGAACCTTCACCTGCTGTTGATTTCCTTTTACAGGCCCACACCCACCCGGTTTAAAATTATTACAGAAGCGGGTGCGTTTTCTTCCGATCAGTACGCAGTTGAGTCGCAACTCAAGCTTCACCATCTTGATCCTCAGAAGAGCCTCATCGAACTTGCTCCGCGACCCGGTGAATACACCCTTCGCACAGACGATATTATGGCCACCATTCAACACCATAAAGACGAATTGGCTCTGGTTATGTTAGGGGCTGTCCAATATTATACCGGTCAGTTCTTCGATATAAAAGCCATTGCGCAGGCTGCCCATCTGGCGGGCGCCCAGGTGGGCTTTGATCTGGCACATGCTATCGGTAATGTGCCGCTCACCTTACACCGCGATGATGTTGACTTTGCCGTGTGGTGCAGTTACAAATACCTGAATTCAGGACCGGGAGGAATTGCCGGAGCCTTTGTTCATGAAAAGCATGCCCAAAATTTTTCTCTGCCGCGCTTAGCCGGCTGGTGGGGTCACGAAGAGAACGTGCGGTTCCAAATGAAGAAAGGATTTAAACCGATGCCCGGTATTGACGGATGGCAACTTTCTAATTATCCGGTGCTGTCCGGAGCAGCCCACCTTTCGGCTTTGGAGTTATTCGGACAAGTCGGCATTCACAACCTCCGGAAGAAAAGCATTCAGTTAACCGGGTACCTGGAGTACCTTCTGAAATCAATTCCAACGTATAACACAGAGTTTACCATCATCACTCCGGATGCACCCAATGAACGCGGTTGCCAGCTTTCGTTATTAACGATGAGAAACGGGGCTCGCATTTTCAAACGAATTTCAAAAGCCGGTGTTATTGCCGATTGGCGCGAGCCGGGAGTAATTCGGGTGGCACCAGTTCCCTTTTACAATTCCTTCGAAGACGTTTTCCGGTTTGCTGAAATATTTAAATCCGCTATTACATGAATAAGCAGGTAGCCATTGCCGGTGCCGGGTTGGTAGGATCGCTGCTGGCATTGTATTTAGCCAAACGAGGATACACCGTGACTGTGTATGAACGCAGACGCGATATGCGCAAGGGTGGCCCGGAAGGAGGTCGCTCCATCAACCTCGCCCTGAGTAACAGAGGTATACGGGCGTTGGAAGAAGTGGGCCTGGCCAGGCAAATGAAGGAAGTAGCCATCCCCATGCATGGACGAATGATGCATGATATTCAAGGCAATCTTACCTTTCAACGGTACGGAAAAGAGGGTCAGTTTATCAATTCTGTTTCGCGCAGTGCACTCAACATGGTGCTCATGAATGAGGCCGAGCAAGCAGGTGTTCATTTTGAATTTGAACACCGGATTGCGGCTGTTAACTGCGAGCAAACCACCCTTACGGTACAGCACGATTCCACCACAACCCATCAAAAATTTGATCTCATCATTGGAGCCGATGGTGCTTTTTCTGCCGTACGAGGAGCTTTGCAGGTGACGGACCGATTCGATTATTCACAGGAGTACATTGAACACGGGTATAAAGAATTACATATTCCGCCCGGGGCCCATGGCTTTCAGATGGAAAAAAACGCCCTGCACATCTGGCCGCGAGAGAGCTACATGCTCATCGCCCTTCCGAATCCTGACGGGAGTTTTACCTGTACACTATTTTTTCCGTTTGAGGGAAATCCTTCCTTTAGCCAATTAAGCACCCCTGACTTAGTAAAAAGATTTTTCGACAAAAATTTTCCGGATGCTGTTAACCTGATGCCGACCCTGCTGGAAGATTTTGCATCCAACCCAACTTCTTCCTTGGTAACTGTTCGATGTTACCCCTGGTATAAAAACAAAACACTGCTCATGGGCGATGCCGCCCATGCCATAGTTCCCTTCTTTGGGCAAGGCATGAATGCCGGGTTTGAAGATTGTCGGGTCTTCAATCAATTACTTCATCATCATCGCGATAATTGGGATCATGTACTGCCGGAGTTTCAACTTGCCCGAAAGAAAAATGCCGATGCTATAGCCCGGCTGGCACTCGACAACTTTATTGAAATGCGTGACCTGGTGGCCGATGCCGATTTTTTACTGCGAAAAAAAATCGAAGCTCGTTTGCATGAATTATACCCTCAGCAATGGATTCCCCTGTATTCGATGGTCACCTTTTATGACGACATGTCGTACGCCCACGCTTACAGTACCGGGCAAAAACAGAAAAAGATCATGGACGAAGTGATGAAGCAACCCGATATTGCAAACACCTGGCAACAGTTAAACTTTGCTGAAATTGTTCATCAGCTTGAGGAATCGCTATGAGTCAATTCGCAGTTTGTACTCATCATAGCGCTGCAGCACTTCCTTAACATAGCGTACGGGTCCGTCACACCGGCAATACCCAACCACAGCCACCGGGTCGCGAAAGTATTTGGGATCGGATTTCTGTTGAAGAAAATATTCCACGTTCCCCTCCCAAACAGTAGGATCCTTGCCATACTTGCGGGTTAACTTTTGAGCATCGATAACATGCGAAAGTCCCACGTTATACGAGGCCAAAACAAACTTTAACCGTTCGTTGGGATCGGGCACTGTCTTCGCCCAATGAGTATCCAGAAACTTCAAAAACTTAATACCCACTTTAATGTTTTGGTCCGGGTCCCAGAGATTGCTCACACCAAAATAAGCCCCCGTGGCGGGCATCACCTGCATAAGCCCGATCGCCCCGGCCCACGATTTAACCTGAGGGTTGAAATTGGATTCCTGATAAGCAACCGATGCAATTAATCGCCAATCCCACCCAATCTGTTCCGCTCCTTTTTTAATTTGATCGTCAAAGGGGGATAGCCGGTTTCCCGAGAGTGAGGAATAATCACTTTTAATGCGTGCCAACGACAACCGGGGGCTGTCAAAATATTTTTTATACACTACCCGGTAATACCCCTTGCGCTTAATTTCCTGAAGCCACGTATTGATCGATTCCAGCAACTGGGTTGAGTTTTTCCTGATCCCCCAGGCTATCTGTTGCGGCTTACCTAATACCGTATTGATATCGAGGTTAGGGTAATAGTAGGAATTGACCATGGCAATAGCCTGATCGGTAACCGTAAATTTAATTTCACCAGCCGCCACCTTCCGGATCAACGATTCCGTCTCAGCGCTGGCACTATCTTCAATTATTTTTATTTGACCCCCTACTTCCATGGCTATACTATCCATCCGCTCCTTAAAGGAAGACCCTTTCATGACATGTACTTCTTCCCCCATCAGTTGTGCAGGGTTGCGTACCATTCTTTTCTCCACAGCTTCGGTAGGTTGCATACGCCAGTTAGCTGGTCGCTTTTGCACTAACACTTGTCGGGTGGTGAAATGAGGGTTAGTAAAATTCAGGTACTCCTTACGCTCTTCGGTGATAGTCAGTGGAAAAGCCAGAATATCACCTTCCCCTTTATTGAGTAAATCAATGGCCTGCTCGATACCGGAAACCAATTTAACCTTTAAGGTGAGCTTGTGTTGCGAGGTATAGTTTTTGAGTAATTCGTACTCATACCCCATGGGAAGCCCTTTGTAAATGAAATAGCTGATGGAATTATTATCGATCAGGGCTGTGAGATAACCTCGTTTCTGAATTTCCGGAAGGTCGATGGAAACTTCAGGCTCAGTGGCAAAATCCGGAAGATCAGTGATTTTATGGCAGCCGGAAGGCAAAACCCATAGCAATGCGAGAAGAACGACTATAGACCTTGCGGGCATGAATGGAAGTTACGGCTTTCATATCAAAAACAAAAGAGGCCCCGAAGGGCCTCTTTTGATACTAATTCAATTCCGTAGATTAATTAAAGGTATAGCGCAATGTTAACTGACCTTGCCAGGTATTGTTCAGATTAATACCCCGAACAAACCGATCGCGCGCCAATACTACGGATGTGGTTCCATCAGGATTGGTAACCGTTTGTGTTGCGAAGCGGAAAGAAGGTACTCCAGTACCACTTACGCTGGCCAGTGTGAGTGGCGTGTTGGTTACCGAGCTATAAGCCACACCCCACTCATCATTCAAGAGGTTACCTACATTGAGGATATCAAAACGCACGGTGAACACATTCTTCTTACCGCGCTCGCCCACTTTTACAAAGAAATCCTGAGCGATGGTCAAGTCAAAACGAGTTAACCAAGGGAATTCCTGGCCGTTACGCTCAGCATAGTTTCCTCTGCGACTTGACAGATAATCGTCACCGTTAATCCATTCATCAAAGGCGGCCTGCTGTTGAGCCGGAGTAAAGGTGTTTCCACCTGCAGTCAGTGTTGCAAACGTGAGTTCGGATGCCGAGTTAGGAACATAGATCAGGTCATTGTTTTGACCATCACCATTCATGTCGTTACTATACACGTACGAAATCTTGGGACCGCTGTTAGCCGTGGCACCCAGGGTAACCGTGGTTGCACCACCATATTGCCCACCATATTCTTTGCGATAGTTAACAAAACCAATAATGCGATGACGCAAATCGTTATCGGCATAAGAAGTAGCCAAATAGTTTTGACCTACCACGGTAGGCATGTTAGCCTGTACCGTGCTTCCTACTGACTGCATATCGCGGGCATATCCATACGTATAAGCCAGCATACCGCCAAGACCATTAATAGCCGGTCTCTCCAATTTAGCGGTCAGAGTATAGGAATATCCTTCGCTGGTGTTCTTCAATACGAACACGTTGCTAACCTGCGTGTTGATAAAGCGGGGGTTTCCTGGTGTATTGAAGCGATCGCGGGTATCCGGACCCGAGAATGTAGCAACCGGATCATTCAGGTTAGCATCGATATAACGCAAGGCCTGGATGTTTTTGTTATAAATAGCTTCAAAGGTACCGATAAAGCCGTAGGGCAATTTCTTATCAACTGCCAGGTTAGCCTTAAAGATCGAAGGGAACTTTAAATCACCATCCGTTGCATTAACTACAAAGCCCGTGGGAGCCGTTGGGTTAATAAAGCCAGCGGGCAAATCTGCCGGATTAAGACGGAAAGGAATATTGCTATTGCTTAACGTGACAACTGCAGTATTTACACCGTTATTACCCAGCTGATTGGACACCAATACCTGAGGAATGCGTGACACAAAAATACCGGCACCACCCCGAACCTGAAGCGTTTGATCACCTAACGCATCATAGTTGAAACCCACACGCGGTGAAAGCAATAATTTTGGATCCGGGAATACACCCGTGCTTACGCTATAGGGCTCTTTATTCTCATCCTGAAATGTAAGACCTGATACAGTTGGATTTTCGTATTGTTCAGTCGTAGAATTATCGTATACGAATACATCACCACGCAATCCAGCCGTTAATTTCAGCTTCTCATTCACCTGAAATTCATCCTGTGCATAAAAGCTATAGGTTTGAGTTTTCAAATACTGCCAGGGTTTTTCACCAGACGGTAATAACGATACCCGAACGTTGTAGCGAGATACCGTTACCGGTGATGTGGCGGCATTAGGATCAGCCAAATAACTATTCATAGCGGTATAGAAATCCGCTAACGAACGGTACACATAAACTCCATTCGAGCTCGGGAAGAACAAGTTATCAGAATTGAAGAATTCAATGGCGATACCTCCGGTAATGGTGTGCTTTCCAGCAAAATAGGTGAGGTTATCGGTGAAGTTAAAGGTCGAGTACCGAAGCTTGTTATCCGGAGTGAAGGGATCAAAGCCCACCGTGGTGTAGGTGGATGCGGTTCCCGGATCCTGAATTTCGATGGTCGGGAATAAATCGGTGCGATACCTCCGGTCTTCGTTCTGATAGTTATACGTCAAAATTGCCTTATTGGAAAATTTGCTGGCAAAATTAGAGTTCAATTCAGCCGCAATGGACCGGGTATTATCCTGGATAAAATAGCCGGTATTTTCCATCGAAATGGCGGCCGCTAAGTTATTCCGGTTACCAAAACCGGCTGTATTGCTACTGTTACTGTTGCTTATGAGTGACCCGGATTCAGAATCATGATGCGAATAGCGCAATGCCAACTTATGGTTGTCATTGATGTTATAATCCAAACGAATCAAAGCCTTCTTGCTGGTTACATCGTTATTATAATTGTCGATGGCACCACCATTCCAACCAAAGTTGGTACTCATAAAATCCCGCAGGTTGTTGAGGTCAGTGGCCGTGGTTCTGGAAATGTTCGTGCCACCCGTTCCCCGATCGGCTGACCAGGTCAGAGCCGGGGTTGAGCTTGTGAATTGCTCAGCATTGACGAAAATAAAAAGCTTATTCTTAATGATCGGAGCACCAATGCGGAAACCATAGGTGTTCTCATTAATATTGATTCCAGTCAGATCTTTTCCAAAAACGGTATTACCAGTCAAGCTATTGTTACGGGTAATCCAATAGGCTGATCCGCTGATTTCATTTGTTCCTGAGCGAGTAACCGCATTGATACCGGCTCCGGCAAAACCGGATTGACGAACGTCAAAAGGCGCAACGTTCAACTGAATTTCATCAAATGCATCGAGGGAAACCGGAGTAGTACCGGTACGACCACCTGCTGCAGCCGAACTTCCCAATCCGAAACCGTTATTGAAAACCGATCCATCAATGGTAAAGTTGTTAAAGCGGCTATCCTGGCCCGCAAAGGAGCGGCCATTACCAAAAGCATTGTACTTAACGATATCATCCACCGTTCTTCCAATCGTAGGTAAGCTGTTGATGGTGGTCGTTCCATACGATGCCGCTGCCCCTGTTCTGTCCGAACTGAAGATGTCGTTCTTAACTCCTGAAACAATGACCTCCTCTAACTCCGTACTCGCATCGGCCAGCGTGGCATTAATGTTAGCGGCAACCCCTAAACTGAGGTACACATCCTGATAGGTTTGATCTTTATACCCTACGAAGCTGATTTTAACGGTATAGGGACCGCCAATACGCATCCCGGGTATGGTGTAACGACCATCCGCACGGGTAGCAGCTCCATAACTGGTACCAGAAGGCGTGTGAACGGCTACCACCGTAGCTCCAATCAGAGCCTCACCCTTGCTGTCGGTTACAAGTCCCGAAAGCGAGGAGGTGGTGACCTGCGCATAAAGCCCACAAATCGAAATAATTGTAAGGCTGAAAGTCAGTAGAATTTTCCTCATAAGCAGAAGTTTAAGTGTTTGATTTCCGGTCGCAAAAATATCCTTTTGCCCATCAAAAGGTTAAGGCATTGTTTTAAATCTTCCACACATTTTATTAACAATTTCATAACTCCCTAAACCACTAGCACTTTATCATTTGTACTTTGAGTTAAAAAGCAATTACTTCCAACCCGGTTTAACCCCTTCAAATTCCATGAAAAAATCACTGTTATCGATTGCCCTTGCTGTTCTTTCAACCGTTTGTTTGAACGCGCAGGTTGATCTGTCCTACTACCTGCCGACCCAGGTTCAATACAACCCGGCTATCCCAACCCCCAAATCGGTAATTGGGCATGAGGTGGGTGAATGGCATGTAACCCATGACAAACTGGTCAATTACATGATGGCCCTCGACCGGGCCAGTGATCGGATAACCCTGGAACAAACCGGCCTGACACACGAAGCCCGGCCCCTGCTATTGCTGACGATCACGTCTCCTAAAAACCACCAAAACATCGATGCCTTACGAACTCAGCACCTTCAGCTAAGTGATGCCTCAAAATCCGGATCGTTAGACCTGAAGGGAATGCCCGCAGTATTTTACCTGGGTTGCAGCATTCATGGCAATGAGGCCAGTGGTGCCAATGCCGGATTACTGATGGCCTATCATCTGGCCGCTGCTCAAGGACCGGAAATTGAAAAATACCTGGATAATACCATCATTTTATTCGACCCCAGTTTTAATCCCGATGGATTGCAGCGTTTTTCGGGCTGGGTGAATTCCCGTAAGAGTCAAAATATCTCGGCCGACCCCAACGATACTGAACACAATGAGGCCTGGCCGGGTGGTCGCTTCAATCACTACTGGTTTGACCTAAACCGCGATTGGCTAGTCGCCCAAAATCCGGAATCGCAAGCCCGCGCTAAAAAATTCCAGGAATGGAGACCCAACGTGCTGACCGATCATCATGAACAAGGCACCAATGCCACCTTCTTTTTCATGCCCGGAGTGCCTTCACGGGTCCATCCGTTGACGCCCCTAAAAAACCAGGAGCTCACCAAGAAGATGGGCGAATATCATGCAAAAGCATTGGACGAAATCGGCTCGTTGTATTTTACCCAGGAAGGCTACGATGATTTCTATTACGGCAAAGGCTCCACCTTTCCGGATGTTCAAGGGTCCATTGGAATCCTATTTGAGCAAGCTAGCTCACGGGGGCACGCTCAGGAAAGCGTGAATGGAATCTTGCGTTTTCCGTTTACCATTCGTAATCAGTTTGTCACCATGTTAAGTTCACTCAAAGCCATCCATGACATGCGCGAGGAGTTACTCAGTTATCAACGCGACTTCTTTAAAACTGCTGCGGCTGATGCAGCCAAAGATCCCGTGAAGGCTTTTGTCATCGGCTCCAAAGACAAGACCCGGCTTTTCCACTTTGTAGAAATGGCGCTTCGACAAAAGGTGGATGTATATAAACCTGGTGGCAACCTTACCTTAAACGGGAAAAGCTTTGATGCCGAATCAAGCTTCCTGATACCCTTAAATCAAACTCAATACAAATTGATTCAGGGCATGTTCTACAAGCAATTGAAATTTCAGGACAGCATCTTTTATGATATCTCCAGTTGGACGTTACCCCTGGCCTTTGGGTTGGAATATGAAGAAGTGAAAACTCAGCCCGCCCTTGGTCAGAAAATAACGGAAGCCGTTTTTCCGCAAGGTAAAATTATCGGTACGGGGGATTACGCGTATGTGTTCGAGCCCTATGCCTATTACACACCTCGCGCCATGTACCGGTTGTTGAATAAAGGGCTTCGGATTAAAGTCTCCAATGAACCCTTCTATGCGGAAGGAAAGAAGTTTGAGCGAGGAACCATCCTGATTCCTGTCGATCATCAAGACCGCACTCCGGATCAGATTCAGGTGCTCATGAAAGAAGTGGCTGAAAAGGATGGTGTGGATGTATACGCACTCAGTACCGGCCTTGACTACCGAGGCGTGAGCCTGGGCAGCAGTTCATTTTATGTGTTGCGCAAACCTGAAATTGCTATTTTGGTGGATGGGGGCATTTCACCAACCGATGCCGGTGAACTCTGGCATTTGTTTGACACCCGGTATCAGATTCCGGTAACGTTGCTGCCGATTTCCGTATTGAATACCGCTCCTATTTCGCGGTATAACACCATTATTATTCCGGAAGGTACACACTCGGCCATAACCGAAGGCGCCAAAGAAAAACTGAAAACCTGGGTTCAAGCCGGAGGTGTCGTCATCGGATTTGAACGGGCGCTTAATTTCCTGACCGGAGCAGGTCTTGGAAAATTTGAGGTGAAAAAAGAAGAAGAGAAAAAAGATGCCGTGAAGTCAAAACCGTATGCCGATATCGATGAAAATACGCGGGCGCAGGAAACCAGCGGAGCTATTTTTGAAGCCGATGCCGATTTAACCCACCCCATTTTATATGGCTACTACTCACCCAAAGTACCTGTATTCAAGGCTAACAATCTCTATATTCAAAAAGCTACCGGAGCCTACTCCAACCCACTCACGTATGGCTCCAACCCATTGGTAAGCGGCTACATCACCAAACCCAATCTTGAAAAATTAAAAAATTCATCCGTCATGGGCACCGCTGCGGTTGGTCGCGGCCGGGTTATTGGGTTTACCGAAAATATGGCCTTTCGTGCATTTTGGTTTGGAACCAATAAAATGTTAATGAACGCAGTCTTTTTTGGCCCCATGATAAGTGCGGAGGCAAGCCGGTAGACACATCACAAAAAATAAAAAAGAGGGTACTTCTACCCTCTTTTTGCTTAAGCATGTTTTTTTACAACTTTAACTTCTCACAAAACAGCGATTCAGAATCGCTTCATGTTCTCTCGAGAAATTGGCATAACACCAATTTCTGAGCTCCTGTACTTCATCCGCTATCAACATGTTGATAGCCTTGCGCAGTTCTTTTTCAAAAAGCCGCGCGTCAAAACTCACCCGGGTTAGGATGTGTTTTACGTAACTGAGCATTTTCATTAAAAAAATATAAAGTACGTGCAGCAAACGTGTTGCAACCCTGAAAATACAAAAGCAGTTTAACAGTGAAAAGAAAGAACTTACTTTTGTATACTGCAACAAAGTTGCGATGCTGTTTGCATAATGAATTCACTTCTCAAAACGACCTTCTTTCTGGCCTTATTGCTTGGGCAGTTATCCGTAACCGGGCAAGACAATATCCAAATCGTGCTTGGACCCGATGAAATTGGCGAAAATCAAGCCTGGACGATAACCGTAACGGTCAATAACGACCGATTAAAAAATTATGAGAATTTTCCGGAGATCGAAGGCTTCCGAAAGCGGGGTACCTCAACGCAATCCCAAACCAGCATTGTTAACGGACAAGTGAGCTCGTCCCAAAGCATCATCATGACCTATTTGCCGACCAAACAGGGCACTTTTTCGGTACCGGCATTCAAGATGAAAGTCAATGATCAAATCATCTCCGTGCCCGGGAAAAAAATAAAGGTCGGTCCTGCCGTTCAAAATCAGCAAACCGATCCTTTCCGGAGTTTTTTCGATCGCGATCCGATGGACGATTTTTTTGGACGTGGAGAAACGGAATTCGTGGATATTAAAGAAGATGCCTTGTTGGCCTTGTCCACCAACAAAGACGAGGTATACCTGGGCGAAGGATTTACCACTACCTTATCTTTTTTGGTAGCCGACAACAATCGCGCGCCCATGCAATTTTATGAACTTGGAAGACAACTGGCCGACATTCTCAAGAAACTGAAACCCGCCAACTGCTGGGAAGAAAATTTCAACATTGAAAATATTGAAGGCGAGCACATCGAGATCAATGGCAAGGGGTATACCCAATACAAAATATACCAGGCCACATTTTATCCGCTTAATACCCAACCGGTGGTTTTTCCCAGCGTAGGTCTTGAAATGATTAAATTCAAAGTAGCCAAGAATCCTTCCTTCTTTGGTCAAAACCGGCAAGAAGATTTCAAAACGTTTTACTCCAAAACAAAAACCATTCCGGTAAAAGAATTGCCACCTCATCCGTTAAAGGATGCCGTGGCTGTGGGGGACTACCGCCTCGATGAAAAAATTTCCTCTACCGAGTTACAGACCGGGCAGAGTGTATCCTATGAGTTTCGGATTTTTGGAGAAGGGAACATTTCATCTATTGAAAAGCCTGTTGTAACAAAAGACAATGTTTTTGATTTCTATGAACCCAACTTCCGACAAAATATCAACCGCGAAGGCAATCGGGTTGCGGGCACCAAGTCCTTCAATTATTTTATGATTCCGAAGGAACCCGGCACTTATCCGCTAGCCCACTATTTCAATTGGGTTTTCTTTAACCCCAACACAAAAAAATACGATACCCTCAAATCGAATTATATCGTGCAGGTAACGGGAGAAAGTCAAAAGAATCAATCCATCGAAAGCACGGACCTGGGTTCGTTTTATGACCGTATCGATGCCACTGACAATGTTCTGCGCTCCACAACCAACCTGGATTGGGTGAAAGTGACATTAAATGCCTTTATTGTTATCCTGTTCGCTGCATCCGGTTACCTTATTATCCGCAAAAAATGAACTCGTACGGCACGCTATTCCGAATCAGTACCTTTGGAGAATCCCATGGACCTGCCATTGGCGTCATGATCGATGGTTGTCCGGCTGGCCTGGAGTTGGATGAATCGTTCATTCAGGCCGAACTGAATCGTAGAAAACCGGGACAATCAAAAATTACCACCCAACGTAAAGAGGATGATGCCGTTCAAATTCTAAGTGGTGTATTCGAAGGAAAGACGACCGGTACACCGCTGGCCATGGTGATTCAAAATCAAGATCAACGGAGTAAAGACTATTCCCACATTCAGGATACCTTCCGCCCTTCGCATGCGGATTACACTTACGAAGCGAAATACGGAGTTCGCGATTATCGGGGTGGTGGCCGAAGCTCGGCTCGCGAAACCGCAGCCCGGGTGGCAGCTGGGGCTGTCGCTAAACTTCTGCTGCGCAAATCCGGTGTTGAAATACAAGCTTACGTTTCACAAGTGGGCAGCATCCTTGCTCCCGACTATACCACATTGGATTTGTCTCAAACGGAAAGCAACCTGGTTCGCTGCCCGGATACAGCCACTGCTGAAAAGATGATTGCTCTCATCGACCAGGTTCGGCTCGAACGGGATACCATTGGGGGTGTGGTTACCTGTGTGATTAAAAATACCCCGGTAGGATTGGGTGAACCGGTATTTGACAAACTTCATGCTGAACTGGGAAAAGCCATGCTCAGCATTAATGCTGTAAAAGGTTTTGAATATGGCAGCGGCTTTGGTGGTGTTACCCTGCGGGGTTCGCAGCATAACGATGCGTTTTATAAAGAAGGAGTCCGGATTCGCACCAGAACGAATTACTCAGGCGGTATTCAGGGTGGCATCAGCAATGGGGAAGATATTTATTTCAAGGTTGCCTTTAAGCCCGTGGCCACCATTATGCAAGATCAGATTTCCGTTGACAAAGAAGGAAATGAAGCGACTGTTTCCGGCAAAGGTCGTCACGATCCCTGTGTAGTGCCGCGCGCAGTACCCATTGTTGAGGCCATGGCCGCTTTGGTGTTAGCCGATTTCTTATTACGGGCAAAAGCAGCGCGTATCTCCTGAAGAGATCATTAACCAGCAAGATAAGGTGGGTATCATATCCATCTTTTTTAGTTTATATTGCCAACCTTGTTTAGATCAAATTCATCGGTTCTGATTTAATCCAACCCGATATGGAAGTTCCTGCCAGTCCTCCAAAAAAAAGTCGTCTGACGTTATACATCATCATTGCCTTATTTGCCGGAATCGCTGCAGGCTTTATCCTGAACAAAAATTATCTGGCTGAGGAAAATGCACGGTTAACTGCGGTGCAAACCCAAATCACAGAAACTAATTTGGCGTTGTCAACTGCACAAGACAGCATAACCCGGGCCGGTTTGTTGATCACCAAGCAACAGCTTAATGCAGAACAAAATTCAATATTGGTTGCCCGTGATAGCAAAGTGGAGCCGTTCTCCATTTTGGCGGACATTTTTTTGCGCCTGATTAAAATGATTGTGGCCCCTCTGGTGCTCACCACACTCATTGTTGGCGTTGCCAAACTGGGTGATATCAGCTCGGTAGGCCGGATAGGCGGTAAAACATTACTGTGGTTTATTGGTGCTTCCCTCATGAGTTTATTACTGGGGATGATTCTGGTGAATGTTTTCAAACCCGGCATCGCCATGAATTTGCCATTACCCGATGTTGGTGAAGATCTTGGCATTACCCGGGCGGGGTTAACGCTGAAAGGATTCCTGTACCACGTTTTTCCAACCAGTGTCATCGAATCGATGGCGAAAAATGAAATTTTGCAAATTGTCGTATTCTCTTTGTTCTTCGGAGTAGCGACAGCTTCGATCGGTGAGCAGGGGAAAATAGTGATCCAGTTTCTCGATGCAACCGCGCATGTCATTTTAAAACTAACGGGTTACGTGATGAACCTGGCCCCCATTGCAGTATTTGGAGCCATGGCCGCCATTATCGCAAAGCAAGGACTTGGCATCTTAACCACATACTCCATATTTATTGGTGAGTTCTATTTTGGGTTAGCCGTTTTATGGTTGATTCTTGGGCTGGCCGGTTTTGTCGTGGTTGGAAAAAGAATTGTTCGTTTAATAAAAACCGTACGGGAGCCCATCCTACTTGCTTTCAGCACGTCCAGCAGCGAGGCGGCCTTTCCTAAAACCATGGAATTATTACAGCGATTCGGATGCAAGGATAAGATCGTAAGTTTTGTGTTACCTCTGGGCTACTCCTTTAACCTGGATGGCAGCATGATGTACATGACCTTCGCGTCACTTTTCATTGCCCAATCCTATGGCATTGACCTTCCCATCGCCACCCAGATCAGCATGTTATTGGTGCTTATGCTGACGAGCAAAGGAATTGCCGGTGTTCCCCGTGCTTCGCTGGTGGTTATTGCCGGTACACTGGCCACCTTTAATATCCCGGAAGCGGGGCTGGCCCTTTTACTGGGGATCGATCCACTGCTTGATATGGGCCGTAGCGCAACTAACGTGGTGGGCAATAGTGTGGCTACGGCCGTGGTGAGCAAATGGGAAAACTCGCTCGGACCCGAAGAAACGCACGAACTATAATGGTGTAATTTTGTTTGTCTTAAAAAAGTCGAATCCTATGCTAAAATCAGCACCTAAAAATATCTCCATTTACCTGGAATCGAATCCCAATCCCAACTCCCTCAAATTTGTGGTGAACGAAATGCTGGTTCCGGAAGGGATGAGTTTTGATTTTCCATCACCTGCGGCCGCAGAGGAAGCCCCTCTTGCCCAGGAGTTGTTTATGTATCCGTTTGTAGAACGCGTATTCTACATGAGCAATTTTGTAACCGTTACCAAAAAAGAAGACGTTGAATGGCTTGAAATTCAGGACACCCTCAAGAATCATATCAAATCCTTTTTGGAATCAGGGAAATTAATCCTGGACATGAAAGCTCCCGCTGCAGCTGATCAGGAAGAAACCGAGACCGTTAAAAAAATTAAAACCATACTGGATGAATACATCCGGCCAGCGGTTGAGCAGGATGGAGGCGCCATTACTTTTCATTCCTATCATGATAAAAAAGTGACGGTGGCGCTGCAAGGATCGTGCAGTGGCTGTCCCTCGTCAACGGTTACCCTGAAAGCGGGTATTGAAAATCTATTCAAGAGAATGATGCCAGAAGAGGTGCAAGAAGTAGAAGCGCTATAACCTGATATGGTAAAGGGAGTTGTCGTATTTCGGCAGTTCCCGTTGTATTGAAAATGTAAACATGATTCGATATTTCCTCACGGTATTTGGCATTCTCCATCTCACGCTGGCCATGAGTCAATCATTATCCGTCATGAGCTATAACATTCGGCTCGACACCGAGGCCGATGGCATTAATCGATGGGCCAACCGGACCGGCAGGGTGGTGGCGCTTATCAAAAAATATAACCCGGATGTTTTTGGAGTTCAAGAAGCCTTACACAATCAAATGGGCGATCTTCAGGCGGGCCTGGGGGAATACAGTTTTGTTGGCGTTGGCCGCGATGATGGCCAAGAAAAGGGCGAGTATTCAGCCATCTTTTTCAAAAAGGAAAAATTCAAAATCATTCAGCAAGGCACCTTCTGGCTTTCCACAACTCCCCAGGTGGCCGGCAGCAAAAGCTGGGATGCTGCTATAACCCGAATTGTGACCTGGGCCCGATTTCACGACAACGCCTCCGGAGCTGAATTTGTACTGGCCAATACGCACTTCGATCACCTGGGTAAAGTGGCTCGCGAAAACAGTGCTACCTTAATCAAGGGTTATTTCCAAGGGTATATGTACGGCTATGGAAAAAATCTTCCTCTGATTATTACGGGAGATTTCAACTCAGCACCCGATGAGTTGCCCTATCAAACGATGATCATGGGTAATGATCTGGCACTTTTAGATTCACGACCTGCTACTGACCACACCGGCACATTTTGTGGATTTGAAGTGAACAAGATGGACTGCCGCACCATTGATTATATTTTTCACTCCCAGCATTGGACCACTACCCAGTATCACGTTATTCAGGACCATGATGGAAAATATTATCCATCTGATCATTTGCCGGTTCTGGCCACGTTCATTCGAAAATCAGAAAAGTAGTTAGGATTCGAAAAAGCAAACCGAACCGCCCACCCAGGTTTTATCTTTGTTGTATTTAACGCCAATCATGTCGCCCCGGCTTAGACGTGCCAGGTTGGTGATGAGTTGTGGCCGCGGCTCACCTTCGCTCCACAAAAACAACAATCGAATTTCGGTTTTCACTAAACCATCAGGTGCTTGAATCACGGGTTCATAATGCACCTTTCGCTGTAACATGAAATTGCCCCGATCCGCCTGCGGAATGGCCACGATATCCTGTTCCGTAACATGAAAAATTACTCCGCTACCAGAAAAAGAGAATAGCGGCTTCAATACGTAGTTATTCAGGTCGTGCGGCAAGGTTTGATATTCATTCAAAAACCGACACTCCGGCACAGCATCACTTTTCAAGAATGGCATGGTGTATTTACTGATGTAGTAAAACCAGTTCGGATGTCCGGCCCATTCTACTTCAACATCTTCTGTTAAGTGGAAATTAGTTTTCAGATCCTGTTGTGCCAGTAGTTCATCGAAAATTACCCGATTGTAAATCCGCTGAACCTGAACCTCCCTCCCCTGCTTTTTGTAATAAAGTCTTCGGTTGCTTATCAACAAGTCTCCCAGATGCACAGGCTCGATTCCCAAATGCTTCTTGGTCACCAAAAAATCAATGGCAGTATTCTGCTTCATGGGATTAATCTCAAGCAGAATAACATGCTCCGGATCATGCTTACCCACAATAGCGTTTCGGATGCGGGACCAATATTGCTCCGAGGTTAGTCCAAAATGAAAATTCAGATTGTCGGGAATCTGATAATGCTGGCGGAATTTATTGCCGAGAAAATCCTGGTATCCAAACAAAGAAGGAAATCCTTGCATTTCAATCAGCCGGGGTGCCAGGTCTTCCCCCTCTTCCTGGCACACGGCAAAGTCCAGCGCCAAAAACAAGGTGTGATCATCTTCGTTAGGTACTTTTACCTGAGGCGGCAGCGCGGGACGCATAGCCTCTTTGAAGCCGGGCTGAACCAACACGTCAATGATTTCATTCGCGGCTTTCAAGAGTTTGGAGGCAAATTGCTTTCCAACAAATACCGGACTTTCCGCTACACGGAAGGGAATCTTATACCCAAACTCTGCATCCAGGTCCGCCAGAAATTGCTGGTATTTCTCCGGTGAGAATTGCTGATTGAATAGGTGCCGGGCTGATGGGATCATATCGGCACAGAACTTAATCTGTGGCGCAGGGCCATCATTAAAAACCGGGGGACCACCGTTGAATAGGTAAGCATGATTTTGTCAGGATCATTGAGGTGCTCCAGCATATCCCAGTATTTTTTTTCACCATGCTTTTCAATCACCAGTTCTTTTTTGTCTTCACGCAACAAGTACATGCGCATCCCTACAGCATCTGCTTCAGGATGAAATTGCATGCCCACCACGGCATCGTTAAAGCGAATGGCCATGACCGCCCGCTCCAGATCAACATGGGGTCTGAATTTTTCAATACACAAAACAGATCCTCCTTCCGATTCAATTTTTTCAACGTTAGGTTGCGTGATTTGATAATCGCGGGAATCTACAGCCCACATCGGGTCGTTTAATGATCGAAACAAGGGATCATGGTGACCTTCGAACGTTTTGTGCACCGGCATGACCCCAAATGAAGTTGACTTGCGTTTCGATACACGACCGTAATCATAATACCGGCAATACACCTGAAAACTATGACAAATCAACAAGACGTGTTTTTTACTTTCGGGATGCTGTTGATTGTAAGCCTGAATTGAATCCATCAGGGTAAAGTACCTGCGTTCCCAGATTGATCCCGCACTATCCAGGGGGCTTCCAGGACCGCCCGAAGAAATGTACACATCAAAATTCAGATCCGGTACTTCGGCCTTAAGCCGAACATCAAACACCTGATATTTTACCATCAGGTGACAATCGGCTTCAAATTCTTCAATCAGTTGCCGGATGCCGCGCATTCCTTCATTGGCTGCACCTTCGTACAGGTCCAGTACGGCAATTTTGATTGAATTATCGGCTGTCACTCCTTCGCTTTAAATTCCTCGCAAGGTTTCTTCTGTAATGTAATCCACCACTCTTTCCAGGCTTCCAGTTTCGCGATACACTGCTAACTGTCGATCTGCCCCGGTTCCTTGCTCCAGTATGGTGCGAATATAATTGATGGCGCTCCGGCTGCCAAGTTCATCCACGACATCATCAATGAAATCGAGTAGCTCCAGGATTAAACCGCGGGTATCCAACTCTACTTGTTTTCCAAAGTCAATCAACCGGCCATCTAATCCATAGCGCGAGGCGCGCCACTTGTTTTCATTGATGAGTGCGCGTGTGTACATAATGAAGCTCATGTTCTGCAACCGAAGCTTGTAAAGTTTTACGACCAGAGCCTGAAATACCGCTGTGATGGCAATGGTTTCTTCTATGCGCATCGGCACATCACAAATTCTAAATTCGATAGTGTCAAAAAACGGGTGTACGCGTACATCCCACCAGATTTTTTTTGCGTTATCAATGCAGTTGGTTTTGATCAGCAGATTCACGTAGTTTTTGAAATCGTCCCAACTCTCAAAGCGGTCCGGTATACCGGTGCGGGGAAACTTATCAAACACTTTAGTGCGAAATGATTTGAATCCTGTGTTTCGGCCTTCCCAAAAAGGCGAGTTGCAGGAGAGCGCATAAACATGCGGCAGAAAGTAGCGAACGGTATTCTGAATATGGATGGCCATATTCTTGTCTTTAATCCCTACATGAACATGCAAACCAAGTATGAGATTGGACCGGGCTGCCTCCTGCATCTCTTGCACAATTTCATCATAACGCGGGTTGGGTGTAATCAGCTGCTTGCTCCAGTGTGAAAAGGGATGAGTACCCGATGCCCCAATCTTAAACCCTAACGAACCGGCCACCTCGGATACCACTTTTCGTAGGTTTCTTATTTCGAAGTGAGCCTGGTTAATGTCTTTGCATATCCCGGTGCCGACCTCCACTACCGCCTGGTGCATTTCGGCTTTCACACTGTCTTTGATAACATGTGAGGCGAGCTCAACAATTTTCTGATCGTGCGAGGTAAGCTCCCGGGTTTGCGGGTCAATCACCATGTACTCCTCCTCAACACCCAGTGTAAATTTTTCCATACCTGAACACGCTTACTTTTTAGACTTGGTTTTGGGCTCCTTCTTGGTGGCAACCTGAACAGCTGGCTTTGATTTAACCAATGAGTTTTCAAACGCAGCAACCGAGCTGGTCACAAAGGTGCCCCACGTCAAATTGTCTTTACCGGGCTTTTGTTCCTGTGCGCGCTCTACCGCCATTTTGGAGGCGTGCTCAACCACCCAGTCGAAATTTTCCTGGCCTACCGAGTTAACATCGGCATCGGGTGCCGGATTACAAAAATCAATGGCATACGGTACTCCATTTCGAACGGCCATTTCAACGGTATTGAAATCATACCCGAGCGCATGACACAGATCCAGCACGTAGTCATGAACTTTCTTCAAGAGTTTGTCGGAAGCCGGACCCCGGCTGCTTTGGTACCGCAGGTGGTGGGGATTGCGCGGCTCATATTGCATGATGCGTACATACTTGCGTCCCAAACAGTAGCATCGGAAATAATCTTCAAAGATGATCTCCTCTTGCAGCATCATCACCAACTGGCCGGTTTCGCTATAGGCCTTAAAGAAATCGTCCATGTTGTTGAGTTTGTATACGCTCTTCCAACCGCCTCCGGCATGCGGCTTCATGTAGGCCGGCCAGCCAATGTGGTCAAAGATTTTTTCCCAACTTAAGGGAAACTTCAAGTTACTGAAGGAGGCCTCACCGGTATCGGTAGGGCGTTCGTGCGAGGGCAGGATAACCGTTTTAGGCACCGGCACCCCAATCTTAACGGCCAATGCATTATTAAAAAATTTTTCATCCGCACTCCACCAAAACGGATTGTTAATCACGGCTGTGCCGGAGATTGCAGCATTTTTGAGATAAGCCCTGTAAAACGGAACATCCTGCGAAATCCGGTCAATGATCACCGCATAGTCGGTGGGCTCGGCCTGACTCACGATATCCACCGTTACCGGCTCAGCTTTGATGTCCTTCAATCCCATTTTATTGATCCGTTCTACAAAGGCTTCCGGAAAGGAGCGTTCCATACCATGCAGGATTCCAATTTTTTTCATAAGGCGCTAGTTTAGATTCTTGATGTCTATAACAGTCTGTTCAAATTTAGGTGTTTCGGTCAGGTGCGGGTTGTGGGCAGATTGTTCAAACCAATATAGTTTTTTTTCAGGGCAATCTGCTTTCTGATAATAATTTTCAGTCAATTTAAAATAGGTTTGGTAATCGTTTCGGCCAATCAGGAAATAGGTGGGGCATTCCAGGCGCGGGGCCACCTCCAAAAAATTCGTTTGTGTGGCTTCGTTAAATACGGATAACCACGGATCGGCCCATTTCTGAACGCGGGAACGCGTAGGCGGTGTGGTGTTCATGAGTTTGCTTAATCCCTTGCGGTGAATATACAATTGCTCAGCATCTTCAAATGGAATGCGAACCCGATTCAACTCATCCAGACTTATCTGATCGTTTTGCGCGATTGCCTGTTGCTTCATTATGGACAGGGTCAGTTTTTCACTCTCCTCTTGATGGATCATCGGGCTGATGACCAGGCAGGCTTTCAGCCATTGCGGTTTTTCTATAGCCAGTCGAAGCGCCAGGTAGCCACCCCACGAGTGACCCATTACGTAAATCTTATGCTGGTTAAATCGTGTCGAGAGATACCGAACCACTTCCTGAGTGTCTTGAACCAGCAACCCAACCGATACTGGTGTGAATTTATTTAACGTGGCGGTCTTACCGCTTAGGCGCTGGTCCCACAACACCACAATAAAATGTTGCTTGAGTTGGGTGGTAAATCGATCGGCATAACTCATGACCGAATTCCCCGGACCTCCATGAATAAATAATAGAACCGGGGCTTGATCGTCAGCACCGCTGATCTGGATCCATTGTTGAATGCCCCCGATGGTAACGGCTTCTGCCTGATGAATAGGACCTGCGCTGCTTAACCAGCTAAGCATAAGAAGGCAAGGCACCAGGTATTTCACGGCTATCGGATCAAGGATAAATAATGCGGAAACATTTCGCGCCAGGCTGGCCAATCATGTGGCGCATTTTGCCTGACGTCCAACCAATAATGCATGCCTTTGTTCTGCAGGATGTTGGCCATTTTAACGTTGGCATCCCAGCACATATCATGGGTTCCTGTACCCAAAACCACATACATATCATAATAGTAGGGGTTATTGGCATTGGGCATAAAGTCAGGCGGATTGTTGAAATACACATTATCATCATAATACCCGTCCAACTGATCGCGAATGTCAAACGCAGCTCCCATGTTAAAGACATACTTCACCACTTCCGGATGTTTGAAAGCAAAATTGGTGGCATGATACCCGCCAAAGCTGCATCCCGCTGTAGCTACCCGACTTACACCCGTTTCGCGCTGAGCCAGTGGCACCAATTCATGAAGCAGCATTTCGTCATACCAGATATGATTTCTCACCCGATCGGCCGGATGAATCCCTTTGTTATACCAACTCATCTCATCAATGCCATCCGGGCAATAGATTTTTACCAGGCCTTCATCCAGGTACCACGCTACGCTATCGATCAATTTGAAATCCTTGTTTTCGTAGTAATGCCCCATGGACGTTGGAAAAAGAATGACCGGGTAACCCCGGGTTCCAAACGCCAACACTTCGATGTCACGACTCAGACGGGGCGAGTACCATTTATGATAATGTTCGTACGGCATACAGATTCGATTAAACTTTTATTTTTGCAGATCAATTTTCCGATGAAAGTCGGAAATGCCTGATAAAATTGCTATTGAATTCTAATTTATCGCCTTGGCCCCAACCCATCACTACCATCTCGAAAAGCTAACCGACATACACTCTAAACTGCTTGAACGGGATACGGTAGTCGACATTTTTTTACCCTTTCAGTATAAAAAGGCAACTAAGCGGTTCCCGCTGTTGATCTTAAATGACGGTCAGGACAGCGAAGCAATTGGATTAAATGCCACCTTGGAAAAACTCACCCTGGCCCGCGAAATTGACGATGTTATTGTAGTAGGCGTACACGCAGGCGACAGAATGCAGGAATACGGTGTAGCCAATAAGCCCGACTTTAAAAAAAGAGGCGCCAAAGCCAGGAATTATACTCGCTTTGTCATGACGGAACTAATCCCGTACCTGGAGTACCGGTTTTCCATTTCCAGGGAACGTGAGCATCGGGCCATTGCTGGATTTTCGTTAGGCGGATTATCGGCCCTGGATATTGGTTGGCATCATGCTGATTTCTTTGGCCGTATTGGGGCCTTCAGCGGTTCGTTCTGGTGGCGCAAGCGCGACTCGAAAAGCCGTTTTTATTCCGATTACTATGATCGCATCATGCATCAGCAAATACGCAGGGGCCGCTATAAACCAGGATTAAAATTCTGGTTTCAAACCGGGTTGAAGGATGAAGCCAGTGACCGAAATAAAAATGGGGTCATCGACTCGATCGATGATACCCTGGATTTAATTGTTGAACTCGTGAAAAAAGGCTACCGTCCTTTTCATGATATCCATTACCTGGAACTAAAAGACGGGGAACACAATTTAAAAACCTGGGGCGAGGCGATGCCTCATTTTTTAAGGTGGGCGTTCCCACATAAGCATTTATGATGAAACAACCCGTTGACACCATCATTTTTGATTTGGGAGCCGTGCTCATTGATTGGAACCCCCGGTACCTGTATCGGAAAATCTTTACTACCGAAGAGGAGGTTACCTGGTTTTTAGAGAACATCTGCACGCACGATTGGAATGAAAAGCAAGATGCCGGCCGCCCTTTTGAAGAAGCTACGGAAGAGCTTGTACAAAAATTTCCGGAGCATGAGGCGGCTATTCGGGCGTGGTACGGGCGCTGGCAGGAAACCATCAGCGGACCCATTCATGAAACCGTGGATATCCTGAAAGAAATACGCGACCAAAAGCAACATCGGTTGTATGCGCTTACCAATTGGTCGGCTCAAACCTTTCCATGGGCGCTGAATAATTTTGATTTCCTGCATTGGTTTGAAGGAATCGTGGTGTCGGGCCATGAAAAGACGCGCAAACCTTTTCCTGAGTTTTACCAGATTTTATTTAACCGATACCAGGTCAATCCAGCCCGGGCACTTTTTATCGATGATAGTCAGCGAAACATTGAGGGAGCACACGCAGTGGGGTTACCCGGTATACGATTTGAATCACCCGCCAAATTGAGAAATGATTTACAGAACTTGGGAATAATCCGATAGACGCATGCTAAAGAGTTTCAAATTCTGGGTACGGGCGGCTGCGGTGGTCCAATTAGTTACAGGACTTGCGCATAGCATCAGTCTGTTTGTGCCCATGCAAGGCACCAATGAAACTGAAAACCAGATGTTGTCATTAATGAGCACCTACGCCATGGACATGGGTGCCGGATACACGCCTACCATGATGAATGTGTACCTTGCCCTGAGTTCGTGCTTTACCTTTCTGTATGTGTTCGGAGGAGCCATTAATCTCTATTTGCTGAAAAGACTTCCCTCCGAAAACTGGCGCGGGTATTTGGGAATCAATATTCTGGTTTTTGGAGCGTGTGCCGGAGTGATGTTTCGTTTCACATTTCTACCACCCATAGTACTTACTGCCTTGGCAACGGTATTCCTCCTGATCAGTTATTTTTTGACACCGGGGGTTCAAAAAAATGAATCCTTTGGTGCGGGCACCCTCGATTAATTCCTGAAAAGGACCAAAGAAGCGTTATTTAAACTGGAGCACGCACTGCTCGATAATATCACAGCATTCGTGAATTTGTTCTTCAGTTATTACAAGTGGTGGTGCCAGCCTGATAATATTGCCATGCGTGGGTTTTGCCAATAAGCCGTGCTGGGCAAATTTCAAACAAAGATTCCAGGCGGTTTCACTTTCCGGTGTATCATTGATGAGGATGGCATTCAATAAACCTTTGCCGCGCACAAGGGAAATCAAGGTCGACTTTTCGCGCAGCATGTTCATGCGATCCCGAAATATCATCCCCAATCGATCGGCATTTTCGGCCAGGTGTTCATCCTTTACCACGTGCAAAGCTTCTACCACAACAGCAGCCGCCAGGGGGTTGCCACCAAACGTTGAGCCGTGTTCACCGGGTTTGATCACCAGCATAATCTCGTCATCAGCCAAAACAACCGAAACCGGTAAGACACCGCCCGATAAGGCCTTACCTAAAATCAACAGATCAGGATGCACCTCTTCATGATCACTGGCCAGCATCTTACCGGTACGGGCAATTCCGGTCTGGATCTCATCCATCATCAACAAGACATTGTTTTGTTTGCACAGGGTGGCGGCTGATTTCAGATAGCCGGTACGTGGAACATAAACCCCGGCTTCGCCTTGAATGGGCTCAATCCAAAGCCCGCAAACATGAGGATTGGCCAACGCTTTTGCCAAGGCATCAACATCATCGTAATCGATCAATTCGAATCCGGGCATGAACGGTCCGAACCCTTTGCGCGCACTAGGATCACTGGAGGCTGATATAATGGTAGTCGTACGGCCGTGAAAATTTTTACGGGCAACTACGATGGTTGCCTGGTTTTCAGGAATCCCCTTTTTAGTGTATCCCCATTTGCGGGCCAGCTTAATGGCCGTTTCATTGGCTTCGGCCCCGCTGTTCATAAACAGTGCTTTGTCGTAACCAAAGGTTTCGCAAACAAACTTCTCAGCAAGTCCTAACTTATCATTGTAAAAGGCTCGTGAGGTAAGGGTAAGTTCTTTGGCCTGATCGATCAAGGCGTGGATGATGCGGGGATGACAATGGCCCTGATTAACGGCACTATAAGCCGAAAGAAAATCGTAATACCGCTTGCCCTCCACATCCCATAAAAAAACACCTTCGCCCCGGTTCAAAACTACCGGTAGCGGATGATAGTTATGCGCCCCATATTTGTCTTCCAGATCAATTGCCTCCTGGCTGGATGTTATCGATGTTACCATACCTTTTTTGCTTGTGTAAAGGTAAGAATTAATTACAGGTCAGGTAAGAATTGGTATTTTGCTCACGCCCCCCGAATGCACTACCTTTACCATTTCTTTACGTTTATCAATGGAGATTTTTTTAGATAGTACGCGAAGGCTTTTTGACACCCTGAAATCCATCAGTTGGTGGGGTCGATTGTTTTCCTGGAGTCACGTAAAATCGCAACTCATAGAAGCCAATGGCGAACTCCAAAAGTTAAGCGCCATGGCATCGGCTTTAAAAACCGAAAATGCCCGCCTGGAAAATGCGCTCACCGGTGAAAAGGCCGCGCTAAAGGGAACACAAGAAGGATTTAATCGAATCAGTACCGAATTGGAGGTGGTCAAAAATACCCACCTGCATCAGGTTGAAAAACTAAAGGAACTTCAGGATAAAAATGTAACGCTCGAAACACTCAACACCCAATACCTGAAACGGGGTACTGAGTTGGCTAATGAACTTAACGGGGTGCGACAAAAACTGGAGACGTTGGAGAAAAATCTTCAGGAATTAAAAGACGAAAATGCGAAGCTCAGGAAGGATGATGAATTTAGAAGGAATGAGCACTCCAATGCCATGGCTTCGTTGCGCGAGATTCAACGCAAAGTTCAGGATGACCGGGAGCAGGAACTGGCAGTAAAAAATCAAGCCGAAATACTCCGCATTCGCAAGTTGAAAGAGACCTGGCTGAAGCATGAAGAAAACGTGAAGAACCGGATGCGCACCATTTGTCAGCGCAATGGCATTGAGTATGTAGACCGCGTTCCGTTCAAAGGCAAGCCTGACAATACAGTAAAAATCAATGATGAGTATATCATTTTTGATGCGAAAAGCCCGGCCGGAGACGATCTCTCCAATTTTCCATCGTATCTGAAAGTGCAAGCGGAAAGCGCCATCAAATATGTGAAGGAAGAAAACGTACGCAAGGAGGTATTCCTGGTAGTTCCCACCAATACGCTGGAGCAGTTGGAGATTTTTGAATACAAACTCAGTGATTACACGGTGTTTGTTATTTCTACCGATTCGTTGGAACCTATTTTGCTCACGTTAAGACGTATTGAAGAATATGAGTTTGCCGAACAGATGAGCCCGGAGGAACGGGAAAATATTTGCCGTGTGATCGGAAAGTTCGTGCACCTGAGTAAGCGTAGAATTCAGATTGATGGCTTTTTTGCCAAGCAGTTTTTCGAACTTGTGTATCGCACCGAAGCCGATTTATCGAAAGAATTCCTGGATAAGGTGGCCGAGTTTGAAAAGTCGGAAAAGTTAAACCCGCCTCTGGAAAGACGCGCCCGGCAAATCAGCCTGAAAGACCTGGAGGCGGATTCAGAAAAAATTCAAAGCGAAGCCAATCAAAAAGGAATTGATACACAAGATTCGCTGCTCATTAAAGAAATCAACAAACTGCCACTTTACTCTACACCCGATTTGGACAAGGGGCAACAGGATTTGTTTACTAAACCGTAAACGCAAAATCATTCCTCGTGTATATTTGTCATCTAAATCATATCACCATGAAAATTATCTCTCTCCTATTGGTTGCCCTGATCATTTCTTCTTGCGCCACCACCAAAACAGCAAAGGCTCCAAGTCCTACAGGTAATTGGGATTACACCATCTCCGGCACGCCTGAAGGTGACTTTGTGGGCGTAATGACCATCGCTGAAATTGATAAGGCATTATCCGCAAAACTGAACAGCAGTGGAAACGAACTGCCCATCGAAAAGTTTGCCTATGATAAGGAAACCAAAAAGATGACCGGTGAAGTATACTATAATGGAACCCCGGTGCTTTTTGATGCGGTGATGGAAGGAGAAGCCTTGAATGGCACGATGTCGGCCGGTGGAATGAACTTTCCGTTTAAAGCTACCCGTAAGAAATAAACCATGAAGGTGACAGCCGATAACAAACTAAAAAAACTTATTGTCGTAGGCGACCGGGTGTTGATTCGTCCGGTGAAGGAATCTGAAAAAACAGAAAGTGGTCTCTACCTGCCACCGGGTGTGCAGGAAAAAGAAAAGATTCAAAAAGGATTTGTTATTAAAGTCGGCCCCGGCTATCCATTACCGCTACCAGCCGATGAAGATGACGTTTGGAAGGGCAAAGAAGATCAGGTGAAATACCTTCCGTTACAAGCCCAGGAGGGTGATTTGGCTATCTTCCTTCAGAAAGGCGCCATTGAGGTCATGTATGAGGGGCAAAAGTATTTCATCGTGCCGCAGGTTTCCATCCTCATGTTGGAGCGCGAAGAAGAGTTGTAATGGCAGGCCTATCGTTCGATGTATTGCGTGTGGGAAAGCGCTACCGCCTCCGCAATTATGGCGACATCTATGATTTTGAAATTGAACGCATTCTGGTGGATGGTGATTTTACTGTAAAAGATCTTCATACCCTGGAACGCTTCCAACTGAAAGAGGTGATCAAGTTCGGCACCGGCAAAGATTTCGAAATCCGGGAGTTGATTCCTTAACCCTACAGATTTTGTTTCTTTAGCTCATCCAAGGCATAGGCGCAAGCCCGGGCTGTCATGGCCATATAGGTAAGGGAAGGATTAACACAAGAAGCGGAGGTCATGAAGGATCCATCCGTAATGAATACATTCTTCACTTCATGCATCTGATTAAAACCATTCAACACGGAAGTCCGAGGATCGCGCCCCATGCGGGCACCACCCATTTCATGATTGGCATTTCCCGGAAATGAGATGTTGGCATACGACCGCACATTCTTGTATCCTGCCGCTTCCAACATCTCGGCCATGGCAGCCGCCATATCGCTTTGCATGATTCGCTCATTGTCTTTGAACTCCACGTCCGTAGTCAATGTATTCCGGCCCCACCTGTCCTTTACATCCGTGTTCAAGGTGACCCGGTTTTCCGCATATGGCAGGCATTCACCAAAGCCGCCAAACCCAATACGCCAACCGGCTGGGGACTGAAGCTTTTCTTTTAAACCTACCCCTAGTTCAGAATCGGTGGTGCCACGGCCCCACCCCACCCGACTTGCGCCACCTTGATATCCAAAGCCACGGATGTAGTCCTTTCTTTTTTCAGAAAGATTTCTGAACCGGGGCATATATACTCCATTGGGCCTGCGTCCATAATAATACTGTTCTTCAAATCCCTCCACCTCGGCTTCGGCACCGGCACCTTTGTGATGATCCATGATGTTGCGTCCCACCTGATCGCTCCCATTACCCAGTCCATTGGGAAACCGGTTGGAGATGGAGTTCAGCAGGATAAACGCAGTGGCCAACGTGGCACCGTTGAGGAAAATTATCCGTGAGTAGAATTCGAGTACTTCGTTTGTCTCGGTATCAATCACCTCAACACCAATTGCTTTTCCTTTTTTCTCATCGTACAAAACCCGATTCACCAATGAGTGAGGCCGCAACGTAAGATTACCGGTGGCAAAGGCAGCCGGCAACGTACTGGCGTTGGTGCTAAAGTACGCTCCATATGGGCAGCCCCGATGACATTGGTTACGGAACTGGCAAATGCCCCGACCCTTTACCGGTGCCGTTAGGTTGGCCACACGTCCAATCGTCATCTTGCGACCAAATTTCGCTTCCACTTTGGTTTTGAAATCCTGTTCCACACAATTCAATTCCATGGGCGGGAGAAACTTGCCATCGGGCAACTGTGGAATTCCTTCGGCCTGACCGCATACTCCAATGAACTGCTCTACATAATCGTACCAGGGTTCAATATCTTTATACCGAATGGGCCAGTCCACGGCAATGCCATCGCGCAGGTTGGCTTCAAAGTCCAGGTCGCTCCACCGATAACAATGGCGGCCCCATAAAACCGATCGGCCACCAACAATATCGCCCCGGATCCAATCAAACCGCTTGGTTTCGGTATACGGATTGTCCAGGTCGTTGATATAAAAATGTTTGTTATCGCCCCCATATGAAAAATGACGGGTTTGAATGGGACACCTCGCACGGTCTTCCTGCGTTAATCGACCCCGGTGCTCCAGGTTCCATGGATCTGCTGAGGCGGTAGGATAGTTGGGATGCTCCACATTTTTTCCGCGTTCCAGGAGTAATACCTTCAAGCCGCCTTCACAGAGTTCTTTCGCGGCCCAGCCGCCACTAATACCAGACCCCACTACGATGGCATCATAGGTATTTTGTACTTCAGCTTTCAGGTTGAGATTCATAGGATCCTTATTTGAGCATTAAAATTTCCGAAAATTTTTCAGGTAGAAATAACCACCCGAATAATTGTACAAACGGGGTCACTATTTCCTGAAATACTCCTTATTTTTGCCCGATTTATCCTAATCCAACCACTCGAAATGCCCAGAGATCGCAGTATTCGCTCCGTCCTTATCATCGGTAGCGGGCCCATTATTATCGGACAAGCATGTGAATTTGACTATGCCGGCTCACAAGCCTCTCGTTCCTTACGGGAAGAAGGCATTGAAGTAATCCTGATCAATTCCAATCCGGCTACCATCATGACTGATAAGGTAACGGCCGATCATGTGTACTTGAAGCCCCTGGAAAAAAAGTCGATCCGCGAAATTCTGGAAAAACATCATGTAGATGCTGTGTTGCCCACGATGGGTGGCCAAACCGCGCTGAATCTGTGTATTGAATGCGAGAAAGCCGGCATTTGGGAGCATTATGGTGTGAAGATTATTGGAGTTGACATTAAAGCGATAGAGACCACGGAAGACCGCGAAAAGTTTCGGTTGAAAATGCTGGAACTAGGCGTGGGTGTATGTAAAGGTTCAACCGCCACCTCGTTTCTACAAGGAAAGGAAATTGCCCAGGAAATTGGATTTCCCCTCGTCATCCGGCCCTCGTTTACCTTAGGTGGTACGGGCGGTGGATTTGTTGATAAGCCCGAAGATTTTGATGCCGCCCTCAACCGCGGGTTGCATGCCTCGCCAATTCACGAAGTGTTGGTGGAGCAAAGTATCATGGGCTGGAAAGAATATGAGCTGGAACTGCTGCGCGATGGTTTGGGCAATGTAATCATCATCTGTTCCATTGAGAATTTTGACCCGATGGGCATTCACACGGGTGACTCCATTACCGTTGCTCCGGCCATGACCTTGCCGGACACCGTATACCAACACATGCGCGACCTGGCCATTAAGATGATGAACGGCATCGGCAAATTTGCCGGTGGCTGCAATGTCCAATTCGCAGTTAACCCCGATACCGATGACATCATTGGGATTGAAATTAATCCACGGGTTTCCCGCTCTTCCGCACTGGCATCAAAAGCCACGGGTTACCCGATTGCCAAAATCGCAGCCAAGCTGTCTATTGGATATAACCTCGATGAGTTAACCAATGCCATTACCGGATCGACCACAGCCTACTTCGAACCCGCACTTGATTATGTGATCGTAAAAATTCCCCGTTGGAATTTCGACAAGTTTCACGGAGCCGATCGCAAGCTCGGTTTGCAGATGAAATCAGTTGGTGAAGTGATGGGTATTGGCAGAAATTTTCAGGAAGCCCTGCAAAAAGCCTGTCAAAGTCTGGAGATCAGAAGAAACGGATTAGGGGCCGATGGTAAAGAACTGACCAAACAGGAAGATCTTTTACATAGCCTGCAACATCCCAGTTGGAACCGGCTCTTCCACATCTATGATGCCATGAAGTTGGGCATCTCGATGAAAACCATTCAGAATCTGACCCGGATTGACAAATGGTTTTTGGAGCAAATCTGGGAGTTGATTGAGCTGGAAAAGGAAATTGAAAAGTATAAACTGGATACGATTCCTGCGGAGTTAATGCGCAAGGCCAAGGAAAAAGGGTATGCCGATCGGCAAATTGCCCACCTGGTAGATTGCCTGGAGAGCGAAGTGCACAAGAAGCGCAGAGAGATGGGTATTAATCGCGTATACAAACTGGTAGATACTTGTGCGGCTGAATTTGAAGCCCGCACTCCGTATTACTACTCCACCTTTGATCAGGAAAACGAATCTTCCGTTTCCAACAAAAAGAAAGTGATTGTGCTGGGTTCGGGCCCGAACCGCATTGGCCAAGGCATTGAGTTTGACTATTCGTGCGTGCACGGAATTCTGGCGGCCAAAGAAGCAGGTTATGAAGCGATCATGATCAACTGCAATCCCGAAACTGTTTCAACCGATTTTGATATTGCCGATAAACTATACTTTGAACCGGTGTTCTGGGAACATTTGTGGGATATCATTCAACATGAAAAGCCAGAAGGTGTAATTGTACAGTTGGGCGGACAAACCGCATTGAAACTGGCGGAAAAACTGCACAAGTATGGCGTCAAAATCATGGGCACCTCATTCGAAGCCCTTGACCTGGCCGAAGACCGCGGCAGTTTCTCAACCTTACTCAAGGAACTCAACATTCCGTATCCTGAATTTGGTGTAGCCCGCGATGCGGATGAAGCCATCGAAGTGTCGAAATCCATCGGGTTCCCATTATTGGTTCGCCCCTCGTATGTATTGGGTGGCCAAAGCATGAAGATCGTGATCAACGAAAAGGAACTTGAAAACCACATCGTTGACATCTGGAAACACTTGCCGGACAATAAAGTATTGCTCGATCACTTTTTGGATGGCGCTATTGAAGCGGAAGCGGATGCCATATGTGATGGCGAAGATGTTTACATCATTGGCATCATGCAGCATATTGAACCAGCCGGCATACACAGTGGTGATTCATACGCTGTTTTACCGCCCTATAACCTGGGGGATCTGGTGATCAAACAAATTGAAAGTTATACCAAGCGAATTGCGGTAGCGTTGAAAACCGTGGGGTTGATCAACATTCAATTTGCCATCAAGAATGATAAAGTCTACATCATTGAAGCCAACCCGCGCGCATCCCGCACAGTGCCGTTTATCTGCAAAGCCTACGATGAGCCGTATGTGAATTATGCCACCAAGGTGATGTTGGGCGTCAATAAGGTTTCGGATTTCAATTTCAATCCGAAAAAGCATGGGTATGCCATTAAGGTACCGGTCTTTTCGTTCAATAAATTCCCGGATGTGAATAAGGAATTGGGTCCTGAAATGAAGTCAACCGGAGAGGCCATTTATTTCATTGACGATCTGATGGATGACTATTTCATGAATATTTACGCGGAGCGAAACCTGTACCTGAGCCGCTAAAAGGACTTTTAAACTAATATCTTTGGAATAACGTTTATCAAAAAAACGTATTTATGAGGCTTTTAATCATTCTGGGTCTGATTGGCTACGTGCTGTACAAAGTGGGTCAGTTGTTTTTTCAGGCCGGAGCTGCATCCCAGCAAGGTCGGTTTCAACAGCGCAGGCCCCAGGACGGAAAAATCAATGTTGACCCTACACCCGATAAACCGAAGCGCGGTGGGATTAAAGGCGGTGAATATGTCGACTACGAAGAAATCAAATAAAGCTTTATCTTCATACTTGGATAATAACCCATCCATTTATGAAAAGTCTAAAGTATTTTTTTTCGTTATTCCTTATTCTCTACTGTATTACTTTATTCGGGCAGAGACCTATGCCTTCTGGGCCTTCGGCTCCTGCCCCAATACCCATGCCACCACCACCATCGCCACCTGGAACACCACCTGGGTCACCGCCAGACCCTCTCCCTCCACCACCTCCCGTTCCGATAATAAAACGATTTGAGAATTTTGAAACTTGTCAGTTATATTATACCCGCAAGAATAAACCTGATTATACTCTTAAAATCATTTTGCTCGAAAGTGTTTAAATAATACATTGATTATAGGTGCAGAGGTTACAAAATGTAACCTCTGTTATTCTACTCCGTGAAAATCAACTTTTCCAAATATCAGGCTACCGGCAATGACTTTGTCTTGATCGATAATCGAGTTCATCAGTATTCCTTTACACAGGATCAAATAAAACAAATCTGCGACCGCAGGTTTGGTGTGGGTGCCGATGGTCTCATGCTGATTGAAAAACATCCGACTCTCGATTTTAATCTCGTCTATTATAATAGTGATGGTTCCCAAAGTTTGTGTGGCAACGGAAGCCGCGCTGCGGTTATCATGGCAGCTACCCTGGGCTTGCTGAAGGAGAAAACTGTTTTTAATGCCTACGATGGACCCCACGAGGCTGAAGTTCTCAAATCGGGTGTGGTGCGACTTAAAATGAATCCGGTTGCCTCCGTCAAAAAACTGGGTGAAAGTTATTTTATCAATACGGGCTCGCCCCATTACTTGCAGGTGGTGGGTGATGTTCAGAATTTTCCGGTGGTTGCAGAAGGACGAAAAATCCGCTACAGCGATACCTTTAAGCCAGGAGGCACCAATGTCAATTTCATCCAATTGTTGGGCGATAATTCCATTTTTGTGAGAACCTATGAGCGGGGCGTGGAAGACGAAACCTATTCCTGTGGTACGGGCGTGACGGCCGCGGCCCTGGCAGCCTCGTTTCATGGTTACACGTCACCAGTCAAGGTGAAAGTGAAAGGTGGAGAGCTGGCCGTTGAGTTTAAAGCCGGTCAGGCAGACACGTTTGACGAGATTTTCCTGATCGGCCCTGCCAAAATGGTCTTTGAGGGCATTCTGGAACTATAATTGCACCCCGAAATCCATTAAATTTACGGCCCATTTGGCGGGTTGGATTCTCTGTTTGTGATTCGGTTTTTCCGTTGCATGAGCTCACAAACCGGCCATTTGACAACTAATTACCCATGTTAAAACTTCTTGCAAAGATTTTTGGCGATAAGTCGCAGAAAGACATCAAACGAATGATGCCGTTGGTTGAACAAACCAAAATCGAAGGCGAAAAGCTGCGCACGATATCGCATGATGAACTTCGTGACCAAACCCGTCAAATTCAGGTTGAAATTAACGCGCACCTGAAACCCATTGACGATCAGTTAGCCAGTCTTCATGCCCGGATTGCCGAACATCCGGAAATGGATCTTAATGAAAAGGAAGCGCTATTTGCGCAGATCGATAAACTGGAAGGGGACCGCAACAAGGAACTGGAAAAAGTATTGATGCAGGTTTTACCGCGCGCCTTCGCAGTGATTCGCGAAACGGCCAGACGACTTAAGGAAAATGAATACCTGGAAGTAACAGCAACCGATCATGACCGACTGCTGGCCGCCCGCCATGAAAACGTGAAAATCGTTGGCGATAAAGCGCATTGGCATCGCCAATGGATGGCAGCCGGCAATATGATCACCTGGGATATGGTCCACTACGAAGTTCAGATCATTGGTGGTATAGCCTTGCATGAAGGAAAAATTTCAGAGATGGCAACGGGTGAAGGAAAAACACTGGTGGCTACCTTCCCGGCCTTTCTTAATGCCCTTGCCAAACGCGGGGTGCACGTGGTTACCGTAAACGACTACCTGGCCAGGCGCGACAGCGAATGGATGGGACCTCTTTTCCAGTTCCACGGACTTCATGTTGATTGCATTGATAAACACGAGCCCAACTCCATTGCCCGGAGAAATGCCTACCAGGCCGATATCACGTACGGCACCAATAATGAATTCGGATTTGATTACCTGCGCGATAACATGGCCCGCGAACCGGAAGAATTGGTGCAACGCGGTCATCATTTTGCCATGGTGGATGAAGTGGATAGCGTGTTGATTGACGAAGCCCGAACCCCATTGATAATATCGGGGCCGGTACCTCGTGGCGATGAACACGAATTCTATGACCTCAAGCCGCGGATTTCAAAATTGGTGGAAGCCCAGAAAAAACTAGTCAATCAATATCTGAATGACGCTAAAAAGCTGTTGGCAGAAGGCCAGGAAAAGGATGGTGGACTGGCTTTGTTCCGGGCCCATCGTGCCATGCCCAAATACAAGCCGTTGATCAAGTTGCTCAGCGAAACGGGTATGAAGAACGTGATGCAGAAAACTGAAAACTTCTATCTGCAGGACAACAAGAAAATGATGCCTGAGGCCGACAAGCCGCTGTACTTCATTATTGAAGAAAAAGACAATAGTGTAGACCTGACCGAAAAAGGAATTGACCTGATTACGGGTGAAGGTGAAGATCCTCGTTTTTTTATCCTACCGGAAATTGGCACAGAACTCAACAAAATTGAAAAGGATCCGGGACTTGCCCATGATGAACGTCTGCGTAAAAAGGAAGAACTCATTCGTGAGTACACGACCAAGTCGCAACGCATCCATAGTGTTAATCAGTTGCTGAAGGCGTATACCTTATTTGAACGCGATACCGAATACATCATCGTAGATGGCAAGGTGAAGATTGTGGATGAGCAAACCGGCCGGGTATTGGATGGCCGAAGATATTCGGATGGATTGCATCAGGCGATTGAAGCCAAGGAGAATGTAAAGGTGGAGGACGCCACACAAACCTACGCCACCATTACCCTGCAGAACTACTTCCGCATGTATCACAAACTGGCCGGTATGACGGGAACAGCCGTTACCGAAGCAGGTGAATTCTGGGATATTTATAAGTTGGATGTCGTGACCATTCCTACCAACAAGTCGATGATCCGCCAGGACAAGGATGATTTGGTATACAAGACCATGCGCGAAAAATTCAATGCCGTGGTGGAAGAGATTGTGCGCCTGACCCAGCAAGGCCGACCGGTGCTGGTGGGTACTACCTCCGTAGAAATTTCGGAATTGGTAAGCCGCATGTTGCAGATCCGGAAAATCAAGCACCAGGTATTGAACGCCAAGCAACACCAACGGGAAGCGGAAATTGTAGCGGAAGCCGGTAAACCGGGAACCGTTACCATTGCCACCAACATGGCAGGCCGGGGTACCGATATAAAACTTACGCCTGAATCGCGGGCAGCAGGGGGGTTGGCCATTATTGGCACGGAACGTCACGAATCCCGCAGGGTGGATCGTCAGTTACGAGGCCGTTCGGGTCGCCAGGGTGATCCCGGTTCTTCGCAGTTCTATGTATCGTTGGAAGATAATCTCATGCGCTTGTTCATGCCTGAGCGAATTGCGCGGATTATGGACCGATTGGGACTGAAAGAAGGTGAAGTGATTTCACACTCGATGGTGACCAGTTCTATTGAGCGGGCGCAGAAAAAAGTAGAAGAAAACAACTTTGGCATCCGTAAGCGTTTGCTCGAATATGACAACGTCATGAATTCGCAGCGCGAGGTGATTTACAAACGCAGACGCAATGCCTTGCATGGTGAGCGATTGCAGTTGGATATTTTAACCATGCTGTTTGATACCTGTGAAGAACTGGTAACCAATGGCAAGGCTGGCGAAAACCTGGATAATTTCAAATTGAATGTTCTTAGTGTACTGGGATTTGATTTCGAGATCACAGCCGATGACTTTGCCAAAAATGATCCTGCTAAAATCAGCGAGCAACTTTATGATCAGGCACTGAAGCATTATGAACTAAAAAATAAAATAGCGGCAGACAAAGCGTACCCCATCGTGATGGATATTTATAAAACGCGGGGTGCTACCATTGAAAATATTCTCGTACCCTTTACCGATGGGGTAAAACAAATTGGTGTTTCGGCCAACCTGAAGAAGTGCGTAGAGACCAAAAACACGGAACTGATCAAGGCCATGGAAAAAATGATTACGCTGGCCATCATCGATCAGAACTGGAAAGAACACCTGCGCGATATGGATGATCTTAAACAGTCGGTACAAAATGCTGTTTACGAACAAAAAGACCCGTTGTTGATTTACAAGTTCGAAGGTTTCGAGGCGTTCAAGCGGTTTATCGCCAAGGTAAATGAAGATACGATTTCCTTCCTGTTGAAGGCGGATATCCCGGTACGCGAAGCCGACCAGGTGCAGGAAGCCCGGCAATCGAAGCGTCAGCGGTTAAATGAGAAGAAAGAGGAATCGCGCTCTTTATTGCAGGGCGGTGGAAGCCAGCCACAGGCTCCGCAACGGCAGGTGGAAGAGAAAGTGATGCCGGTGAAATCCGAGAAAGTAGCAGGGCGTAATGATAAGGTAACCGTTCAATATCCGGACGGCCGCGTTTTAAAGGATGTCAAATACAAGAAAGTTGAAGATGATGTTAAATCCGGTCGTTGCATTGTTATTGAAGGATAATCCCGTTCATATAACGACCGATTTAACTTTTACCGGAAGATTATCCGAAGGATGAAGGTATTGCCATTAGTTTCGTATCTTAATCAGATGTTTACGATGAAACGTAATCTCTTCATTTTATTGTTTCTGCACATTTTGTGGGGCTGTGTGGCGCAAAAAAAGACCGATACGAAATACTATGAAGATTTGTCGGCCCTGCGCCCCACGGTCATGGTACCACCCGATACTGCAGTCAATCGCAACACGGGGCCTCAAAAAGTAATCACTTCCATTACTCCTCAATTTACGGTCAACGAAAAAGTGGATGCCGTATTAGACAGCATTGATCGCTATAACCTGGTTCGGAAATTTGTCGATGGCTTTACCATTCAAATCTACTCGGGCCAAAACCGGGAAGAAGCGATGAACACCAAAAAGAAAATGACAGAAGAGGTGCCGGAGCTCACCGCGGTACTCCAATACCAGCAACCGAAATTCCGGGTTACAGTCGGAAAATATTACACGAAGTTAGAGGCCCATCCTGACCTGGTTCGGCTGCGGAGAAGTTTTGTCGCAGCTATTTTGGTACCCGAAAAAATACAGATCAAATAGTTACCCCGTAAGACTGCCATCTTTCAAAAGAATCCTCTGTCTGATTGTTGATATCAGATCCTTATCTTTAATCCCATGACTTCGTTTCACGGCAGATGGGAAAAACGGTGGCATCCTTTGCGCGAGGAGTGGATTGTGTATTCCGCCCATCGCAATACCCGCCCCTGGCAAGGCGCCCCTCCACTCACCGCGCAACCCGCACCTGATTATAATCCTTCCTGCTACCTGTGCCCGGGAAATGCCCGCGTTCATGGTCACAAAAATCCGGCCTATCCGGATGTTTACATTTTTGAAAACGATCACCCGGTAGTGGGTATGAACGCTCCTGATGTGGCGCCTGACTCGCATCCGGTATTTAGAAAAGCATCAGCCAAAGGTATCGCCAAAGTGGTTTGCTATGACCCGCGTCATAACATCACCCTCTCTCAAATGAAATTATCTGCAGTGGTAAACGTGTTTCAGGCATTTCAATCTGAAATGATGGCCTTCGAAAAAAATCCAGTCATTCACTCGGTATTGATTTTTGAGAACAAAGGCGAGGCCGTGGGTGTCAGCAATCCCCATCCCCATTGTCAGATTTACGCCACCGACTTCCCGTTCAAGCTGGTCAGTCAACAACTGGATATTGCTCAACGCTATACAGCTCATCATCGTAAAAATATTTTTGAGGAAATAATCGAATCCGAAATACAATCAAGGTCCCGCATTATCGCAGAAAATAAGCATGCTGTTGCCTTCATTCCCTTCTTCGCCCGGTATGCCTATGAAGTGATGATCTTTCCCAAAGGTCCTCATCAAACGTTGATTTCACTCACACCCGATGAACTGCAGGGGTTGGCCGCAGTCTTTCATGACGTGGTCCGCAGACTGGATATGAATTTTGACCTGGATTTTCCGTATGTGATGTCCATCATGCAGGCACCCGTGGATGGCAACCGGTATGATCACTTCAGAATGCATGTGTGGTTGCAGCCGCCCTATCGCCAACCCGGGCTTATCAAATACCTGGCCGGCCCGGAAATTGGTGCCGGAAATTTTATGGCCGATACCATGCCCGAAGAAAAGGCGGCCGAATTGCAGAAGATCGACCTTACCCACTATGCTCTTGAACGCTGACCGTCAGAAGCAACCGGTATTTGAAGGTGTGGCTCCCGGCCGATTGGACGTAATGGGTGGCATTGCCGATTATTCGGGCGCGCTTGTCCTGCAAATGCCCATTGCCAATAAAACCCGGGTACGTTTTACTCCAGGCTTTGATTATTCGTGCCTACTCACGAGCACGCTTGAAACGGGAGAAGTATTTCAGGTTGAGTTAGACTACCGCAAGTTGCTGAAGGATGGTGAAGTTGATTATGCTTTTGCCCGGCAACTCGTTAACAACGATCCAAAAACGGCATGGGCCGCCTATGTAGTGGGCTGTGCGTTGGTATTGGAAAAAGAAAAGAAAATTCATTTCACCGGAGGTACTTTTGAAATTACCTCCGGGGTTCCCCTGGGCAAAGGGGTTTCTTCTTCCGCCTCCATCGAAGTGGCCACGTTGAAGGCGCTGCAAAAAGCCTATTCGCTTGAATTCCGCAACACCGAACTTCCTGTGTTGGCACAACGGGTCGAGAACCTGATTGTTGGTGCCCCCTGCGGCTTGATGGATCAACTCGCCTGTTATTTCGGAAAACCCAATCACCTGTTACCGATCCTTTGTCAGCCCGACCAGGTATTCGATCCGCTACCTATTCCGGACGGGATTTCATTTGTAGGCATTGACAGTGGCGTGCGGCATTCCGTTGCCGGTGCTTCATATAGCGATGTGCGATGTGCTACCTTTATGGGATACACGTTGTTGCTGTCAGCCTTGGGAGTCAACCCTGAAGTAATACAATTGGCGAAGACCACTACGACACAAAATCTTCCGTATGGCGGCTATTTAACCAACATCCCGTTACCGGAATTCGAGCATCGCTTTCTGCCTCAATTACCACAAACTGTTACGGGCAAAGATTTTATCAATCGATGTGGGGCAAGTATTGATACTGTTACAGAAGTTGATCCGCACAAACACTACCCGGTGCGTACATGCACCAGCCACCCGGTTTATGAACATCATCGCGTTCAGCAGTTTCGCGATGTGTTGGTTCAGTTAGCTGATGCTAACGCGAGGGATAGAAATCAGTTGATCACCAAACTAGGCAACTTCATGTACGAATCGCATGAAAGTTACACCCGTTGCGGATTAGGTTCTGATCGTACGGATGAACTGGTTACACTGGCCCGGTCGGCCCCGGGAGTTTACGGGGCTAAGATTACAGGCGGGGGCAATGGCGGCACGGTTTGTTTTCTGGTAGATGAAGCAGGATTGGAATCTGTGAAGGCGATGCACCGTGCTCTAAGCGACCAATACCAACAAAAATTGGTTCTGTTCAATACATGAATGGTATTGGTTACCTTTGTCGGGAATGAATCTTTTGCAACACATCAAATTATTGGCGGAAGAGCAGCACAGCCGAATTGTGGAGTGGCGCAGACATCTGCATGCTAACCCCGAATTATCCTACCAGGAATTCAATACCGCGAACTTTGTTCAAGAACAACTAAAGTCAATCGGAATTGAAGCCCGACCGCTGGCCGACACGGGACTGGTGGCGCTCATCGAGGGAAAGAATCCCCATAAAAAAACGGTGGCCCTGCGGGCCGATATGGATGCCCTGCCGATCGAGGAAAAAAATAATGTTCCTTACAAATCAACCACACCAGGCGTTATGCATGCCTGCGGCCATGATGTGCACACTTCTTCCCTGTTGGGAACTGCCAAAATTCTACATCAGGTAAAAGATCACTTTGAGGGCACGGTTAAACTGATCTTTCAGCCCGGAGAAGAAAAAAATCCAGGCGGGGCGTCAATCATGATCCGCGAAGGAGTATTGCAAAACCCGGCACCTCAAGCGATTCTTGGACAGCACGTAATGCCGCTGGTGCCCGTGGGCAAAGTCGGCTTCCGCGAAGGCATGTATATGGCCAGCAGCGATGAACTATACCTGAGGGTAATTGGCAAAGGGGGGCATGGTGCTGCACCCGAACTCACGATAGACCCCATCGTCATTGCGTCTCATATCATCATTGGCCTGCAACAAGTGATCAGCCGGAATGCTAACCCCCGACAGCCTACCGTGCTGACCTTTGGAAAAATCATAGGTGAAGGCGCCACCAACATCATTCCCAATGAAGTGAACATTGCCGGCACCTTCCGCGCGTTGAATGAAACCTGGCGCAAAGAAGGACTGGAGAAAATTAAGAAGATGGCCGAAATGATTGCCGAAGGGATGGGCGGTACCTGTGAGGTGACCATTTCACCCGGCTATCCTTACCTGGAGAATAACCCCGCATTAACCAGTCGCATCCGACAAGCAGCTGAAGCCTATGTAGGAAAAGAAAACATCGTTGATTTGGATGTAACATTAGGGTCCGAAGATTTTTCCTACTACTCGCATGAAATTCCGGCTTCGTTTTACCGATTAGGCACCCGCAACGAAAAAAAGGGGTTAACCTCCTACGTGCACACACCTACTTTTGATATTGATGAGGATGCCCTGAAAGTAGGACCGGGCCTGATGGCATGGATGGCTATTCAGGAGTTGTCAAATTAAGAAATTGTTATTGCCTTTCTTCTTCCCGGTTCATCCGTATCTTTACCCAAGTCGTGATGGCGCTACCTGAAGAGATCCAACCGGAGCCTGTCAATCGTTGGAAGATTGTTGCTCAGAATACAGCCTACATTTTGGCTGCCTTATTCATTTTCCTCTTTACCCTGGATCTGATGATTGCCTCCCTGCAACACCTGGGGAAGGATGCCGCAGACATCATCATTTTGGCTACCTCTAATCCGTTTACCGGATTGTTTATTGGGTTATTGGTGACGGCTTTGATACAAAGCAGCTCAGCCACCACCTCCATGACGGTGGCCCTCGTGGCTTCCGGTTCCATTTCTTTGGAAGGAGCCGTTCCCATTATAATGGGGGCTAACGTAGGCACCACCATTACCAGCACCATTGTATCGCTCGGATTCATCACCAAAAAAAAGGAATTCAGAAGAGCGGTTACCATTGGCACCTACCATGACTTCTTTAACATCCTGACCGTTGTTATCCTCTTTCCGCTGGAGTATTACCTTGGCTTTCTTTCCGGATTAGCACAATTTATTGCCACCACCTACTTCAATCAGCCCATCAATCCGGTTAAAGAAAACTTTTCACTGTTGGGTCATGGCTTTGATCCCATTATCCGGCTCATCGTTACCGGGATCGACAATGGTTTTATTCTGGCCATTATTTCGATCGCCCTTTTGTTCGGTTCAATTTTGTTTTTCCGCAAAGTGCTTTCACGCACGCTGGGATTCGGTTCACAGGAACGGTTTCAACAGTTTTTCTTTAAGAATGAATTGAAATCATTTTTGTGGGGCTTGTTAACCACGGCCGCTATTCGTTCCAGCACGGTCACCACTTCTTTAGTGGTACCCCTGGTTGCCAAAAAAGTAGTGAAGTTGCGATCGGCCATGCCGTTTGTACTCGGGGCCAACATCGGCACCACCATTACGGCATTTATTGCCGCCATGTTCAACTCCAATGCAGCCATTAGTATCGCCTTAGCTCACTTCCTGTTCAATTTGATTGGCATTACCTTATTTTTTCCCATTCCCTACCTCAAAGAGTTACCCGTCAAACTTGCTGATGCCCTGGGTCGGTTAACGCTGAAGTATCGGTTAGCGGGCTTTTTATATGTACTCCTCACCTTCTTTTTCATTCCGTTTTCGTTGATCTACTTGAACAAAGATGCCGTTCAGGTTCAGGAGTTATCCTATGAAGTCAAAAATTTTGAAACCCGGCAAGATTACACCTACACCCTGGTGATTAAAAAATATCAAAATCAACCCCTGAGCAACTGGATGGTGTATGAGAATGAAGCTGATTCCGCTGATCCTACAAAAATCACTTCGGTTTATCGAAGAGGCAATATTCTGATCATGAACAAGGAGCTTTTTGAATTTAACAAGCCCGGCTTTTGTCGGGATGGGGAAGATGAGTTTGGCAAATACAAAAATTGCATCGTTGACGTTCTTCCCACCATTCAACTTTCTTCTCTGCAGGCTGATTCAGTCTATGTGTTTGAAAAACATTGGGATGATCCTGCCCGCACTGATTCAACCTCCACCCGCATTTACATCAGTTCCGTATTGAATGTGCTGGTGAAGAAAGAAACTCGCAATCCGAAAAATCAGGTGGTGATCACTGAAGAACTGACTGCCCTGGTAAAGAAATAGGGAAACTACGGCCCTAAACCTCCAAATTTGAGTATATTCGCAGTGTTTTACGTATGGAAAGCATCAAGGATACCATCTTTAAATTTCTGCGGCTTGACAACCTGGTTCAACATGTATCCGGATATGCTGAGGCCAGAATCGAACTCCTGAAGATTGAAATCCGGGAAGACGTAGCCAAGGTACTGTCACGTGCGTTAATGGTCTTGATCATTGCCTTGCTGGCCATGTTATTTCTACTCTTCTTCAGTGTGGGATTAGCCCATTTTCTGAACTCTTTCTTCACAGATCCCTTTATCGGATATTGGATTGTTGCCGGAATTTATGGTGTACCCTGCCTGATTTTTGTTTTCTTCCGGAAGGAAATTGGGCATGCGATTGAAACCCGGATGATGAACATCATCAAACATAAAGGGAAGTGATCATGGAACTATTGGAAACACAGGACCCGGAAAAGAAACGGTTGATCGAAACTTCGGATCGCCATAAACAGGAGCTCCAGAAGGAGGTGCGGGAGATGTCGGAGAAAACTGAGCAGGTATTAAAAAATGCGTTGATTATAGGAGGCACTCTGGCCGTTACCTATTTCCTGGTGAGTCAACTGAGCGGTGGTAAAAAGAAATCGAAAAAATCAAAAACAAAAGTTGCAGTTGAGGAAACCGAGCCGGGATTGGAATCGGAACGAATGCCCGAGCAACCCACTTTCCTCTCCAAATTGGGTGATCGGCTGATCAGTTCCGCTACAGTCGTGTTGCTTGACATCGCTAAAGATAAACTGGCTGAATATCTATCCAACCGTAAAACCAGGGAATGAAAATCCTCGATACGCTTCAAGACCGGCATCGCAGTGGAAAAAAATCCATTGCGATTTTGGTGGATCCCGATAAAATCGAGGATAGCCACCGGTTACATACGCTCATTCATTTAGCAGCTGAAAACTGCGTGGACTTCTTTTTTGTGGGCGGCAGCCTGGTGACCACCAGCAACCTGGCGGAAGTGGTGAAGCAGATCAAAGACAATTGTTCTATTCCGGTTGTCCTGTTTCCCGGCAGTTCCCTTCAAATTGATCCCACAGCTGATGCCATATTATTTCTTTCCCTGATTTCCGGACGAAATCCAGATTTGCTGATTGGCCAGCATGTGATTGCCGCACCCATCCTGAAAAATAACCGGATTGAAGTCATGCCTACCGGTTATCTGTTGATTAACTCCGGCAAGACAACTTCAGTCGCCTACATTAGCAATACCACTCCAATTCCTGAAGACAAATATTCGCTGGCGGCTTGCACCGCTATGGCTGGCGAAATGCTGGGGCTAAAATTGATTTACCTTGACGCGGGCAGTGGTGCTGAACGGGAAATCAATGCCAAAATGATTAACACCGTGCGGAAATCAGTGGGTGTACCGTTGATTGTCGGTGGCGGAATCAACACTGGTCAAAAAGCACTGGCCGCTCTGGAAGCAGGTGCTGATTTGATTGTGATAGGCAATGCGTTGGAGAAAGATCCGAATCTCCTGATCGAAATCAGCGATCGGGTTTATGACTGGAATCAAAGCATCGAAGCCAGCAAATAATTCACCGCCTTACTTCAAATTCCGAATAGCCCACAACAGAACCCTCGATCCGGGTTACGGATTGAACTTCGGCCAGGGGCGGACCGTACTGACACCATGCTGCAAACTGAGTCAGTGCATCCGGAGTTGCCTCCGCTTCGATATAAACACTTCCGTCCCGTTCATTCCGAACAAAACCGCGAATCCCCAGTTCATCTGCCTTTTGTTTGGTTGACGCCCTGAAAAAAACGCCTTGCACTTTTCCTGAAACGGTAATCGTAAGATGCTGAACCGTACTCATGTTACTGGTTAGAAAATATAATCAGTATTCAGGAACACCGATTCGCGGTTGTGAATGATGGTTCCGATAATTTTCTTGTTTGACTCATTGCTTCGGGTTGCCACCAGCGTACGAATGGAAAATACCCGCAAGGCATCGGCCACCGAAAGTGTACCTTCTGCTGAATCTTTCCGGCCATTGAATGGGAAGGTGTCGGGTCCGCGTTGGCACTGCGTGTTCAGATTTATTCTTCCCACCTGACTGGAGAAGGCATCAATCATCCGCGCAATGGTTTTTGAATTATTCCCGAACAAACTCAACTGCTGACCAAAGTTTGAATTCAGCACATAATCAATCACTTCCTCATCGCGCTCAAACGGTACAATGGGCACCACCGGCCCGAACTGCTCTTCATAATACACCCTCATCTTGTGATTGACAGGGTACAAAACTGCTGGATAAAAGAAGGTATTTACCACCCGGCCTCCACCTTCATTAACAACCTGAGCTCCGTGTGATCGGGCATCTTCAACTAATTTAGTCAGGTATTCAGTTTTACCAGGTTCGGGCAATGGGGTTAGGCCTACCCCTGCATCCCAGGGCATTCCAGGTTTCAGATTGGAAACTGCAGCTTTGAATTTCTGGATAAACACCTCCACAATTGACTGATGTACAAATAGAATTTTCAAGGCCGTGCACCGTTGGCCGTTGAACGACAAGGAGCCCAATACACATTCATTCACTGCATTATCCAAATCCGCATCGGGCAAAATGATGCCGGGGTTTTTAGCATCCAGTCCTAAAATTGACTTAAGCCGGTGAGGCTTGGGGTGAAGCTTTTTTAATTCGTTGGCGCCCTTGTTGGTGCCAATAAACGCAAACACATCCAGTTTTCCGGTTTCCATTAATGCGCCCACTGTTTCACGGCCTCTTCCATAAATCACATTAATTACCCCGGGCGGAAAACACGTTTGAAAAGCTTCCAGCAGGGGCCGGATTAACAACACCCCATACTTGGCAGGTTTAAATACCACCGTATTGCCCATGATTAAAGCTGGGAACAACGTGCTGAACGTTTCATTAAGCGGATAGTTGTACGGACCCATGCAGAGGGCAACACCCAGCGGAACGCGTCTGATTTGTGCCATGATACCCTGTTCATACACAAATCCTGATGATCTGCGATCCAATTCTTTCAATGCATTGATCGTATCCAGGATGTAATCGCAGGTTCGGTCAAATTCTTTTTCAGAATCCTTTTGGGTTTTTCCGATCTCCCACATCAGGAGATTCACTACCTCCTGACGCTTCTGTCGCATCTTCTCCAAAAATTTCTCAACATGTTCAATACGCTCAGCCACTGACATCAGCGGCCATACGCCATGACCCTGATCGTATGCTTGGATGGCGGAATCCAAAGCGGCTAATGCTTCCTTCGAGGTAAGCAAGGGCGTGCTGCCAATAATCTGTTGTTTCAACTCTCCATTCTGTTTGAGAAAAACGGGGCTGGCAACAGGGCTTAAATCTCCTGACCAGGTGATCATTTTTCCATCCAGCAGGTATTCCCGTTGCTCCAGGTAACCGGGCAATTGAACGGAGGGTGGCACAGCATTCTGATCAGGGAACAGGTTGGTTAAAAGACTCATATCGAGGGGATAGTTATGGGGTTACGAGGGAAATTCCGGATGAAGTACCGAGGCGATCAGCCCCGGCTGCAATCAATTCTTCAGCAAAAGCGCGGGTCTTAATGCCGCCCGAGGCCTTGATCCCAACATGGGCGGGTACGGCTTGACGCATCAACCGAATGTGCTCTGTCTTGGCACCACCGGAAGCAAATCCCGTAGAGGTTTTCACAAAGTCAGCTCCGGCATCAGCACAAAGTTTACTGGCTTCTGTAATTTCAACATCAGAAAGATAAGCGGTTTCAATGATGACCTTGAGTAATTTCTGGTAATCGTGGGTTAGTTTGCTACACTTGGCTAATTCTATTTTGGCCCAGGGCATGTTGGATTTAAATGCCGAAATATTCCAGACTACGTCCACTTCATCGGCTCCGTAATCCAGAGCCCGTTTAATTTCATCCAGTTTGGTTTCAGTTAAGGAGTAGCCCAATGGAAAGCCGGCTACCGTAACTAAGATGATTTTATCGGCTCCGATTTCACGCCTGGCCCGTTGTACCCAAAAAGGTGGAACACATACTCCTACGAATTGATACTGACGGGCTTCATCCACTAATTGATCGATCGATGAAATGGTTAGGGCAGGATTCAGATTCGTGTGCTCAATGTAACGCGCGAGGTTCACAGCTTCGTTTTGAAAAAACGAAGTTACCGGTTAGAATTCATATTTAATACTTACCCCGTCAGTGTCGAATTCCACATTCCTTACAGTATTTCATCTTATAAACGGGATTTCGTTTGGGCGGCCGTTTATGACCGAAATAAAGCGGATTGGAATACTGAGGTGCAGCCATCTTCTTAAGCATGCGTTGTTTCTCTTTCGCGGCCTCCTCCACCCGGGCATAAAATTCGTATTGGGCTGTGTGTTTCACTTTGGCCCGCTTCAATAAAATCTTCTGCCGCTTCGAAGAAAGATGAGAACGTTTTTGGTGCGAAGACCGAATCTCCGCTTCATCAGAGTTTCGATCGCCCAACGTGGTTTGGGCCCATACCAGGCCGGGAAACCCTACCAACAGACATAGTGTAAGGAAACGAAATACGGATTGCATAGCCATCCTAAAACGACAGCCCGGTCATTTTATTTCTTAGGTAAGGAAGTCTTCTAAAAATCAGGAAAGGTATTGCAAGAGGTAATAAACTGCGATCGCTAACACGACAATCAAAACCAGGTAACCAAAGATTTTGGCTCGTTGAAAATATCCCTTCAGAGGGACAATGGTCTTATGCCTGCGATGGGTTTTCAAAACTAGTACTCAAGAGCAAAACGCGCTATGAAATACAAGATCATACAAACCGCCATCAAGCCGAATAATACGCGGGCCCGATGGTGATAAAATTTCATTGGAAGCATTTTCATAACTATCTGGCTTCTAATATTTTAATATAAATGTACTAAAATAAACTTGAAATAGCCAATCCTACCTTCCAATGGCGCTAAGGACAGATAAGCGAACAATTCATCCTGTGAATGGGATGAAAAAGAAAATCCCCGCGATGCGGGGACTCATTCTGTAAAGAGTTGATTTACAGGTGAATTACTTCACCATAGGCCGCAGCAGCAGCTTCCATCACGGCTTCACTCATTGTGGGGTGGGGATGGATTGATTTAATGATTTCATGCCCGGTAGTTTCCAGGTTTCGGGCAGCCACCACCTCGGCTATCATTTCCGTAACATTGGCTCCGATAAAGTGGGCACCTAACCATTCACCATACTTGGCGTCAAAAATTACCTTCACAAACCCATCCGGAGCACCGGCTGCTTTTGCTTTTCCAGATGCCGAAAATGGAAACTTGCCGACTTTAATTTCATAACCGGCTTTCTTCGCAGCCTCTTCCGTATAACCCACCGAAGCAATTTCAGGACTGCAATAGGTGCAGCCGGGAATATTATTATAATTAATCGGGTGGGGATTTAAGCCCGCAATCTTTTCCACACAGGTTATTCCTTCAGCCGAGGCTACGTGTGCCAAGGCAGGACCTTTCACAATATCGCCAATGGCATACACTCCGGAGACATTGGTTTTGTAGTAATCGTCAACCAGCACTTTGCCTTTGTCGGTTTTAACGCCCACTTCTTCCAATCCAATTCCTTCCAGGTTGGTGCTTACGCC
>ERZ1066115.14-NODE-14-length-81422-cov-12.131773_pt1 | contig 81422 bp, 69 predicted proteins | sample MGYA00382762_ERZ1066115 | MGnify/ENA primary metagenome ERZ1066115 (study PRJEB33369, sample SAMEA5778345) | biofilm metagenome | biome: Industrial cooling water; feature: Water cooling tower basin; material: Biofilm | place: United Arab Emirates | collected... | reverse complement strand
ATTGTCTCCTCCACCGATGCTGCGGCCGTCTTCTCCATACTGCGTACGCGTAACATCGGACTGAAAGGCAACTTGCGTCCGTTGCTGGAGTTTGAAAGCGGCAGTAACGATCCGATGGCCTACTTCCTCACGATCAGCTTCATTGAGGTGGTGATGAATCCGGAAGCCTCACTCCTGCTGATGATTCCTAAATTCTTAAAAGGAATGTTGTTGGGTGCCGTGTGTGGATATGGTGGCGGTAAACTGATGGGTTGGGTAATCAACAAAATCAACCTCGATGTGGCCGGACTTTACCCCGTGTTGCTCACCTCGATGATGTTCTTTACTTTTTCCTTTACGGATGTCATTGGCGGTAACGGATTTTTGGCGGTGTACGGGGCCGGTATCATTTTAGGAAACAGCAACCTGATTCATCGCAAAAGCTTAATCAAGTTTTTTGATGGCATTGCCTGGTTGATGCAGATTGTCATGTTCCTCACGTTGGGCTTGCTGGTGTTCCCCTCGCAAATCGTGCCCATCCTGGGCAAAGGGTTGCTCATTTCCGTATTCATGATTCTGGTGGCCCGACCACTGGCCGTATTCATCACCCTCATTCGCTCCACGGATCTCCATGTCCGAAAGAAATTTTTTATCTCGTGGGTGGGGTTGCGGGGCGCAGCACCCATCGTATTTGCCACCTACCCTATGATTGCGGGAGTCGATTATGCCAATACGATTTTCAATCTGGTGTTCTTTATCTCGGTATCCTCTGTTGTATTACAAGGAACCACGCTATCCCTGATGGCCAAATGGCTACGGGTGGATGTGCCTGAAAAAGTGAAACGCAAGTTTCCACTCGACCTGGAATTGAAAGAAAACTCCAAATCAGAATTGATGGAGCTGGATATTCCTAACGACTCCGAAGTGGTGGGCAAACAAATCGTACAATTGAAGCTACCCAAATCCTCCTTGATTGTACTCATCCATCGTCACGACAAGTATGTAACCCCCAGTGGAGAAACTGAAATTCAGGGTGGAGATCACTTATTAATTCTGGCCGACAATAAAGAATCGCGTGAAAAAGTGATGCAAAGCTTTGGATTCGATCCCGGTTAATTTCTATTGCTGTTGTTGCATTTGCATGTAGGCCATATAGGAATTGCGGGGCACACCTTCTGAAACATAGCCACTCACAAAAGTAGGCTGGGTTGTTTTCAAATCATCTTTAAAGGCTTGTGAACCAAATTGAACGGTTACTTCCAACTTGTGTTCAACCGCACCTTTATAGGTTCCCTTCACCGGAGTGCAATCACTAAAATTACGACCAGTGGCTAAGCGAACGTGGCGCTCGCCCGCGATGCATTTATTGGTTGGATCAATCCCCACCCAACCGGTGTCGGGCAACCAGGCCTCGGCCCAGGCATGGGTTGCCCCCTCGCCCCGCCATTCACTGCTTCCCGGACAAATGTACCCGCTGATGTAGCGACCCGGTACGCCCATCATGCGCAGCATATATAATAAGAGGTGGGCAAAATCCTGGCAGACTCCGGCCCGCAAGGTCCACAGCTCATCCACACTGGTTTCAATGCTGGTTACTCCCTTTTTATAGGTGAACGTTTCATAGATATAATGGGAGAGATCGAGAATCGTGTCCAACGGATGTTGCACTTTACTCAGGATCTCGTGAATGGCCTGCTCTACCTCATGTTTGTATTTGGCATCTTCAGCTTTCAAAAAGTCATGAAATCGTAACTGGTTCTCGTCACTATGGATAGCCTTCCAGATATCGGTAATGGAATCCTGCCTGACAATCTCCGGTCGTTGAATCAATTCAACCGCCATCATATTATCAATGACCAGTTCTGAATGCGGTGTTAGTAAGGTAAAGAACCCGGTTTGATTTCCAAAATAATCGCGCACCAGGTTGACCGGAGGTTGCATGGAAATCTGAATCCGATGCTCGCTTACCCGTTGCCATTCATCGTGGATGGGGTATAGCTTGATTTGGTTGGCCGAGTCGATGACTAACCCGGAATACAGGTAATGGGTGCGATGACGGATATAGAATAAGGGCATCGGAGTGCTAATGTTAACTGTATCCAAAATAAAGACTTGCCAATTTCTGGCTCAATGATTTTATCTCAATCCGGGTGCTATTGACCAAGGATTTCACCTGCGGCAGGGTTTTTTGCTCCGGACCGTTGTAGCGCATGTTGCTGATGGCCCGGCCCAACAGAAACTCCACTTCTTTAAAATGTTCGGGAACGGAAATTACATCGAGGCGCTTGAAGTACCGCTCTACCTGCAGCAGGCAGTATAACGCAGCGTGCGGAAACTGAACATTCATAATAACCTGATGAATGACGTTCTCAGTAGAGAGTGCATTGCGGTAGTACTTATTGTGAAACTCATATCCCGATAAGGAGTACAGCAGGTATTTCCATTGAATCATTTCATTGCCACCCCGCTCTAATTCGTTGATCTTTAATTCCAGAAAATCAAGGGTTCGTAAAAGCCGCTCGATGTACTTACCAATATTCAAAAACGAATAGCCTTCTCCTCGATTCAAGGTGATATCCACTGTTCCATAAAAAAGGGTGCTTTCCCGAAGCAAACTATCAAATGCCGATACCGGATCGCCATGCAGAATCTGATGCTCGGTGCTGGTATCACGAATGAGGTGGTAATAATCATTCATGCACTGCCACACTTCTTTGGTAATATAATCCTGTACCGAACGCGCATTTTCACGGGCCCGAACAATATTAACCAGAACGGAAGTGTCGTTGTCCCGATTAATCATCAGGTGCCAGAGTACATCCCGGTAATTTCCAACCACACGACCCTCGGGTAATGGTGTACCAATTCCATCCACCCAAAGCTGCCAGTCGAAATTCAGGAGTTCATCCTGGGAAGCGATGTAATTGGTACGCAATGCCCGCAATAAATTATCGGTGCGCTCCATATAACGGGCCATCCAGAAAACAGCATCAGCAACACGACTTAACATAGGCTAGCTTAAAATCCAGGTATCTTTGCTACCTCCGCCTTGCGAAGAATTCACGACCAGCGATCCCTCGCGCAATGCTACCCGGGTAAGACCTCCAGGCACAATTTCTATCCCCTGCGGACCGTACAGAGCAAAAGGCCGTAAGTCCACGTGCCGGGGTTGAATTTTACCATCGATAAAACAGGGCACCGATGACAGGCTGATGATGGGCTGAGCAATAAATTGCCGCGGGCCGTTCTCAACCTCTTTGCGATAGTCCGCAATCTGCTTTTCGTCAGCCGCGCTTCCCATCAACATCCCATACCCGCCACTTTCGTTGGTCTTCTTGATAACCATTTTATGGATATTCGAAAACACATACTGAAAATGCTCGGGGTTATCCATGGAATAGGTGGGTACGGTTTTCAAAATAGGCTCCTCATTCAGATAATACCGGATCATATCCGGAACGAACGGATAAACCGCCTTATCATCAGCCACACCATTTCCAGGAGCATTGACGATCGCCACATTCCCCATCCGATACGCATAATACAAACCCGAAACTCCCAGGATGCTATTGGGATTGAAAATCAAGGGATCGATAAAATCATCATCTACCCTGCGGTAGATAATATCTATTTGCTTCAACCCGGCTGTGGTTTTCATGTACACCTTGGCATTGTCGACCACCAAATCACGACCCTCCACCAATTCAACCCCCATAAGCCGGGCCAAGGTAGTATGCTCGAAATACGCTGAGTTAAAAACACCAGGTGTCAGCAAGACCACGGTAGGATCACTGGTTTGCCGATTCGCCAGTGAAAGTAAATTCTTCAGGAGAAAATCAGGATAATCCTTTACTGACCGCACATTATTTTTGGGCAAGAGGCCAGGAAAGATCCGATAGGTCATGTTACGGTTTTCCAACATGTAGGATACACCGGAAGGTGTTCGAAGGTTATCTTCTAACACGTAAAATGAACCATCGCTATCGCGAATCAAATCAATACCCGAAATATGCGTATAGATGTCGAACGGAACATCCACCTTGACCATTTCGCGCAAGTAGTTGGGGCACGAGTAAATGAGGGCAGCCGGTATGACGCCATCCTTAATAATGAACTGGTCGTGGTAAATATCTTTCAAAAAGATATTTAAGGCTTTTATCCGTTGTTTGATACCCCGCTCAATTAATTGCCACTCCTGGGCGGTGATAATGCGGGGAATAATATCAAAGGGGAAAATTTTTTCAATACCCTCGCCATCGCTGTACACGGTAAAGGTAATCCCCTGACTCATGAAGAGCTTTTTGGCCAACTCATCCTTGCGGGCAAGTTCGGCTGGTGATACCTGACTCAGCGTATCGAAAAAAACCTGGTAATGGGTTCGGATTTTCTCTTGCGAGCACATCTCGTCCCAAATGTTGGGCCGGGTGGCATAGTTGGCAAGCAAGGCGGCAAAGGACATTTTATAAATATACAAGCCGAAGTTGAGTATGCAAGATGATACCCCTGAGTGGTTGAGATGAAATCGATTGCGACTTAAAAAAAGATGCCGGGCACCCCTGCCCGGCATCACCCTAAAACAACAATAAAAAAACTAAAAACAATTATCTTTAGTCAGCGCCATCCGCTTGAGCACGTGCGATTGTATAGGTTGCTACGGCTTTTCCTTGTGTAATTCCTGCTTCCGAATCAAACCGATAATGAATACCAGCACAAATCCTGGACTCCGCAGCTTCTAATGCCCAATCGCGAACCACGTTAGCTTCTGCCGGAAAAATATAAGCAAGCACTTCTGCTGCAGCAGCAGAAAATGTACTATGGCCTGATGTATAACTAGGAAAGTTTGGTGTACCTAGAATAGTCTTAAAGCCTTGCATGGTTTGAATGGGGCGCGGATAATGATAGTAATATTTAGCATCCCAGCAGGCAATACCGGCATCCATCACGGCCATATTGAGATAGGCAAAAGTGCGAGCAGCCCGAAGGGGGTTCATCTGATACTTCACGATATATTCCTTTGTTCGCCTGTTCCAATGACCCGGTGGCGTATAGGTTCCTAAGCCATCTGACCACCAGTTGGCTATTTTGCGTTGCTCATGGGTGAGGTTTTTGGCCATATCTTTAAGTTCCTGAGCAGCCTCCTCAAACTCTGGAGTGCCGGGTGCAGGCGGTGGTACCGGTCGCACGTCAACTACATTCGGTACATTCCACATGGTTACTTGACCAAATAGCGGGGTTAATCCAACAGGACGAACCGGGCTCTCCTGGTTGTCCCACCACCATCCGAATCGATCGATAGCTGCCTGTTTGATAGCATCGGAAACGGGCTTTGGAGTTTGTGCCGAACTCATTTTATCCGTTGATGCCCGTGCAAGTGCTGCGGTCTTTACGGCTGTTCCTATCACGATTCCCGCCTCAATATCGCTTGTGGTATTGGACCCCGACCATTTCAAACTGTTCAAATGTTCTTCGGCAAGCCCGTTAAGATATTCATGTTCTAACGGAAACATGGCCTTTAGCACATCGCGTGATGCAATAGCAATCACAGCGCCATCCGATGGATAAGAAGGAAGTGAGTTCTTTGTGTAGGCATACGGAATACTGGCATCTGTTACGTACGGTGCCGGACGATTGAATTGATATTTATAATGCCAAGCCGCAATCAAGCCATCAAATTGAGCTACGCTCAAATAAGCCAACATCCGACTTGTATACGGGGGATGGGCGAAAGGAAAGGGAGGCGGTCCTGCCGGATTTGCCGCACTCGGCAAGGTATAGGTACCATCCGGGTTAGGCGGAGGGATAAGGTTATACTTGGCAGCCAGTTCAAGGGCTATTTCGTTCCATCGAATAATGGGATTGTTGGTCCAATACTCTACGGCATCAGCCTGACTGCCACTCAAATTCTGTGTCGCAGATTTCAGCTCCGCTAACTCTGCCTGATAGGCGGTGGAATTGACCGCAGCCGGGGCATCAACAACAATATCACTGGCACTACCAAACAAGATTGGCTGCCAGGTTCCGCCATCCTCATCTAAACTTGAAAACTCATAGGAGGAGAATGTGTAGTAGGTGGGTAACTCATTATCACAACCCATTCCTGCGGCCATAAGCAAGGTCATGCTCAAACTAATTTTGAATATCTTTTTCATAGTGCTTAAAATCAAAATGTGAATTGATATGTAATTCCCCCTCCAAATTCAGTTGTCTTGCCTACGTTTCGTCCCTTCAAAACCTGGTTGAAATATCCGATAAGGCTTAGGCCTTTGATCGGTTCAACTGTTTTAAAATAGTATTGAGCAAAAAATCCAGCCGTGGTTGCTTCCATCTTATTGGTGGGTTGCGGCATATTCCATCTCCGGATATCATCCCCGTCTACAGAATTCATGATTTGATAAGTGGCTTCCAGTCTCAGATTGTGCTTCAGCACCCAACCTCCTAAAATGGCCTGAACGTTATACGCATTGGGAACATCCATCATGGTTGTATAGTAGCTACCATTGTTGTAATAATAAGGTCTCTCAACCTCGGTTTGTCCGCGCAATACATAAGCTCCAGAAGCGCGCACATAGATCATCTTATTAAATTCATATTGGCCAATGGCCCGGCCGGTTAATTGCTGTGTGCCAAGGCCTAAACTGTAGGGCATGTAATCCGACAAGTAGTTTGATAATGGAGTTGCAAACTGTGCAACCGCTAGTGCCGAGATGCGATGTTTGCCAAAGTCTTTCTTTATGATTTCATACTTGATTCCCACATTAAGATCCTGGAATCCCTGAACACCCGCCAACTGACCACCGGTAGATTGAGTTTTAACATAGGGTGTTACGAGTAATACATTAATTTTATCAGTAATGCCATAGACTACCATCGGCATAACCGTACTTCGGGTAAACGTACCAATATTTTCATTGGTAATCAGTTGCGTTCCTTCCCAGTATTGATCCCAGGATCCTTGGTCATAAAGTAAAGCGAAACAGATCTCCTGCTTTTTCATCATTACCGCATCAGAGAATGTTTGGCCGTACATCCATCCGGTGGCGCCCAGACAAAATGCACTTATCAGTAAATGTTTTTTCATTCAGAATAAATGGTTGATTGGTCAAAGAAATTAGACTACCACCAGACGTCTGAACAGAAGGTCAACCGGACTCATTCTGGTTCAATACGATAGGGTGTCACCCTTAGTAAAGGATGCGAGTGATCCGCATGGGGATCTAGTCAATCAAAGTTGAGGAGGCGGACTGGTTAATGGAATGCTCAGAGATTGCCATGCATTCGCGTAGGAACTACTAGTCAGTTCGTGATGCCATCCATCACTGATAGATTCGAGTGAGGTGGACGTCACCAGATAGTCCTTCGTAAATTGTTGCACGGATTTGGATTGGCTCTTCTCATTCAACGGTTTATCGGTAAATGACTTCACGTAATCGGTCAATGCCTGTTTGATGTCCTTGCTGGTGTTGTCCTTAACACACACTATATATAAGGTGTCTTTTTGGAGTTTTTGCTTGACCAAGTGATATACTTCACCCTGATACTCGAACTCACCATTGACGCGGGTGTACTCCCTTGAATCTGTAGCGTACGGGATGGTCATGGGCATTTTGATGGTGATTTCCTGATCGCGAGAATAGTCATCTTCATCAAAGCGGGCTTGCAACTCCTGGGTGTTTTTGAATTGAAGGCCAATAAAAACACCATAATACCCCATCACGTTGAGGAGGAAAAGAAAGAGGGATACAAGGGCAAGTACGCGTCTCACAACCTTAAAAGTAGGTAAATGTTCTAAAAATCCAAATTTACTGGAAGTATTAGCTCTGAAAACCGCGTTTTAGACGGACTCTGCTGCCGTTAAATGTGCTCTTTCTTGTTTTTCACCATGTCGTACATGAGCTCGCGGGCCCGGTGAAGTTGGGCCTTAACCGTACCCAACGGTGCCTCCAATTCTTCGGCTATTTCCTCATAACTCAACTCGTGGAAATACCGCAGGCGAACCAGTTTCTGATATTTGGATGGGAGCATGGAGACAAAGGCCTGAATGATTTCCTCTTTCTGAGCCTTGATGGTTTCATCCTGTGGATTTAGAATTCCATCGTCTTCCACATCCATGCCTACACTCTGGCCGTCATCATCCGTAAACGTGTTTTGAATGCTTAAGGTATTCAGTTTGCGCTTGCGGATAAAATCAATGGCATTGTTGGTGGCGATGCGAAACAACCAGGTACTGAACGTATAATCTTTCTTGAACCGACTCAGGCTGCGGAAGGCTTTCGAAAAAGATTCCATTGTTAAATCTTCGGCATCGTCAATGTTTCGAACCATCTTCAATACCATGTGATAAACCGGCTTCCGATAGCGCTGTAATAACTTGGCATAGGCCTTGTCATCACCTCCCACCGCCATATCGATCAGGGTGAAGTCTTCAAGAGCTTTTGGTGAAAACCGACTATCTTCTAATTCTTCCATTTTACGCGTTTAACCACTAACGCACGCAGACCCGTGACAAGATAATAAAAGGCGAAAATAATATCTAAAACCGGGACTTTCCAGATTTCCACAGTGCCCCCCAGCTGGCGTGATCCTTGATGCATAACCGTACTTAGTGCAATCCAGCGCGTGAAAAACAAACTCAGCAATACCAGGTTGTACGGGGCGAAATAAATAGCGGGCAGTAAGCACCACGTGAGCAGCCATGAAAACGAAAACAAGGACAAGAGCAGTTTATCCGAAAACCGATAGTATTTGCCCACCGAAAGGTGTCTTAGCTTCTGATGAAAAAAATCGCGCCAGCGTTCTTTGGGCTTGGATAGGGTGATCGCATCCGTTCCCGTAACCGTAGTGGTGTTGAAGCGATTGGCCCAGCGGTTCACAAACAAATCATCATCGCCTCCTACTACTTCCAGGTGTTCGTGAAATCCTTTGTTGTTCAGGAATAACGATTTTGTGTAGGCGAGATTTCGGCCTACGCCCATATACGGTTTGCCTAATTTAGCCCAGGCCATGTACAGGATTCCGGTCAACAAAGATTCGAATCGAATGAGCGCATTTAACCAGGTGTTGCTCTTCTGATAGGGTGAAAACCCTAACACAATCTGGGTATTTTCATCGTAGCATTCGGACATTCGATAGAGCCAATGATTGGAGGAAGGACGGCAGTCGGCATCCGTCAATACCAACCATTCGTACCGGGCTGCTTTAATACCCAGGGTTAATCCAAACTTTTTACCTTGAATATGGTCCGGCTTATGCACTACCCGCACCATGCGCAAGCGGGCATGATGTTGTGTTTCCTGATACAAGTAGTCGTAGGTGCCATCGTTACAACGATCCTCTACCACAATGATTTCAAACTCAGGATGATCCTGTGCCAACAGCAAGGGAATCAGTTCCCGTAAATTCTGTTCTTCATCATGCGCACAGACAATAACCGATACCGGATGGGGTTTGCGCGGTTGCTTTCCGGCTTTTGTAAGACCATACCCCATAACCGACAGGTATACGAGCTGGATACCAACAACGACCAGATAAATTACAAACAACCCCAAAGCGTTTCGAACTAGTGGGCAAAGATAAGTGCTTAGGGGCAATGCCATACTACAATTCGGTTAACGCGTATCAAACCAGTTGAAAGGCACCACTGCGTAGGATTTGGAGTCGGGCAGTGCCCGGCTTAACTTTGCTGATTCATGAAATTTTCGATAACCGCTCAGGACACTCACTCAAAAGCCCGGGCGGGTGTATTAGGCACTGCGCATGGCGATATCCCCACCCCTATTTTCATGCCGGTGGGCACCGCGGGTTCGGTCAAGGCCGTACACCAGCGCGAACTGGAACACGACATTGACGCCAAAATAATTTTAGGTAACACCTATCACCTGTATTTGAGACCGGGATTGCCGTTGATTGAACGCGCAGGTGGGTTACATCAGTTTATTGGGTGGGATCGGCCCATCCTGACGGACAGTGGAGGCTACCAGGTGTACTCATTGGGTGAAAACCGGAAGATCACCGAAGAAGGCGTGGTTTTTAAATCCCATATTGACGGATCGCGGCATGTCTTTACTCCGGAAGGAGTCATGGACATTCAACGAATCATCGGGGCCGATATTATGATGGCATTCGATGAGTGCACACCCTATCCTTGCGAATACGGATATGCCAAAAAATCCATGGACCTGACTCACCGCTGGTTGAAACGGTGTGTCGACCATGTTGGTGCTACATCACCTCGCTATTCGTATGAGCAATGCCTGTTTCCCATTGTTCAGGGCAGCGTGTACAAAGACCTCCGGATTCAATCCGCTGAGTTTATCGCCAAGCAGGAGCAACCCGGCAATGCCATTGGCGGATTATCCGTAGGCGAACCCCATGAACTGATGTATGAAATGACCGATGTGGTGTGCGCTATTCTTCCTGCCCATAAACCACGGTATTTAATGGGGGTTGGTACTCCGGAAAATATTTTGGAATCCATTGCCCTGGGTATTGATATGTTTGATTGTGTGATGCCCACCCGCAATGCCCGAAACGGCATGCTCTTTACCTCAGAAGGAATCATCAACATCCGCAATGAAAAGTGGAAAGATGACCTGTCTCCCATTGATGCAGCCTTGGGTGGCTATGTGAGCACGCACTACTCCAAGGCTTATTTGCGTCATCTCATCATCTCGAAAGAAATATTAGGCGCGCAAATTGCTTCCATCCACAACCTGAGCTTTTACCTTGCCTTGGTGCGGGAAGCCCGCCTTCATATAGAAGCCGGTTCTTTTGCCGCCTGGAAGGAGAGAATGGTTAAAAAAGTATCACACCGTTTGTAAATGACCCTGCTCGACCGATATATCATCAAAAAGATTCTGGCCACCTTCTTTTACGTGGTGCTGATCCTGGTGGCCATTATCACGGTTATCGACATTACGGAAAAAATTGAAAAGTTTGTTGTTAATGATTTAAGTCAGCGTCAGATTCTGGGCTATTACGCAGACTTCGTTCCGTGGATTGCCGGGTTGATATCTCCTATTACGGTTTTTATCGCCATTGTTTATGTTACCTCGCGCATGGCTGCCCACACAGAAATTATCGCTATTCTCAGCAGCGGGGTAAGCTTCCGCAGACTGCTGGTTCCCTACATGATTTCGGCCACGATTATTGCCAGCTTGAGTTTTTATTTGAATGGATGGATCATTCCAAAATCCAATCAGGAGCGATTGGTTTTTGAGATGCAGTATTTCAAAAAGGGCAACCTCGGTACCCGTACCAATATCCACATGCAGCTTGAACCCAACGTGATGTTGTTCATTCAGTTTTTCAACAATCAGACCAATACCGGGACTCAGTTCTCGCTGGAACGGTTTCGGGATAACAAACTGATTGAAAAGCTTTCTGCAGAAAACATCAAATGGGATAGTGCCAAGCAAAAGTGGACGCTGCGGTTCTATACCAAGAAAAAAGTTGATACGCTGTTCACACTCCGCCAAACAGCGCTTGGTTTTGAGCCCCGGGTTTGGGGCGAATCACTGGACACCACCCTGGCAATCACACCAAAAGATTTTGAAGCCATTGAACGCGGTTATGATGGCATGACCATCGATGAATTAAACCGTCACATCGAAAAGATGCGCTTTCGCGGTTCAACTGGTGTGGAAACCTATGAAGTAGAGAAGCACATCCGCTTCGCCACACCCTTTACTATTTTTGTTTTGGTGTTTATGGGGGCGATCGTTTCTTCCCGAAAAAGCCGTGGGGGTACTGGATTCCAGATCGCCCTGGGTTTCATGCTTTCCTTTGTGTTCATTCTATTTTTTACCATGACCCGCACGTTTGCCGAAACCGGATCACTATCACCCTTTTTAGCCGCCTGGTTGCCGAATGGTGTTTTTGCCATCATTTCACTCTTCCTTTACAAATACGTTCCGCGGTGACGGCCTCCACTCAGGATTATTTCAAGTTACACTTCATTGTTTTTCTGTGGAGCTTCACCGCTGTTCTTGGAAAGCTAATCTCGATACCCGCAGTGGAAATGGTGTTCTATCGCACGCTTTTGGCTGCCTTAGGCCTAGCCGTGTTAATGATTCTACTCCGAAAGTCCTTTTCCGTTTCTAAAACTCACCTGTTCACAATCCTGCTCACCAGCAGCATTGTTGCCATTCACTGGATCACGTTTTTTGCTTCCGGAAAAATCTCCAACCCTTCAACCAGTCTGGTAGGGTTTGCGACCTGTTCGTTTTGGGCGGCCTTGATTGAGCCGCTCGTGAAGGGAAAGAAAATCCAGTTGTTGGAAGTGGGACTGGGAATTGTGGTGCTGATTGGCCTGGTGATCATCTTGACCTTTGATTTCCAACATCCACTCGGATTGTTGTTGGGCATTATTTCGGGTTTAACGGCAGCATTGTTCAGTGTTATTAATTCCAGGCTAATTCTCCGGGTTAATGCCTATGCCATCACCTTTTATGAAATGGCGGGGGCCAGTATCATCATTCTGTTTTTTATGTCAATTGGTAGTGTGATCGGGTATATGCCCTTGAATTTGAAGGCAACCGGGATGGATTGGGTTTACATCGCCTTTATGGCGTGGGTCTGCTCCGTTTACGCTTTTTTAGTATCGATTAATTTATCAACCCGGATTTCGGTGTTCTTTATTCAGTTAGCCTTGAATCTTGAGCCAGTGTATGGAATTGTACTGGCCTTACTTGTTTTTGGAAGTGAAGAAGTGATGAACCTGAACTTTTACCTGGGCACCCTCATCATCTTAAGCGCTGTTGTTGCGTATCCCCTGATCAAGAGAAGAAGTCAAGGCAGGGTGCCGGCCCAATAAGTATATTCCGTAAAGGTATCCTGTAGGTTAATTGGCTTCTCAAAAATTCCATACACCGTTGCGCCTGATCCGCTCATGCTGGCATATACCGCTCCTTGTGAGTAGAGCGTTTCTTTTATTTGAGCGAGAACCGGATGCCGATTAAAGACAGATGCCTCGAAGTCATTCACCAGTTGAGAACGCCAGTGATGAATGGGCTGCTTCAGAGCGGAGACAACATCGCCTTCAACGCCTCCGGGCTTTACATTCGCGTAAGCCTCAGCGGTAGAAACATGCACGGCTGGCTTCACCAGCACCAAATACTTGCCCGAAAGTTGAACCGTGCATTCTGATAAAATTTCGCCCCGGCCCGTTCCGAACATGGGCTTGTCCTGGATAAAAAAACTGCAATCACTGCCTACCTGTGCAGCATAGTGCCTGAGTTTTTCCTCCGAAATGTTCAACTCAAAAATCTGATTTATTAATCGTAGGGTAAAGGCTGCATCCGATGAACCCCCTCCAAGCCCCGCGCCCATCGGAATAACCTTATGCAAATGCATATTGATGGGCGGTAGTTTGAAATCCACAGCCAAAAACTCATAGGCTTTGCGGCAAAGGTTTTGGTTGTCTGAACCCGGTATCGCCAATCCGGATTGACCAAATGAAAAGGAGGCTGAGGGAATGATTTCCAGAATATCGGTTAAGGGAACCGGATAAAAACAGGTTTCAATAGCATGATAACCATCGGGTCGTTTCGAAATAATCCGCAACCCGAGATTGATTTTGCAATGTGGAAAAACAACCACTGTTGATGGTAATTACCCGATTCGTGCGATAGGTGCTGACTTATTTCGACAAACGTTCGATCAACTCATTTGTGATACCGGAAGATGAGAATCCGCCATCGTGCATGAGGTTCTGCATGGTCACCATGCGGGTGTAATCCGAGAACATGACCACAATGTAGTTGGCACAATCCTCAGCGGTGGCATTGCCTAACGGTGACATCAGTTGAGCAAAGTCGAAGAATACATCAAAGCCTGAGATTCCTGTACCAGCCGTGGTTTTGGTAGGTGATTGAGAAATGGTATTCACCCGCACTTTCTTTTTGGTTCCATAGCGCTGGCCATAGCTTCGCGCAATGGATTCCAGCATGGCTTTGGCCTGCGCCATATCGGTATAATCAGGATAGGCGCGCTGAGCCGCGATATAACTGAGCGCCACAAAAGAGGCCCACTCATTCATGGCATCGAGTTTTTCGGAGGCTTGTAATACTTTATGAAAGGATAGAGCCGAAATATCGATAGTCTTCAGGTACCAATCATAATTCATGTCTCCATATTCTTTTCCTTTACGGATGTTGGGACTCATCCCGATGGAATGCAAAACAAAGTCAAGTTTACCCCCCAATACTTCCATCGATTTGGAGAAGAGATTGGTTAGATCCTGCTCAGCAGTTGCATCGGCCGGAATGACCTGAGCCTGGCAAACTTCAGCCAGTTTGTTGATGGTACCCAAACGTAATGCAATGGGGGCATTGGTTAAAGTAAATGATCCACCCTCCTCCTTAACCCGCAACGCGGTTTTCCAGGCAATCGAGTTTTCATCCAACGCTCCGAAAATGATGCCTCGCTTTCCTTTCAGCAGATTGTTACCCATGGCTTACGTGGTTTAAAGTTTGGACACAATATTACGAATTCCTGCCCACAGCCGCTATTTTTGTTCCCAATGAACAAAAGTATTACGGCTCCGATTGGAATCTTTGACAGTGGCATTGGCGGCTTAACGGTGGCGCATGCTATTCGACAGGTGCTGCCTCATGAAAACATGATCTATTTTGGTGACACAGCTCACCTTCCCTACGGTGATAAATCAGAAGCGGCTATTCAGGCGTATTCCATTAAAATTGCCGATGTCTTGCTGAAAAAGGGCTGTAAGGTGATCGTCATTGCCTGCAACTCCGCCAGCTCGGCAGCCTATGAATTACTGAAAGAATATGTGCGCAAAGAAGCCTACATTATTAATGTAATTGATCCGATGATCGACTACATCGTGCGCCATTACGCCAACAAAACCATAGGATTAATTGGAACCAAACGTACGGTGCAATCCGGAGTATATGTTCAAAAAATAAAAGAAAGCAACTGCAACATTACGCTCCATTCCCTGGCAACGCCTTTGTTGGCGCCCATGATTGAAGAAGGCTTCTTCAACAATCAGATCAGCCATGAAATTATTGCTCAATATCTGTCGGACCCGATGCTGGCCAACCTTGATGCGTTGGTGTTGGCGTGCACCCATTATCCCCTGATCAAAAAAGAGATCAACGAATTTTACAAGAGTAAGATTGATATTCTGGATTCGGCCGAAGTCGTTGCCAAAGCCCTTCGCGATTATTTGGTTTCCACCCAATTAATCAATCAACACGGCCATCCTGTGCAACATTTCTATGTGTCGGATTATACGGAGGCTTTTGAAGCCAGTACCCGACTCTTTTTTCAAGAACGGGTTACCTTGGAGCGACATCCGCTGTGGAATTAAAAAACATGTAGGATTTTCTTCATTTCGGCACATTTTATTTTGATAATAAAAGTGACCTTTGTGCCGATTGTATGGTGTCTACGTTGCTTTTCCTACTTCCATTTTTGGTGCTCTACACCATCATAGCGGTGTATGCCGAGCGAAAAATTTCAGCCTTTATTCAAGACCGGCTTGGACCCATGGAGGTAGGCTATTATGGAATTTTGCAAACCGTTGCCGACCTGTTGAAGTTGCTCCAAAAAGAAGATATCGTTCCCGCGGCAGCCGATAAACCTCTTTTCAAGATTGGACCACTCCTTATCTTCATCCCGATCTTTTTAGGATTCAGCGTACTTCCGCTGGCACCGGGTTGGTCGGTTTCACCTTATTCGACCGCGTTATTTTTCCTGCTGGCCGTCATTTCACTGGATGTTATCGGCATTGTGGTGGCCGGGTTGGCTTCCCATAACAAGTACAGTATGCTCGGCACCATGCGTTCGGCAGCTCAAATCATATCCTACGAGGTACCCTTGGGGTTGTCCGTGCTGGCCGCATGTGTTTTAGCCCAGTCCATCAACTTGCAGGAGATCTCCTATCAACAGGGAATTCTGTCTCAACAACCCAGCTATTTATTGGGAATTAAATCGTGGGGAGATGTTTCCGATGTTGGGGGCATGCTCACCTGGAATGTTTTTCGGATGCCTATCCTGTTCATAGCCTGGATAATTTTCTTCATCGCCTCGCTGGCTGAAAGTAACCGTGCCCCTTTTGATTTACCCGAGGCTGAATCAGAATTAGTGGCCGGGTATCAAACTGAATATTCCGGATTCCGTTGGGCCATCATGATGTTGGGTGAATACGCCATGATGTTGTTGGTGAGCTTTGTTGGGGTCATCTTATTTTGGGGAAGTTGGAATACCCCGCTGCCCAATGCAGGACCGCTTACCCTGGCCAATTGGACAACTGGGTCTACAGGTTCAGTAGGATTTTATCTCTGGGGTATTTTTTGGTTGGTTTCCAAAACATTAATCATGGTGGCGTTGCAAATGTGGGTTCGCTGGACCTACCCGCGTGTACGAATCGATCAATTGACCGCCCTGAGTTGGAAATTTTTAACTCCAGCGGCTTTACTTGTGTTGGTAATTTGCTCACTTTGGCGTTTGTTGTTAGTGTGATTCTCAAAAGAGTTTTCATATTTCTCCTTCTGATTACCGGGTTGGGTACTCATGTTACCCATTCACAGATGAACATTGACAGCCTGGAAAGAGCGTTGAGGAACTCCGTAATCGACTCCGTTCAATTCGAAATTCTGATTTCGCTTTCAAGGGAATATCAATACCGTGATTTTTCAAAAGCTGATAAATATTCCACTCAAGCTGCTGAATTGGTTGAAAAAAATCGATGGGATTGGGCTAAGCCAAAACTACTTAGCCAGCAAGCGTTTTTAGCAAGCCTGAGTGGGGATTATACCTCCGCTATTCGTTACGATAATGAAAATCTCAACCTGGTTATTGAAGCAGGTGATAGCTCTGCAATTGCGGAAGGCCTCAATTTTTTGGGCAATGACTACATGGAAATCGGAAAATTTGATGAGGCTTACTACTATTTTACTCAATCGCATCGGGTTGCCCGCGCTATAGATGATTCGCTGAAAATGACGAAGGCCATTTTTAATATTGGCCGGGTATTGAATGAGCTCGGTCAGTTTGATTTGGCACTCGATCACTTTGAGGTGAGCTCCACCATCAGCCGTTCCATTGGCGATCTGGATGGTATCCCCTACTGCGATGAAGTAACCGGAGATGTTTATTTACGAAGAAAAGAATATGACAAAGCGGAGGAATACCTGCTGAAAGCACGGGCTGGAATCCGTACCCGAAAGGTTATTGTCATTGAACCTCGGGCCTTGAAACACCTGGCCCAACTTCAATATGAAAAGGGTGACACCGAGAAAGCATTGGCCTACTATGATACGGCAGCGTTTTTGTTTCGGCAGGCTTCCAACGAATTCGGAGTGGCCGAAATTAACCTGGGTATCTCTGCCATCCTGATTAAAGAAGAACGTTTTGCCGAAGCGCATGGATTGATTGTTCGCAGCCTCGAAACAGCCAAACAGTTCAATGCTGAACGGATGGTGATTAACTGCTACCAACAATTGTCGGAGCTCGCAGAAAAGCAAGGTGACTACAAAGCCGCATTGGCTTACCATAAAAACTTTAAGCTTTTAGAGGATTCCTTATTCAGTCAGGACATGTTGGAAAAGGTATTTCAGGATCAGCTTCGATTCCAAACCGAAACCAAGGACTTTGAAATAGCTGCGTTAAGTAAAGCGAAATCAGAACGGGAAACTGAATTGCGGAGGGAAGAATTCCTGCGCAACATCCTGGTGGTGGTGATTGCGCTGGTCGCCATTCTATTGTTCACTGTTTACCGGAGTGGTCAGCGCAGAATCCGAATCAACAAGTTACTCGTTGAACATCAGGATGAAATCAAGAGACGCAGTCAGGAACTAGAACAACTGAATAAAGTAAAGGACAAATTCTTCTCCATTATCTCACATGACTTGCGATCGCCCATGAATGCCTTATCCGCTATTCTGGAAATGATGGACCATGACCAGATCACACGCGAAGAGTTTACCAATCTTTCCAAAGAGTTACGGGTTCAGTTCAACCACACCCGTACCCTGATCAGTAACTTATTGGATTGGGCCTTGCTTCAGATGGACAAACTCAAAATTCAACCCGAACGAATTAACCTGGCAACCCTGGTGGATGAGAACTTCAAGTTATTGAGTTCCATTCAAACCAAGGAAATAAAATTAGTGAACCGTGTTTCCCAAAATCTATGGGGACTGGGCGATTTGAACATGATCAACCTGGTATTTAGAAACCTCATTTTAAATGCCATCAAGTTTTCGGAAAAAGGCTCCACGGTGGAAGTTAGGGCTCAGGAACGCGGAGAGTTTATCGAGGTTTCTATCCAAGATAACGGGGTAGGAATTCGACCCGACATTCAGAAATTGCTTTTTGACAAAACTTCCGGATACAGCACCCGTGGAACCGCGAACGAAAAGGGAACCGGGTTGGGTCTTATCCTGTGTAAAGAGTTTGTCGAGAAAAACGGAGGCCAGATCTGGCTGGAGAGTGAAGAAGGTAAAGGCAGTACCTTTTATTTCACGGTAAAGAAGGCTTCTTAACAATTAATTCCTTCTATTTTTGTTTGTTCAATGCAGAAGGAACTAACCTATTGGTCTTCCCTAACTCAAGCTGTGCGTACGCTGGCTCAGGGGCTGTCGCTTACCTTTTCCCATCTCTGGCAGGCCCGTAAAAGCAGGAACCCCATTTCCATTCAGGAACCCGGATATTTTGATCACCAATCAGGCATTGCCACAGTTCAATACCCACATGAATCTATTCCTGTTCCGGATAATGGTCGCTACAAGCTTCATAATGAAATTGAGGATTGTATTGTATGTGATAAATGTGTGAAGATTTGTCCTGTCAATTGTATTACCATTGAGCCCATCCGGGCTGTTGAGGAATTTGGAAAAACATCTGACGGAACCCCGAAGCGCATTTATGCAGCCCGGTTTGATATTGATATGGCGAAATGTTGCTTCTGTGGTTTGTGTACCACCGTGTGCCCAACCGAATGCCTGACCATGACTCCGGAGTACGACTTTGCCACCTTCGACATCACCCAACATAATTTTCCGTTTGCCACGATGAATCCGGCAGAAATCGATCAACGAAAAAGGGAGTGGGAAAATTATCAGAAATCAAAAACACAAAACGAAACCGGTCAACCTCAAACTACGGCCGCACCAAAACCTATGTTTAAACCCAAGATAAAACCTCAAACGCCTCCTGGCACACCCGAATGATTGTGCTGGAAGGTATGTTCTATGGTTTTGTTGCCAGTTGTGTGCTGGGTGCCTTCGCCATTATTGTATTCCGGAATTTAGTGTACAACGCGCTCGGCTTACTGGTATGCCTGGTGTCCGTAGCGGGTCTCTATGGACTTTTGCACGCGGAGTTCCTTGCGGCCACTCAACTGATGATCTATGCTGGAGGAGTTTTAGTCTTGATCCTGTTTGGTATCATTTTAACCAACCGGGTAGCCGGTAAGAAGTGGGAGGTTGGATCCCGACATTGGGTTGCCGGTACGCTGGTGACCTTGGGTATCGGGTATCTGTTGATTCGCGCCTATCGACCAGCTGATTTTGGTTTGAACACCCCAGGTCCGGTAGCAGACAAACAAGCCCGACAGGTAGGCCAATTGCTGATGAGTGACTATGTTGCTCCATTTGAAGTGAGTGGAATTGTATTATTGGTCTGTTTGGTAGGAGCTGCTCTAGCGGCTTCTGCCTATAAAAAAAGTATATGAGCAAACCGGAAATTCTTTTTTACCTCAGTGTATTCTTGTTAATAACTGGCCTCTTGATTGTATTTACAAAAAAGAATGCCATCGTCATTCTCATGGGTATTGAACTTATCCTGAATGCCGCCAACCTGAATCTGGTGGCTTTCAATTACAATCGCCCCGAACTGGACGGACAATTGATGGCCCTGTTTATCATCCTGGTGGCGGTTTGTGAGGCTGCGGTCGGTATTGCTATCCTGTTAAAAATGTATCACTACTATCGTACGACAATTCCTGATCATATCAGTGAACTGAAAGAAAAATGGTGACTCCGGATTCTTCGATTGTGCCATTCGTTCTGGCGGTGATCCTGACACCACTGCTTGCTTCGTGGTTATGTGCCCTGATCCGTGACCGAATCTCCTGGGTAGCGCCTATCATAGCTTCCGTCCTTCAACTCATTTCCGTTATTCTCGCCCTGATTCTCTTCGTCAATCTAACCTCAGATGCTGAGTTCACGACTCCCTGGCTTACACTCCCTACATCGGCCATCCATATTGGCTTTTCCATCAATCGTTTGGTTCTAACCATGTTGGTTGTGGTAGCCGTGATTTCCTTTTTGGTACACCTATTTTCCATTGGGTATATGGCCGATGATGACGCTGTGGCCGGGTATTTCAGCAGGCTCAGCTTTTTCACGTTTGCCATGATGGGCCTTGTGCTCAGCAACAATCTCCTGGTGCTATTCTGTTTTTGGGAATTGGTGGGTTATAGTTCATACCGACTTATTGGCCATTGGCACGAGCGGCCTTCTGCTGCAAAGGCGGCTACCAAAGCATTCATGATTACCAAAGCCGGTGACCTGGGGTTTCTAATGGGCGTACTACTTCTGTGGTCCTCTACCGGTAGCCTCGAAATTTCTTCCTTATCGCTATCTGAAACAAATACCACGCTCATGACCGCAGCTGGGTTGTGCATTTTTATTGGAGTCATGGGCAAATCAGCACAGTTCCCACTGTTCAACTGGTTACCCGATGCCATGGAAGGTCCCACCCCAGTATCGGCCTTGATTCACGCTGCCACCATGGTGGCAGCCGGTGTTTACCTGCTGATCCGCCTGGAGCCGATGTTTACCCCACTTTGTTTAACCGTCATGACCGGAATCGGTGCAATCACGGCTCTGTTGGGGGCACTGGGGGCATTGGTTCAATTTGACATAAAAAAAATTCTTGCCTATTCAACCATTTCGCAATTGGGTTTGATGGTCATGGCCATGGGATCGGAATCAGCCCAAGGCGGCTATGAACATTTACTTCACCATGCATTCTTTAAAGCCGGGTTGTTCCTGGGGGCAGGATCCATCCTTCATGCCGCGCATCAGGCACTCCACCACGAACATGACGTTGATGTTCAGGATATCCGCAACCTGGGCGGCTTAAAAGCTACCATGCCGATTACATTTTTCTGTTTTTTAATTTGTGCAGCCGCTCTTGCCGGGCTGCCTTTCACATCGGGTTTCATTTCAAAAGAAATAATCCTTACCCAAATCACCGCTTCAAGTTCAGTCGTTAGTGTGGTAGCCTGGGTAGTTAGTTTTCTTACCGCGATTTATTCTTTTCGACTGGTGTGGTATGTGTTCTACAAAAGCCCGGCTATCCATCTGCCGGTTGTGGAAGCGCCAGTCATTATGCGTACGGCAACGATCGTATTAAGTGCAGGCTCCATCTCGTTTTTATGGTTTGAAGGCAAATTGTCAACGCTGACTCATGTTATGCTTCAAGGGTCGTATCATGTTCCCTTTTCAATAGCCACAGCTTCGATCCTGGTGGTCCTGTTCGGCTTGGCGACCGGATATCTGTTGTTTCGTAACAAACCCACACAATCCTGGACGTGGATTGAGCCCCAATTTTACCTCGATTGGATTTCAACCCAATGGGTAACCATTGCCAAGGCATTGGCTTCCGTTACTTCCTATTGGGATCGTGCCTGGATTGATCGGGTACTGCATGGATTGGTTTACCTACAGGTTGCGGCTGCCTATCTTACGCAGTGGATCGACACCACGCTGGTGGATGGCGTGGTGAATGGTTCATCGGCAACCGTACGGGGTGTGGGCTGGGCGTTTCGCACAGCCGTAAACGGAAAAATTCAATCCTACTTACTTTGGGCGATGGCTGCGCTGGTTATTTTTATACTTTGGACTCTTTATTAATGCACGGGTTATCGTATTTGATCTTTCTTCCCCTCGCGGCCGCACTCATTGCCGTGCTACTACCTGCGCGCCTTGCATCCAGTTTCAGAATCCTGAGCTTATCCGTTTCCCTCATTCAATGCGTACTTCTGATTGTTATCACCGGTGAGTATGAATTCGAAAATGGATTTCAGCTGGTAGAACAGGCTCCGTGGTTCACCTTGAGTTTAGGTAACTGGGGTCTTGTGCAAGCGGAATATTTTGTTGCTGTTGATGGCTTGAGCTTCCCTCTGGTGGCGCTGTCTGTTTTTATCCTGTTGATCGCCACAGTCTCTTCCTGGACAATCGAAAAAAATCAGAAAGGATATTTTATTCTCCTCTTGATTTTGAATGGTGCCATTATCGGCAGCTTTTGTGCACTTGACTTTCTGCTGTTTTATGTATTCTTCGAGTTTATGTTGCTGCCGATGTACTTTCTGATCGGTATCTGGGGTGGGCCTAAACGCGAATATGCCTCCATTAAATTCTTTCTTTATACGTTGTTAGGATCCATTTTTATTTTGGTTGTTTTAGTAGGCCTTTACCTATCGGTAACAACCCCTGATTCTTCCGGTCAAATGCACACATTCAATGTATTGCATATGCAAAACCCGGAAAACCTTATCTCCCAATCGGTATTGTCCATCGATTCCACCACCCAACTGGGGAGTTGGACATTTCGGCAATGGGCTTTCGTCCTTCTCACCCTAGGCTTTCTGATTAAACTTCCAGCCGTACCGTTGCACACGTGGCTACCCGATGCACACGTAGAAGCCCCGACTCCTATCTCCGTTATTCTGGCTGCTCTCTTGCTGAAGTTTGGTGGATATGGATTGCTGCGGTTCGCCTATCCTATTTTTCCGGATAGTGCAACTCACTTCAGCTGGTTCATTGCCTTCGTAGGCTGGGTCTCTATTCTCTATGGCGCCTTAAATGCCCTGGCCTCCAAAGATCTCAAGCGTTTGATCGCTTACTCCTCCGTTTCACACATGGGATTCGTTCTGCTGGGTATTGCCTCAGCAACCCTGGAGGGTATCACCGGAGCTGTGTACCAGATGGTGAGTCATGGCATCATTTCGGCTATGCTCTTTTTGCTGGCCGGTGTATTGTATGATCGCACTCAAAACCGGATGATCGAAAACTACTCTGGTTTGGCCAGTAAGATGAAAGTGTATACGGCTTTTATTCTGGTCGGCTTTTTCGCTTCCCTGGGCTTACCGGGCTTTGCCGGATTCATGGGTGAGGTACTGGTCTTCCTGGGTGCCTTTAAATCTTCCGGGGTTAATGGATTCATTCCAACCTGGATGGCGGTAACGGCTACACTTGGACTACTATTAGGGGCAGGTTACTACTTGTGGACAATTCAACGCATGTTCTATGGGCCGTATGCGGTGAAAGGTTATGTCGGAGAACTACAGGATATCAATCAACGGGAGTACCTGATGTTGTTGCCGCTGGCTGTGGCCGCATTATTATTTGGCATCCTGCCACAGCTCTTACTCAACTACCTGAACCCATTCGCTGCAGATTTCATACAGTACTTGTCTCCTTCTCAAATTCCGGTTCCGTAAATGACTATGGAACTAAATTCACAATTAACCTCCATCCTGGATAGTTTACGGTACCTGATTCCGGAAGGAATTTTGGTGCTGCTCATGTTCGGGGTATTGACCCTGGGACTGTTCACGAACATCAAAAGTTTTCTGATTTACAAGACACTGGTTGGAGTCAGCTATTGTTTAACCGGAATCACCTTGTTAGTCAACTGGCCCGATTATCCCCAGGAACTTTTTAACGGCATGCTTCGGCTTGATGATTTCTCCAGTTATTTTAAGTTGCTTTTCCTTGCCGGTGGACTGGTTACCGTGTTGATCTCACGGCCTCACCGGCATTCCTCCGAATACTTCGTATTACAGCTCGCCATCGTGCTGGGCTCTTGCCTCCTGGCTATGAGTCTTAATTTTGTTATGGTGGTGCTTTCCCTTGAACTTATTTCGCTCAGTTCGTACTTGCTTGCCGGATTTAGCGAGGATTCAAAAAGTGCAGAAGGAAGTTTAAAATATTTCCTGTTTGGAACCGTGGCAACAGCCATTATGATTTATGGACTCTCGCTGGTATACGGCCTTACCGGCACGTTGGACTTTTCTTCGAATCAATTTGCAGATACCTTGATTGCCACGCACCCTGCCCTCTTTATCATAGCAGCCGTGATGGTGATGGTTGGATTGCTTTTCAAGGTTTCGGCTGTTCCGTTGCATCTCTGGACTCCGGATGTGTATGAGTCGGCTCCAACTCCCGTAGTGGCGTTCTTTTCGGTAGTTCCAAAACTGGCCGGATTCGCAGTCTTGATCCGTTTGGTATTGGCGTTTCATTTGTTTGGTCAATCCGGTTACTACTGGCCTGAATTGATTGGCCTGATTGCCCTTTTCTCCATCGTGATCGGAAATGTTTCTGCCCTCACACAAACCAATCCCAAACGGATGCTGGCTTATTCCTCAATTGCTCAATCAGGTTTCATGTTACTGGGTGTGACATCCTTAACATTGGAGGGGATCCAATACACACTTTTTTACGCATCTGTTTTCCTGATCATGAACTTTTTGGTGTTTTCTGTATTGAATGATTACGAGGATCAGGGGGTAAACGAAATTCCCGCCTTTTCCGGGCTGGGTCGTAGTTCCTGGTTTCCTGCCGTTGCCCTCCTGGTGGGTATGGTTGCGCTTACCGGGTTACCACCTACGGCAGGCTTTACAGGAAAGCTGCTCATCTTTAGTTCACTTTGGAACACCTATCAGGAGTCAGGATCCAGCCTGTTATTGGTACTCTTTGTTGCCGGTCTTATCAATACCGTTGTTTCCCTCTTCTTCTACCTTAAAATCCCGTATTTCCTTTTCCTGAAGGAAGCACCTGCAGGCGTCCCACAAAAAAGTTCAGTTGCGGGTAATCTTTTTCACCTCTTGCTGGTTTTGCTATTAATCTATCTGTTCTTACAGCCCGCTGTATTGATGGGTTGGATTAATCGGATTACCTTTGTCTTGTGATTTTACGGGAATGAGGCTAAATGCCCCTTCTTTAGTGGTTTAGGCGTTTCAATATTACCTGTATGAGCGATTCCATCCTTCATGAATGTGGTATAGCCCTCATTCGACTGCGCAAACCACTCACCTATTACATCGACAAATACGGTCCGACCTACGCCATCAATAAAATGTACATTTTGATGGAAAAGCAGCACAACCGGGGGCAGGATGGTGCCGGTATTGCCAACATCAAAATTGATCAGAAGCCCGGCTACCGGTTCTTTAGCCGGTACCGATCAGTAAAAGCACAACCCGTTGCGCATCTCTTCAAGAAGATTGGCAAGAAGTATAAGAAAGCCCAGAAAGAAGGAAAGGATAAGTTTCGTGACGAACATTGGTTAAAAGAGAATGTTGCGTTCAGTGGAGAATTATGGCTCGGACACCTCCGCTACGGAACTCATGGCCTAAACAGTATTGAAAATGTTCACCCGTTTCTAAGGCAAAATAACTGGCGAAGCCGCAACCTGGTGATGGCCGGTAATTTCAACATGACCAACGTGGATGAGTTGTTCAACATCCTGGTGGAGTTGGGGCAGCACCCCAAAGACAAAGTGGACACCGTAACGGTCATGGAAAAAATTGGCCACTTTCTGGATCTTGAAGTTCAAAGCCTATTTGAAAAATATAAAGAAGACTTCAGCAACAAGGAAATATCCGACATCATTGAAAATGAATTAGACCTGACACGGGTACTGAGGCGCGCCTGCAAGGATTTTGACGGGGGTTATACCATGGCCGGCCTTACAGGATCAGGCTCTTCCTTTGTGGTTCGTGATCCGGTCGGTATCCGCCCGGCATACTATTATGCGGATGACGAAATTGTGGTGGTCGCCTCCGAAAAGCCGGCCATTAAAACCGCCTTTAATATCAATTACTCCCAGATCAAAGAGATACAACCTGGACATGCTTTGGTAATCAATAAGGCTGGCGACTACCAGGTTCAGGAAATTCTGAAACCCCTGGAGAAAAAATCATGCAGTTTCGAACGCATTTATTTCTCGCGCGGTACGGATCCGGAAATTTACCAGGAACGCAAGCAGCTGGGTCGCCTGTTGGTACCCCAGGTTTTGAAAGCCATCAATTTTGATCTGAAGAATACCATCTTCTCCTACATTCCCAACACAGCAGAAACCGCGTTTATGGGAATGATGACGGGTATTGAAGATTACCTGGTAGCCAAACAAAAGGACATCATCATCGATGCCAAACCTAGTGTCGATTCCTTGGAAGATATTTTATCCTTCCGGCCACGTATAGAAAAGATTGTCATCAAAGATGTGAAATTGCGCACCTTCATTACGGATGACACTCACCGCGATGAAATGGTGGCCCATGTCTATGATACTACGTATGAAGTAGTGAACAAAGGAAAAGACACGCTGGTGGTCATTGACGACTCAATTGTGCGAGGCACTACTTTGGAGAAAAGCATTCTTAAAATGCTGGATCGCCTCAATCCTAAGAAAATTGTCGTGATCTCTTCCGCTCCACAAATCCGCTTCCCTGATTGCTATGGGATCGATATGAGTAAGATGGGTGAATTTGTTGCATTCCGGGCCATGATCCAGTTATTGAAGGAACAAGGCAAAGATTATTTACTGGGTGAAGTGTACGAGCAATGCCGCCAAGCCGAGCAAGATCAGGAGCCCGTCAATTATGTAAAGCGTTTGTACGATCAGTTTACCTATGAGGAAATTTCGGAGAAGATAACCGACATTGTACGACCAGCCGACATGAAGGCGGAATTGCAGGTTTTATTCCAAACCGTGGATAACCTGCACAAAGCGATCCCTAATCACCTTGGCGATTGGTATTTCACCGGTAATTATCCAACGCCAGGGGGTATTCGTGTGGTGAATCGCTCCTACATGAACTATATGGATGGCAAGTTGGTGCGTGCCTATTAACTCACGGCAAGTAAAAATCAAAGACCATTTCATTCATGCATTTGAAATGTCCTTTGGGGCATTGGGCAAACCCTATTTTTGAACATGGCCGGCACTCGGCTTTTCGGTTTTCCAACACGGTAAATCGGGTTCGATACGGATACATACCAAATTCAGGTAAGGTATTACCCCAGATGGAAAAGATTTCCTTTTTAAAAGCAGCTGCAATATGCATCAGCCCCGTATCATGTGTAAACACATACTGAGCCTGCTTGATCAGGCTTGCGGACTGATTCAAATTGAATTTTCCGCACGCATTGTACACCACGGTTTTTTTATTGAGTTCCAGAAGTCCTTTCTCATATTCATGCTCAGAGGTATGGTTGAAGAACGCCTCAAGCTCATGGCCTCTGGCCGCATCCTCGGGCCCACCTAGCAAGACGATGGGCTTGTTGATTTTATCGCATAGCTCAATCATGCGCTTAAGCGGCAGGCGTTTGGTTCCATGCTGTGCCCCTATGGCATACGCAACAAATCCCTTTTGGTGAGTTTCGGGTAGCCAAGCCATCGGCACTTTGTCATCATCCGGAATAAAATAATCTAACCCCAGATTATCCGCCTTAATACCCAAGGGTGCCACCGAGGCCAAATACCGATCAACAATATGAACGTTGGGTAACTTGTTGATTTTAAGATTAACGAGCAACCATTTCTGCCAGTTCAGCTTATCAAAACTGAACGACTGCGCCTGAAGGGCAATTTTAATAATGAACGTGCGCAAATTATGATGCAAGTCAATCACATAATCATACCGCTCCTTTCGCAAGTGCGCAATCAAGTCCATCAGGCTATCCTGCAGGGTAATGAGTTTATCAACATAGGGATTAGGCGCAAGAATACCCCGGTATTTTTCCTTCGTCAGGTAATGAACCTCCGCTTCCGGAAATTGGGTTTTTACCACCCGTACCACAGGAGTGGTGAGAACGATATCGCCAATAGAAGAAAAACGGATAATCAGGATTTTCATGAAAGCCTTTCTTTGCGAAAATTACAATACAATTTCACTATTTCAGGGACTTTCATGAACTTAACCCACAACTCAATTCTTTTGTCATGAACTATTGGTTATTAAAAACGGAGCCGGATACGTTCTCATGGGCAGATCTGGTTCGGGATAAAACAGCCGTGTGGGATGGCGTCCGGAATTTCCAGGCGCGGTCTAACCTGAAAGCCATGAAAAAAGGTGACCTGGCATTCGTTTACCATACAGGCGATGAAAAAGCCATAGTGGGCATTGCTGAAATTAGCCGCGAAGCCTATCCTGAGCCCAAGGATAAAGACTGGGTAGCGGTGGATATTAAACCGGTAAAAAAACTCAAGTCACCGGTTGACTTAGGAACCATTAAAAAAGACAAGCGGTTAGCCACTATGGTGTTGGTTCGCAGTGCAAGACTTTCCGTTCAACCTGTAAAAAAAGAAGAATTTGATTGGATCGTGGGGTTAAGTGAGTAACATGACAAGGTCGTTAGGTAAATTCCAAAAAGGGTTACTGGTTTTGCTAGCCTGGGTTATTTATTCTGCATCAGGGCTTTGTCAGGTTAAGCAAACTGCCCGTTATGAGCGTGAGCATAAATACAACGATGAAGAATTCATCATGATGTCACTGCATGAATTAGGACTGGCGCTAATTCGTGATCAAGAGAAATACCGGGAAGGTCGACAATTATGGGAAATCATCCGTCTTGACACCGCCTTGCAGGAAGTTTGGACTCTCGAATTAGACATTCAAAGTCGCAACCGATTAGTGGGTTATGAATACAAAGAAGGACTTATTTACTTATTATATCGGGATGGTGAGCATGAAGCCAACGGTTTGACCTTGTTTACCATTCATGTTGGCACCCAGGCCATAAACCGGTACTCAATCCAACAAGAGCTTACCTTTCGGGTTACCCACTTCAGTGCCATGCAAAAAAATATCTTACTCGGAGGATATGTCTCCCATGAGCCAGCGGTTTTGATTTTTAACCTGGAGACCGATAAAGCTAAACTGGTACCAGGTTTTTTCATCTCCGACACGGAATTACTGGACTTACGGGTCAACACTAATAATACCTTCAATGCCTTGATCGCAGAACGCACCTCAAGCCAGGAGAAAAAACTGGTCTTGAAAACGTTTGACAGTAGTGGCGCCTTACTGCTGGAGGACCAACTGAAGATCGATCCCAAATTAACCATCTTAACAGGCCTTACCAGTACGTTAATTAATGATGATCTATTACTGGTGGGCACCTGGACAGAAGGAAATTCAAAACAAGCGAGTGGAATTTACACGGCCTTGGTCGATCCCTTCATTGAACAACCCATTAACTATTATGACTTTGGGCAATTGCAACATTTTGTCGATTATCAATCGAACAAACGTGCAGCCTCCATTAGGCAAAAGTCCGCTGAAGCAAGAAAGGTAGGATTAATTCCTGATTTTAAAGCCTACACGGCTCCCATGCGTTTGGAAGAACAACCAGAAGGATTTGCGTTGCTTGCCGAAGTTTACCTACCGGCTACCAGCATCAATAATTACCCCAGTTGGAATTACGGAATGCCATATTATGGTTATGGAGCCTTCGGTTACAACAACTCCTTTATGAATCGGTATTACAATGCTCCCTATCAATATAACACGGTGAACAGCGGGGATACCAAAATGCTGTATACCTCACTGATCATTTTTGACCAACAAGGGAAATTACGAGAAGACTTTGGCCTTAAGCTGGACAGCAAGCGCCTGGTGGCCATGGTTGAACAAACCTCCGATTTTCTTTTCTTCAATAATTTCCGGGTACTAGCTCATAAAAAGGAACGTGATATTTTTTTGGAAGGCTTGGGTCCGGATGAAAAAGTAATTTCTGATACACTTCAGGCTCAAGGTAATATTCCGGGCGATGTCATCCGGAATGATTCGGGTGATAATAGTGCCATTCGGTACTGGTATAAAACCTTTTTTTTCGTTTGGGGTTATCAAAGTATCAGAAATCGAATTGAAAAGCCAAGTGACCCCTCCCGCTATGTATTTTACATCAACAAGATTGAAATTCATTAATCTCCTTGTTGCTGGTCTGCTTTTGATACCGGACACCAACGCCCAAGTTGAACAACTAGGACGTTATGAACTAATTCTGAATGACGGGGAGGAAAATGAGAATTATCAGGTTACCTCGCTGGGAACTGATGGTTTATTGGTAACCCGAAAAGCAATTAGAAAAGCAGATGACATCGTTGAATTAATAGTGCTGGACACCACCTTAAGGGAGCGATGGAAAGGCTTTATCACCATCGATAAAAGCCAACGAATTTCACACATTCGAATGCAAGATCATCGCATTTTCATTCTACTAAATTCACCACCGCCCCTCAACGCCAGTTTTCAGGTGATCTCAGCACGCATCAGCGATGGTACCTATGGAGTTTATACTATTAAAAATCTAATCCCATTTAACCCTACCGATTTTGTGATTACAGGAACAGGGGTCATGATTGGAGGTTACTTCAATTACCGGCCGCTTGTTCTGTATTTTAATTTCACAACCCAACTTGCCAAAGTGTTGCCAGGATTCTTCTATGAACAAGGGGAATTGAATCAGATCAAACCTAACCCAGACGGTTCTGTTGACGTGTTGATCAGTGCAAAAAACTGGGAACGCGAAAATTGTATCTGGATAAGAACCTACGATCAAGACGGAAACCTGATTAAAACGGTAATTCTGGAACCGGAAGTCAACCGGAATCTCATTTTTGGAAGGGTTGTTAGCATGCCCAATGGTACGCAGATTGTTGCCGGGGTGTATGGCGGACGAAACGTTATGTACTCGCGCGGAATTTTCGTAGCCGAGGTTAACGCGTTTGGCGAGTACCAGATCAACTATCATAATTTCGGTGACCTGGAGAATTTCTTCAAGTACATGACTCAAAAAAGGGAAAAGCGAGTAAAGGAGAGAATCGAACGCAGGAAAATCAGAGGTAAAAAAATAAAATTCAATTACCGATTTCTGGTGCATGAAATTGTTCCCTATCATAATACCTATATTATGTTAGGAGAAGCATTTTATCCCCGGTACACATATTCGAACGTGCGAGGCAGTTCGTATGGCTATGCAAATGCGATGATGCGCACTGAGCGCATCTTTGATGGTTATCAATATACGCATGCTATCGTCATTGGCTTTACGAGTAATGGTAAATTATCCTGGGACAACAGCTTCGAAATTAATGATGTTAGAACCTATGAATTGGAACAGATGGTGAAAATAGCACCGGCTGAAAACTCCATTTCGTTAATTTACCTGAATAAAAATCTCATCCGATCCAAAATCATACAAAACAATCAAGTATTGGAGGGCAAAAGTACTGACCCACTCAAAAATCGCTTTGATTTCGATGTAGTCAAAGAACGGGATACCGAAAGCAGCAAACTGGATTACTGGTATCAGAATCATTTTTATGCGGCCGGCACTCAAATTGTCCGAAACAAAGCCTCGCTGGAGCGAGCCTACCGCAAAGTGTTTTTTATTGTTAAGCTGGCCTATCCCTAGGGCCTGATATTTTTCTTACTTTTGCGCAGGCGTATGCAGAAGAAACTAATCCTTGATTCCGACCTGCTGGATATTACCCTGAGCCGCCTTTGCGAACAATTAATTGAAAATCACGCTTCTTTCGAGAATACCGTCATCCTGGGATTGCAACCTCGCGGAATCTACCTGGCTGAATTAATTCAGGGTAAACTGAAGGAATTGGCTAAAAAGGAAATCCCGTTAGGCTACCTGGACGCTACTTTCTACCGCGATGATTTTCGCAGACGGGACACACCGGCCAAGGCAAGCGAAACCCGGGTCCCCTTTGTTATTGAAGGCAAGCAGGTAATTCTGATCGATGACGTATTATTTACCGGGCGCACCGTTCGGGCCGCCTTGGATGCCATGATCGCCTTTGGCCGACCTGAAAAAGTTGAGTTACTGGTGTTGGTGGATCGTACCCGAACCCGCGACCTGCCCATTGCCGCTGATTATGTTGGAAAATTTGTGGATACGCTAGAATCGCAACGCATTTTGGTGGAATTGGTGGCACAGGGCCATAAACAGAACAGAATCTGGTTAGTTAACAATAAGGATTAAGGAAATGTCAAAACTCAGTCAACGGCACCTGTTAGGAATCAAAAATATCACCGCCCAAGACATTGAATTAATATTTGAAACAGCCGACACCTTTAAGGAAGTAATTAACCGGCCCATTAAAAAAGTACCTTCCCTCCGCGATGTAACAATCGCCAACATTTTCTTTGAGAATTCAACCCGTACCCGGCTCTCCTTTGAGTTAGCTGAAAAGCGACTATCCGCGGACGTGGTGAATTTTTCGGCCTCCACCAGTTCGGTGAAAAAAGGAGAAACGCTGCTCGACACCGTCAACAATATTCTGGCGATGAAGGTGGATATGGTGGTAATGCGGCATGCCAGTGTCGGTGCCCCGCATTTTCTGGCTAAACACATCAAGGCCAACATTGTCAATGCCGGTGATGGCACACACGAACATCCCACGCAAGCTTTGTTGGATACCTATTCCATTCGCGAGAAACTGGGCGGTGTTCAAGGAAAGAAGGTGGCCATTATCGGTGACATTCTCCATTCGCGCGTGGCGCTATCCAACATTTTTGCATTACAAAAACTGGGTGCCGAAGTGATGGTATGCGGACCGCCCACCCTCCTGCCAAAATTCATCGGCTCACTGGGTGTGAAGGTTGAATTGGATGTAAAAAAAGCACTGGATTGGTGCGATGTGGCCAATGTACTCCGCATTCAATTGGAACGGCAACAGATCAAATATTTTCCATCCCTTCGCGAGTATTCGTTGTATTACGGCATCACCAAAAAGACGTTAGATAATCTCAAGAAAGAAATTGTCATTATGCATCCGGGCCCCATTAATCGGGGCGTTGAATTAAGTAGCGATGCTGCCGATTCGCAACACGCCATCATCCTGGACCAGGTTGAAAATGGAGTGGCGGTACGCATGGCTGTACTGTACTTATTGGCTGGAGCCACTGCCTGATCTCACCAAGACAATTTAACATCCTGACTAACTCCCGTTAGCCTTCTAATTCGTACTTTTGCCATCTCAATTATCGGTTATGATTTATAATTCCATCATCGAAACCATTGGCAACACACCCATGGTTCGGCTTCAAAAAGTGGCTCGGGGAATTGCAGGAACCCTGCTGGCCAAAGTTGAATATTTCAACCCGGGAAACTCCACCAAAGATCGGATGGCATTAAAGATGATCGAAGATGCCGAAAAAGCCGGCCTCCTGAAACCAGGAGGTACAATTATAGAAGGAACTTCGGGCAATACCGGTATGGGTTTAGCCTTAACTGCGGTGGCCAAGGGATATAAGTGCATTTTTACAATGGCTGATAAACAGTCGCAGGAAAAAATTAATATTCTACGCGCTGTTGGAGCCGAGGTGATTGTTTGTCCCACGAATGTTGAGCCGGACGATCCTCGCTCCTATTATTCAGTGGCTCGCAAGTTGAACAAGGAAATTCCGAATTCCATTTATCCGAACCAATACGATAATCCTTCAAATGCGAAAGCGCATTACGAAACTACAGGACCTGAGATTTGGACGCAGACAGCCGGGAAAATTACACACTATGTGGCTACGGTAGGTACAGGCGGTTCCATGTGCGGCACAGCTAAATTTCTGAAAGAAAAGAATCCCAATCTGGTGGCCGTTGGAATTGATACCTACGGATCCGTTTTTAAAAAGTATAAGGAGACTGGTATTTTCGATAAAAATGAAATTTATCCGTACCTCACGGAAGGCTTTGGTGAAGACATTTTACCGAAGAACGTTGACTTTGATGTGATTGACCTTTTTATCAAGGTTACGGATAAGGATGGTGCAATTGCCGCTCGTAAATTGGCCCGGGAAGAGGGATTGTTTGTGGGGTGGAGCAGTGGTTCAGCGCTGCATGGTGCACTGGAGTATGCCCGGGAAAATCTCAAAAAGGATGACGTGATGGTTATTCTCTTACCTGACCATGGTACGCGCTACCTGAACAAAGTCTATAATGATATCTGGATGAAAGACCATGGCTTTTTGGAAGAACGGGCGTATGGTACAGCGCGCGAAATCATTGCTCGTAGAAATGGCAAAGACGCCTTGCTAACGGTTTCAAAAAACTCCACCATTGGTGAAGCCATCCGGATTATGAACAAAGAAGGAGTAGACCAAATGCCTGTGGTAGAAGGGGATGATTTTGTGGGCAGTGTTACCACCACGTCTATCGTTGAAAAGATTATTTACGACCCAACATTAAAAGACAAAACCGTGGGTGAAATTATGGATAAGCCCATGCAGGTTGTCGCACTCGATAGTACGCTGGATGTGCTCTCCTCTTTACTGAATAAAAATAATAAGGCGTTGTTGGTACGCGATGAGCAAGAGAAGCCGCACATCATTACGCAACATGATATTTTGCGGGCAATGACGATGTAAAAAAAGCATGCCAATCAGGCATGCTTTTTTTTAAGAGGAAATCGGTTATTACCGTTTCGTTATTTCAATCTCGATACGGTCGTTGTACTGGGCCAGGGTACCTCCTGACGGATAGAGGGGAATTTTACCACCCTCGCCTTTAATATCAATACGGGAAGCTTCGATTCCCTGACTAACCAGATATGCTTTTACGGTAGCAGCGCGCTCCGTAGTAAGTTCTTTCGCTGAAAATTTTCCAATCTTGTTCTTGGAAGGATCCAAGGCAAAATAATTGGTACTGGAACCCAGCACGGAACCCTCTTTATCCTGCGTGCCATTGCAATGTCCGTGTACACGGATTTTATAGCTGGGCGATTCCTTCATCAAGTCGACTAAGCCATCCAACTCATTTTGAGAAACCGGCTCCAGAATGGATGAGTTTCGGAAAAAGCGAACGTTGGTAAAATCAATATAATCACCCCGCTTCACTTTACTTAACTCAATGGGGATAATCGCTTCACCTTCTGGACCAACTTCCGGACTTGGCTCCTGGTAGTTGACAATAAAACTCTGAGGTTGAAATCCTGCTGCCTGGGTAATAATTACATAATTGCCCCGGGCATTCTTCGGAGCCTCCAGATAAACGATCTCATTCGCCTTAAACTCCTGATAACGGGTGGCATTGGCCGACTCCTGAATATGCACGACACCTGTAATCGGCTCCTGGTTTTCTCGGCTTTCGAACTTAAAAATAAATGGCTTGCCCGCTGGCTTTTTCACCTCGGGCTTAACTTCCACTAACGGCTTTTCTTCAATGGGTTTCTCAACTACTGAGTCCTTTTTAACAGGCTCAATAAGGATTAGTGGCTTCTCGTCTATGGGTTTCTCTTCAATGGGTTTCTCTTCCACAGGCTTCTCCTCAATTACCACAGGTTGACCCGAGCCTAATCGACCGGTATACACCCAGGCACCCTTATGTTCAGTATCGGCACGCAACCGAATGGCCAGCGCATAGGCTTTTCGCTTATCGGTGGTTTGAAGCACGTACACGTAATTCCAATTTTGACGGGTATTAATCGCGTATTGCGCATTGTAACCCTTTTGATTGGCGAGATTGGTAAACTTAATCGCATTGTCAAGTTTGGCAAATACACCGATGGTTACATAATAATTGGTTTCCGATTGAGCCTGAGCTCCAAATATGGAAATCAATAAAAAAAGGAGGGTTGTACAAGACTTCCGCATACGGGTTTGTTTGGAATAACAGCCAATTTAATACTTTCCACAGGTAAACCCCAAATCTAGAGTCTTTTGGATGCCCCGATATAAACCTATTCCGGCTTAGTTCTCCAAAATCTCCACTTCAACCCGTACATTGGCCTGGGCTGAGGGATGGTCAACTTCATAAATCGGTTGTTTGCCACCCCAGGCCTTTACCTGACATCGGGAGGCTTCAATCCCATTTTCAAGCAAAAATCGTTGAATCAGTAAGGCGCGTTCTTCTGACAATTTCTTCGCAGATCCATAGCCCTCTTTATTGTCCTTTGTCAATTGAAAGAAATTCTTGCTGTCTCCCATCGAGATGATTTTTCCGGCTGAACTTCCATTGGTGTGGCCATGGATGCGAATTTTATACTTCGGATTTTCATTCATCATCTCCAACAAACTGTTAATCTCATACCGGGACTCCGGCCGCATGATGGCTGCATCTTTGTAGAAATAAACATTGAACATGATGGCTTTGTCACCCTTTTGCAAGCGGGCTAGCGCAAAGGGCACGATTACCTGGCCGTCCTTAATTTCAACTCCATCTGTTTCTTCCGGCTTGAGATAATTTAGCGGAAGTTGTGCCTTCCGGTATCCAAAAACTTCACATTCCAATAAAAGATTTCCGGATTTATTAATGGCCCTAATGTTAACGGGATCATTGCCCCGATAGGTGGCCGCTTTGCGATTTTTGTTGGCCGCATCAGCATCATAAATGTCCACATCTCCTGCCAACGTATCCCCTTCTACCACCGAAGTAATCCGGAAAATAAAAGACTTGGTGTCAGGGTTAGTCTCGGTAACCACGGGTTTAGGTTCAACCAAAACCGGAGACTCTTTTTCTTCCACTGGCTTTTGCTCAGCCTGCGTTACTTCGGCTGCTACTGCTGCCACAACTTCAACTGCCGGCTTGGCATTCTCATTCAATTCCTCCAGCGCTTCTTGACGTTCGTTTTCATTGATTTTAACAACCTGTGGATTATCTCCTAACAATCCAGAATACATCCAGGTGTCGTGATACGGAGATTGCTTTTGCAAGCGGATTGTTTCGGTAATCGCGGCCTTGCGATCTTCCGTATGCAGGACATAAACATAAAAGAGCTTTCGCTTTGGATTGAGTTCGTATTGAGCTTCATATCCTTGCTTTTTGGCATTCTCGGTAAATTCAATCGCGTTTCGGGGTATGCTGAAAGCTCCAATCACCACATACAACGATTGATCCGTATGGGGTTTCTCTTGAGCAAATGAAAAATGAACAATAACCAGCAGGGCAACAATCAGGCTGAAGGTTCGCATAGGCTTTTGGTTAGTTGAAAAAATAGCCTTCGGGTACAGTTAAAAAAATAAATAAGGGCTTTACCAGGGCTGAAGGTAAAAATTGTTCAGTAATTGTACAAAAAGACCTCTCGGAATGACTTCTTAGTTTCGATCTATCACGCTAAACCGCTGCTCCACTACCGTGCCTGACTCGTCTACCAGCGTAAGGATATGGGGCCCGGCATCCGGGGCCATGGCCAACCGATGCGAGCCCTTGGTGATGCCTACATAAACACCATCCAGGTGCCAAAAAACAGAAGTGCCGGGCTGCCGGTGGGCCACTTCAAATAAAGCGCTGCCTTTCGTTCCATCCAATTCGTGTGGAATAAAGATCCGGGCATTTGCTCTTGGATAAATTAACTCCATGGATGCTACCGTTGCCGGATTAACACAATCCCTGCGAAAGGGCGGCAAACTTTGGTAACTCAAATTTTTGGATTTGTAATAGTACTCCTGTACGGGAGGTAATACAAACCAGACGGTGTTCACAATATGACTTAATGATTCACAATCGGTATGAACCCGGTAGCGCCTATCTTCCGATACATGAATTCGTTGATGATACCGGCAAGGGTTGCTCTGCAATCCGGGTAGCAGCACCTCCTGCACTACCACTTGATCACATACTTCGGTAGCCCGCATTCCACTCCGTTGACAAACCTTAATTTCAACCAGCTCCTGGGCTGGCTTGGAAAACCATCGATTGCCGGGTAACTGTGAGAAAATATCAAACATAATGGGTGATGCCGATTCGGTGCCGGTTAATCCCGGACGGCCCTCACCATCTGCATTGCCTACCCAAACCCCCACCGCATAGTCGCCATTGATACCAATGGCCCAGCCATCGCGCAAGCCGTGGCTGGTACCGGTTTTCCAGGCAATGGTTTTGGAACTATTGAACAACCGCCAGCCTGTTTCTTCTCCGGGCCGATACAACTCCCGCAACACATCAAATGTCAAATAGGCGGCTCCAGCGCTGATCCATGAGCTAGCTTCCTGTTCACCGGGCTTAACTGATCCACTCATTTGGTAGTAAGGTGGATGAAAATCGCTCTTCCTGTAACGGGCTTTGCCGGGCGTATCAAAATACCGGATGAGTGTTCGTGCCAGGGAAGCATAGGCTCCGGTAAGATCCCACAAGGTTGCTTCAGCCCCACCCAGAATTAGCGAGAGTCCATAATGATCGGGAGGTTGATGAAGTGTCGTTATTCCGATTTGCCTGAGTAACTCATAAAATTTTTCGTAGCGATAATCCTGTAACTCGTAGACAGCCGGAATATTTAATGACCGGATTAACGCATGATCGGCCGGAACGGCCCCATCATAATCCTTCGTAAAGTTCCTGGGTGAGAATCCATTAATGAGTGTTGGAATATCCGGTTGTAGTGTACGGGGTAAAATCTTGCCTTCATCCAACAGTGCTGCATAAAGAAAAGGCTTCAAGATACTGCCGGTGCTTCGCTTGGCCGTTACGATATCGACCTGGCCGCCATGATCTGGGCCGGCAGGTGCATTTCCAACATAGGATACTACATAGCCAGTAGATACCTCTACTACCAACGCAGCTGCGTTATGCACCTGATTGGCACGTAACCGGATATGGTGGTCGGTAATTATCTGACTGACACGTTCCTGCAAATGAAGATCTAACGTAGTTCGTATTCGTTGTTGCGAATGGCCTTCTTTAATTGACCGCGTTAATAAGTGAGTTGCCAACCGGGGCAATGGCAGTGGGTTTTCCGGTATCGATTCAGCGATGGAAAGTTCAAATGTCGTAGAGTCAATTACCTGATTTGATAGCAGACGTTGTAACAGTAAGTCACGTTTTTGCTTTAGCACCATCCGGTTTTTTCCGGGATGGATCAAGGCCGGGTTATTCGGCAACACAGCAAGTAAGGCCGCTTCCGCCCAACTGAGGTCAGCCGCATCACGGCCAAAGTAACGCCAGCAGGCCGCTTCCAAGCCCACCACGTTACCTCCAAAGGGTGCGTGGGCTGCATATAAGGCTAAGATTTCTGCTTTGGAATACCGAAGCTCGAGGCGGGTAGCCAACATAATTTCCATCACTTTTTCCCAAACCGTTCTCGATTTGTTTTTACGCGCCAGTCGGATTACCTGCATGGATAGCGTACTGCCACCGCTTACCACTTTTCCGGCTTGCCAATTTTGTCGCAAGGCCCGGGCTAAGGCCATGATATCGACACCTGGGTGGCGATTGAAGCGCTTATCTTCAAATATGATGATAGCCGTTTTGAACTTATCAGGTACCGCAGGGCCTTCCGGAAATCGCCATTGGCCATCTGGCGCTATGGAAGCACCCAACAAGTTACCCTGCCGATCTTCCATAACGGTTGAATACCCATCGTGAAACAAGGGGCTGGGTAATGAGAAATAATAGAACAAGGCAAGAGCTCCGATTGTCAGAAAAATAAATCGGTATTTCTTCAACCCCTTCACGTCAACTTCAAGCGCTTAACGCTCGCTTACCAGGAACTAAAATGGTAAATCATCACTCGAATTTTCGGGCATCAGGGTATCCTCTGCTGGTGGAGGCTCCGGAGAATTGCCAGCAGCACCCTGTCGGGCTATTTTCCAGGCGCGCACATCGGTGTACCATCGGCCATTGTATTCACGGCTTTCAATATTAACCGAGGCGGTAATCTTTTCTCCGATGCTGAGTCGGTTTTCATCCACTTTTTCGCCCCATAAGGAAAGGCATACTTTTTTAGGATACTGGCCAGGAGTTTCGATGATGAACTCTTGTTTCTTCCAAACTCCGTTTTTCCCTTGCCCGGTTTGCAGGGGTAACAAGGCTACTACCGTGCCGCTAATATCCATTGCCATACAGTCGATGTTTAAGCAAGTAAAGGTAAAAGTAATTCCCGGTTATAACGCACCCATCTTAATTTCATCTACAATGGCAGGATCAAGCAGTGTAGAGATATCGCCCAGGTTGGTCGTGTCGCCTTCGGCCACTTTGCGCAAGATTCTGCGCATGATTTTGCCCGATCGTGTTTTCGGCAATCCACTCACGAATTGAATCTTGTCCGGTTTGGCAATAGGACCAATTATTTTGGACACCAGATCGCGAATTTCTGTTCTTAGTTTATCCTCCTCATGGGGTTTATCATAACAAATCACGTAAGCGTAAATACCCTGACCTTTAATATCATGCGGATAGCCCACCACCGCTGATTCGCACACAGCTGAGTGTTCGTCAATGGCGCTCTCTACTTCAGCCGTGCCCATGTTATGACCGGATACTATGATAATATCATCAACCCGGCCTGTAATTCGATAATACCCTTCTTCATCGCGCTTGCAACCATCACCGGTAAAATACTTTCCCGGAAAGGTTGAAAAGTAGGTTTCTTTGAATCGTTGATGATCTCCATAAATCGTTCGGGCCATGGAGGGCCAGGGAAACTTAATGGTGAGCCGACCCTCAACTCCATTCTCGATTAATTCATTTCCATTTTCATCCATAACCGCTGGCTGAACCCCAGGTAAAGGGAACGTGGCAAAGGCCGGCTTCAGTTTGGTAACATGGGCTATGGGCGAAATCATAAACCCCCCGGTTTCGGTTTGCCACCACGTATCGATTACCGGGCATTGGTTGCGGCCAATATGCTCCTGGTACCAATGCCAGGCTTCTTCATTGATGGGTTCACCTACGCTTCCCAATACTTTAATGGAGTGTAAATCGTACTGATGTACAAAACTGAGTGGCGCCTTCTCCAGCGACCGGATGGCGGTGGGTGCCGTATAAAAAATATTCACCCTATGCTTTTCTACCACATGCCAGAATCGGCCCATGTCAGGCCAGGACGGAATCCCTTCAAACATAAGGGTGGTGGCTCCGGAGGCCAGCGGCCCGTATACAATGTAAGAGTGACCCGTGATCCAACCCACATCGGCTGTGCACCAATAAATTTGACCGGGCTGATATTGAAATGCGGTTTGGAATGTGTAGGCGGTATATACCATATAGCCTCCACAGGTATGAACCATCCCTTTGGGCTTGCCGGTAGAGCCGGAAGTATAGAGAATAAATAATAAGTCTTCGGCATCAACAATTTCAGGTTCACATTCGGCAGCTATATTTTTCAGGGCATCATGCCACCAGACATCCCGGCCTGGTTGCATGTTTATGGAGCTGCCGGTTCGCTTAAAAACAATAGCCCGTTCAACCGAAGGGCACTTGAGCAAGGCATCATCGACAATCGATTTTAGGTCAATCTTCTTATCGCCCCGAAATGCACCATCGGCCGTCATGATCAGTTTACATCCCGAATCATTGATCCGATCCACTAATGATCCCGAAGAAAAACCGGCAAACACAACCGAATGTACGGCTCCGATTCGGGCACAGGCAAGCATGGCAAAGGCCACTTCGGGTATCATGGGCATATAGATACAAACCCGATCCCCCTTCTTAATACCCTGACTCCGTAACATATTGGCCACCCGACATACCTCATCAAACAATTGCTGATAGGTGATGGTACGATATTCTTCCTGGGGGTCATTCGGCTCCCAGATGATGGCGATTTGATTAGCCCGATGCGGAAGGTGACGATCCAGGCAATTTTCCGTGATGTTCAGTTTACCTCCGATAAACCAGCTTACCTGTGGTTTATGAAAGTCCCACTCCAATACCTGTTCCCATTTCTTACGCCAGACAAAATCCTGGGCAATTTCTGCCCAAAATTGCTGTGGATTATCTACACTTTTCTTGTAGATTTTTAAATAGTCGTTGAAAGATTCTAACATCATTCAATAAATTTGCAAGTTCTAATTGAAAAAATTCGACTTAATAAAGATATGACAAAATTTATTGGATTCTGGCTTTTTGTGCTTGTGATAACTCTTTCTGGTCCAATATCCCTGCTTGCTCAATCCTATGATCAGTTGAAGATGCAACTTCAATTTGAAAATTATTACGGCACCAGATTGAAATCAAATCCTAAGAATGATAATTTTTCCGGATCGGAATATCTTTTCGAAGAGTGGGTGCCTATTGAAATAACCTTTGATCAGGGATCAGCTCAGTTTGATCAGGGAAAATTAAATCTCCTGAATTCCGGAGTGGAGGTTGTGTATAAAGGGAAGGAGATGTTTATCTCACCCACTAATTTCCACTCCGTAAAGCTTATTAATCATAACAGAAAGTTCGTACCCGGAAATAAATACTTCTACAATGATTTAGTGTTGGTTGGAATGGTAGAGGTATTTGAAGAGCAATTGACCGTACCCTATGTGCTTCAGCAACATTTCATTTATGTGAAAGAGCCTAGCTCTAATGGATATGTCAATGGAGGGAATTCCGAAAGAAGGCGGGTAAAGTCTTCAGCTTTATTTATTCATGACGGCACAAAACTTACCCCCATCAAAGGAAAAAAGAGTTTGGAGAAATTCTATAAAAGCAATAAAGCTACATTCGAAGAAGTAAGTCGGAAAATGGATACTAATTATAAAGAGGGTAGCTCCGTTCAAGCTTTGGTAAATGCCATAGAGCTTGCATTAAAAGGCGCTTAATCCGCATTAAATCAGGTATTCAACCGCAACAGCCAGCAGGGCTCCTGAAATAGCCACCCCCAGTTTCCAGATATTGAACCGGTGCTCCGGACTACTTTCAAAAACAATCGTGGTAGAAATATGCAGAAAATTACCGCACACCAGGGCGTATAAATAGAATAACCCGGTTTCGGAAAGTAATTCAAGTTCTACAAAATAGGTACTGATCAAAAGGCCAATCGGGGCGGCTAGCGAAAAAATTATCAAATGCGGAAGTGCCCGTTGTTTGGAATGCAATTGTGTGGCCAACACCGTCATTAACGCAAAAGCAGCCGGGGCTCGATGCAACGCAATACCCAACAAGACTGCATTCACATCATATCCGAAACCCATTGTCACGGGTTGAGCCAACATACTGCCCTCTAAAAAAGCATGCACACATAAAGCTGATAACAGGACAAGTGCGGATACTGATTTCTGATGAACATGGGCATGGCCATGGTGATGATCATGATGGTCGTGTTCGTGATCAGCTGTATGGATATGACCATGCTCAACTCCTGAAGTAAAGTATTCTAAAAACTGTTGAAGGAAGAAGCCGGCCAACACAAATAATCCAATAAGCTCTACTTCGTGATTTTGCCGATAGAGCTCAGGCAAAATGTGGGTAACGGTAATGGCAAACAAATACGAACCTGCAAATACCAGGAGTAGTTTGAAACTATTGCCTTTGGCTGAAGGAACGAGGTATACCATCAGCCCTGCAAGCAACGGAGTAAAAAAGAGAACCAGTAACTTGATCGTCATGGAATGATCTTAAGGAATAATTTTAATCTGCCTGCTGATTTTTTCGGTGGCAAAGGTAGCGATACCATCCGGAGTAGAATAAATAAGAAATGCCTCCAATTCAGGATGTTGCTTGAGCAAGTCAATTGCTTTTTCATGACCCATAACCATCAAGGCGGTGGCCCAGGCATCGGCAGTTGAACAATCTTTGGCAAACACGGATGCACTAAGAATGGACCGGGTAACCGGGTATCCGGTTTCCGGATCAATCGTGTGGGAATATTTTATTCCTTCAATTTCGCGATAGTTGAAATAATTTCCGGAGGTGGTAAACGATTGATCGGTTAAGGTTACGTATGCCTTAAAAAACTGATTTTGGGAAGTGGAGTTGGGGTCCAGAATGCCGAGTTCCCACGGTTTACCCTCTTTAAGATTGATCCCAACAGCCATACCTTCTCCCCCTAACTCAACCAGCATATTTTTAATTCCCTTTGAGCGTAGATAATCTGTAATTACATCCGCGCCATAGCCTTGTCCGATTCCACCCAAATCAACCTGTACACGTGGGTCCAATTTCCAAACACTATCTTGGTTGAATTGAATTTTTTCAAATCCAATGAAGGTGCGCAGGGAATCAATCTTACTACTGTCCGGACGGACTACCTGTTGCTGACCAAACCCCCACAAATTGACCAATGGTAACACCGTTGGGTCATAGGCTCCCTGCGATTCTGAAAAGACCCGTTGAGAAACCTGCAACGGTGGCAACAAATAGGGCAACTGAAATGTAAATGCGGTGGATTTATTGAATCGTGAGATTTCTGAATTCGGATTATAGTTATTGATGGATTGGTTCACCCGTACCAGTAACGAATCAATTTCCCGTTTAAAATTCCGGTTCTGAGGATCAAAGTAGGTAATATGATACGTAGTGGCCATCGTTTCACCCTCAACCTTAATAGGATCGCGAGGCGCGTTTGCTTGCCGCCATTTCCACACGGCCCACATGGCGGCCAGTAACAGGAGCGAGTAGATTGTGTTCTTCCAACGGTTATTCATATAGGTTGAATTGCCTGGCAAGTTAACCGGGCCAAGGCACATCATAAACGGGCCAACCGTTTAATTTGCTTAACTTTCGAGTGTATTACTATGCGAGAGGACTATTTAAAAGGTGATCCGGAAGGATTGAGCACCAACGAACGAGAAATCGAAAAAGCTTTACGGCCGCTTTCTTTTTCCGATTTCACCGGGCAGCAAAAAGTGGTCGACAACATTAAAGTCTTTGTTCAGGCCGCCAAACAACGCGAAGAATCCCTGGACCATGTGTTGTTGCATGGCCCACCCGGCCTTGGCAAAACCACGCTCTCGTTCATTATTGCCCATGAACTGGGCTCCAATATTAAGATTACCTCAGGCCCGGTGTTGGATAAACCAGGTGACCTGGCTGGCTTGTTGACCAACCTCGAAACCAATGACGTTTTGTTCATTGACGAAATCCATCGGCTCAATCCCATCGTGGAAGAATATTTGTACTCGGCCATGGAAGACTACCGGATTGACATCATGCTGGATTCCGGTCCCAATGCCCGATCGGTTCAAATTACCCTTAATCCCTTTACCCTAATCGGAGCCACTACACGGGCCGGCTTACTAACCGCACCGCTGCGTGCCCGCTTTGCCATTAACGCACGCCTGGAATATTACGACTCACAACTGCTCACCAAAATTGTAAAACGCTCAGCCGATATTTTGAAAACCCCCATTGCTGACGATGCCGCGTTTGAAATTGCCAGGCGAAGCCGGGGAACTCCGCGTATTGCCAACAACCTACTAAGGCGCACCCGCGATTTTGCCCAAATCAAAGGCGATGGTACTATCACCAAGTCCATTGCACAACTTGCGCTACAAGCGTTGGATGTTGACGAGAACGGTTTGGATGAAATGGACAATCGCATCCTAACCACGATCATTGAAAAATTTAAAGGCGGGCCTGTAGGACTAACCACTATAGCCACTGCAGTAGGTGAAGAAGCCGAGACTATTGAGGAAGTGTATGAACCCTTTTTGATTCAGGAAGGATATATCAAGCGTACCAGTCGCGGCCGCGAAGCCACCGACCGCTCCTATCGGCATCTCAAATTAGTTCCACCACCCTCATCGCGTGGACCCGGATTGTTTGATTGATCATGCGGGCCGGGACTACCACTCAACTTGTTAAATCCGTAGCCACCCAGCTGGGTTTCAGCTATTGTGGTATTGCAAAAGCAGAATTCCTGGCCGAAGAAGCTCCCCGGCTTGAAGCCTGGTTAAAGCGCAACTACCAGGGCAATATGAGTTACCTTGAAAATCATTTTGATAAACGACTGGATCCGCGGCTTCTGGTTCCGGGTGCCAAATCTATTGTGAGCCTGATCTACAATTACTATCCCGAAAAGGATTTGGCAAAACAAACAGCTGGCCCTTATAAAATTTCCAAATATGCTTATGGTGAAGATTACCACCGGGTAATCAAGGATAAACTCAAACTGTTTATCGGGCAGTTAGAAAAGGAAGTTGGCAAGGTTGAAGGCCGCGCCTTTGTTGATTCTGCCCCGGTTCACGAACGAGCATGGGCGAAAAAATCAGGCCTCGGATGGATTGGAAAAAACAGCCTGCTGTTGAACAAAAACATGGGCAGTTTCTTTTTTCTGGCTGAGTTGATCGTTGACCTTGAACTTGAATACGATGGACCGGTGAAGGACTATTGTGGCACGTGTACGGCCTGTATGGATGCCTGCCCTACGGAGGCTATACCTGAGCCCTACGTGGTCAATGGCAGCAAGTGCATTTCCTACTTTACCATCGAGCTCAAAGAACAAATACCCACGGAAGTAAAGGGCAAATTGGATAACTGGATTTTTGGCTGTGACATCTGCCAGGATGTTTGTCCGTGGAATAGTTTCTCGAAGCCCCATCATGAACCCCGCTTTCACCCGCATCCACAGTTGGAGAATATATCAGCAAAAGAATGGGAAGAATTAACGGAAGATGTATTTCAGACGCTATTCCAGAATTCAGCTGTCAAGAGGACCCGCTATGAAGGCCTCAAGAGAAACATCCGGTTTATCCAATCAAGCCAACCCTCCGCTGAATAATGAATAGCCTTCGGCCGAGCTATTGAATTTATTTTTACCTTTGCAAAACCCTCTGTCCCAGCGTGATCCGTAAATTTTTTCCGCTAGACAAAAATTATTTGCTTGAAGAAGCTCAGCTTTCGCTTCAGGATAGTCTGCTCCACCAACTAATTGATCGGGTAAAAGATCACTACCTGCAAATTCACAATCCTTTGGGTTTGGATGATGCCTTTAGCCTGCGATTAAGAAATCACACCTGCAAAAACCTTAAACCGCTTTATAGCTTTTACCAGAATATGGCCGGGGTTTATCGGTATAAGTATGGTGAAAACCAGCTTACCTTTAGTTGGGATGGTCGCGATCACCTGGAGATCTATCGCGAGGAATGGAGTGCAGCCTTTCAAAAATGGACAATTGAATTCTGTCAACATGAACTTTTCATTCAGGCTATTCTGGATCTCACCGTATTTCTTCCTGAAAACCGGCATGCCGAATTAGCCGAGAACCGCATGAACCATTTTTTGCTGAAACACTTTGAAGTTAAGATTCATAAAAGCCGGGGCATTGTGCAAATGAAGGTGGCGTGACCGGATGCCGGTTTGAATACATCCTGCGAAATCACTAATTTATCCGGCCATACTAACCCAAACCCTATGACGCCCCGTCAACTCTTTGTCGTTACCTCCATCCTGGTAACTGTTTTATTGCTGATCTGGAGCTATTTCTGGATCGATGTACTCTTACTTTTTATTCTGGTAGCACCTGTCATTATCATGGGTGTGGTAGACATGATTCAAACCAAACAATCCATCCGCAGGAATTTTCCGGTTGCCGGACGTTTGCGGTATGTATTTGAAGATCTGCGTCCAAAAATTCAACAATACTTTGTTGAAAGTGATACCGATGGTGCACCCATTAATCGCAATGAACGCTCGGTTATTTACCAACGAGCTAAAAAGCAAGTGGATACCATTCCATTCGGTACCCAATTGGATGTATATGCGGAAGGGTATGAGTGGATGACCCACTCCATCGTGCCCCTGGATTTTCACACGATGGATCACAATCCGCGGGTACGGTTTGGGGGAAAAGAATGCAAGCAGCCCTATGACATGAGTGTGCTGAATGTAAGCGCCATGAGTTTTGGTTCCCTTAGTAAAAATGCCGTGCTCGCGTTGAATGGTGGGGCAAAATTAGGAGGCTTCGCACACAATACCGGTGAAGGCGGTTTGAGTCCGTATCATTTACAACCCGGTGGCGACATCATTTGGCAAATCGGGACCGGGTATTTTGGTGCCCGAACCAAAGACGGCAAATTTTCGGATGAGGCCTTTCAGCAAAATGCAACCCGGCCTAATGTGAAAATGATTGAAATCAAACTTTCACAAGGCGCAAAACCTGGACATGGAGGCATATTGCCTGCCAAGAAAAACACACCGGAGATCGCGGCTATCCGTTTGGTGGAGCCGGGCACTACTGTATTCTCTCCACCGTTTCACAGCGCGTTCAGTACACCCATTGAACTGGTGCTGTTTATCAAACGTCTGCGCGAATTATCGGGAGGCAAGCCGGTAGGCTTTAAGCTTTGCATTGGCCGCAAGAGCGAATTTTTGTCCATCTGTAAGGCGATGGTTCAACTCAACACCTATCCGGATTTCATTACCATCGATGGTGGCGAGGGTGGCACGGGAGCAGCCCCGCCTGAGTTTACCAACTTTGTGGGTATGCCACTATTGGATGCCATTGCTTTTGCGGACAATGCCCTACGCGGGTTTGGCATCCGAAATGAATTAAAAATTATAGCTTCCGGAAAAATTCTTACCGGCTTTCACATCGTACGCGCTATGGCGTTAGGTGCTGATACCTGCAACAGCGCTCGTGCCATGATGATGGCCTTAGGTTGCATTCAAGCGCTGGAGTGTAATAAAAACACCTGCCCTACCGGGGTGGCCACCCAAGATCCATACTTCATGAAAGGACTGGTAGTGGAAGATAAGACGGTACGGGTTGCTAATTATCACAAACACACCGTAGAGAGTTTTGTGGAGTTACTGGGAGCCTCCGGCATCGACCACCCGGATAAAATCAATCGCACACATGTTTATCGCAGGGTATTCATGAACCTGGTAAAAACATACGAAGAAATCTATCCTACTATTCCGGATGGGTGCTTATTGGATGGTGGAGATGTACCCTTTGATTATGAAGATTATTTGAAACGGGCTTCGGCTGAATCATTCGAAGTGCGGGCCTAGATCTTCATGTTCCGGGCAAACCATTCGGGTTCGGATGGGGCGGCAACTTCCGTGCGAACTTTCAGTTCCACTTTTTCACGGGCTCGCTTCATCGCCCGGCTAACAAAGTCGTGTTCAATGGCCTCATCTTCTTTCATTCCCAGTTTATCGAGTAACTCACCAATCTTTTCACCGCCAAAAATTTTTAATGAAGGCTCATCCAGCGAAGAATAAAACCTGATGGGGGCAGTTGGTCGGTGAGCCTCCAGTTTTTTTAACAGGGCCTCCTCTTTACTGGGCAACGGATAATGTCCATAAAACAGGAACTCGGTTTTTGCCTGGATGGCGGAAATAAATTCCGGAATATGGGTAACGGAGACTACACATACTGCATCAGGTACTTCGGTTAACCGTTCACTCACATGTAAAAACGGCACCCCTTTGGCCGACAAAAATTGAATTACCGTTTTCAGCTCTTCCTCGAAAAAACAGATCACCACGGGGATTTCCTTGCGGGTAATGGCCAACATGGCATCGGTGATCATCCCTCGTAGAGCCATATCGTGATTTCGCCAAATCTTGTCGGAGTAGGAAGGTTTGTCGGATTTCAGGAATGAAAATAATCCCATCGCTATTTTATTTTCATTTTGTATTCATTCTCATCAAAACCCACAACCAGCACCTTGCCATTTACTTCAATCAGTGGACGTTTGATCACACTATTCTTCTCCAGCATGAGTGCGATGGCGGCCTTTTCATGAGTAACCCGTTTTTGCACAGTCTCATCCAACTGTCGCCAGGTGGTGCCGCGCTTGTTCACCAGACTCTCCCAACCCACCTGTTTGCACCAGTCCGCAAGCTTATCCGGGGTTATCCCTGATTTTTTATAATCATGAAATTGAAATGAGATTTTATTTTCGGTCAGCCACTGCAGGGCTGATTTAACCGTATTGCAGTTTTTTATTCCGTATACAATCATATCGAATCCTTAGTTGTAGGAACCCGTTTTATAAACCTTTTTGATATTCAGTAAAGCCAGACTACTCACGATAACAAATTGAAGGATGGATCCAAAGATTTTGTAGTTACGTGTTATAATGCTGATGATAAAAATGAATAGTAAGAGAACAGCTATTGATCCGATTCCGATAATCGTTAACCACTTGCCGGGTTGCTTCTGAAATAATGTGATTAGCAACAGTGCTTGTCCCATTAAAGGAAGCATGACCAATGGATGGGCAACAGCCAATGGATCACGCACCAACTTTGTCAATACCTCCCACTCACCCTGAAAAAGAAACATGCTGTTGCTGGTTCCCCACTCCAGATATCCCAAAAGAGATGAAATCACAACCAATAAATTGAGCAGTTTCTGCATCTCCTTATTGCACCAATCGTTTCACCACCTCCACCACGCGGCCTTTTTTGCGGGCATAAACACTATTATCGTACATAGCCTCACAACTTACTGCCGGCAGATAGTATGACCCGGCATAACTCGCTGTCAGTAGCACTTTAAATGTTTTGCGTTGGTTTGCGCTCAAATCAAAGTAGGTGTATACCCGGTCATCGCGAATGTCCTGGTATGTCGGTACATCTCCGGTAATCCCGGCATTATCATCGCCCGTTAAACGCAGGTTATTAATCTCCCAGCCCGAAGGGAAAATCTGGTTTAGGGCCAAATTTTTATAGATGCCCCGCAAACCGGGATTGTAGATGGATACCGTGGCCACAAACTCTGTTCCCTGCTCCAACCGAACTGGATCAAGCGGCACTCCGGTTGTGGTGGTGTAGGTAACCGAAAGGGTCAGGTTCTTCTCACTATCCTCCTCATCGCCTCGGGCCGGAACACCTTCCTGAATGATTCGGGTAAACAGAACCCCCTTGCTGGCGCTGGTGATTTTGAGATTGCCCGATTTCACCCCGTCAACCGGTAAGTTGATCTGAGCCAGAGTTAAATCCGTGTTGGCAGTAACTTCCTTTCCATTATAAGCATAAGTAAACTTCAGATCGCCTTTTTCACCACTTGCATAATTACCCACTGATTTTAGGCACCATGCCAGTGATTGGGTGCTCATCCAGTAATTGGAATTACTCAAAGTTTCCGAAAGCTCTTTTACCAACTCAAAAGCGCGGGTACGATCGCCTAACATGAGCAAAGTTTCCAGGATAATCGCTTTATCGCGAAGATCAGAGCCATAGGAGTAAGCCAATTCCTGATACGGCTTTACCTGAACCGGAAGTTTTTCAATCAACTTTTTGGCAGCTTCCGGTTGACCTGCTTTGACATACGCGGCCGCAAGCATCCAGGCGGCTGTTGGTGGCAAGGTAAGTTCACGCAAGCGATTCATCGCGCCCAACTCGGCATCGTTGGCCAGCGCCAGGGTGTACAGCCGATATGCTTGTATCAATTCGCTGAGGCTGTATTCCTGGCTCTTCCGCCAACTCTGTGCTTTTCCCTTTTGGTATTTCTTCCATTTCCTGATCATATCATTCGGCACATAATAGCCTCTTGATTCAGCCTCCAACAAGAAGTGTCCCGCATAGGTGGTTCCCCAACTATCAGAATCTTCATGCCCGGGCCAATAACTAAATCCGCCATCACGGTTCACAAAGGTCTTCAATCGCTCAATACCGGCTTTTATATTCCGTTGAGTCATGTTCTTTTCTTCCTCCGTCAATACTTTCACATTACTGAGATACAGTTGCGGAAACACAGCAGAGGTTGTTTGTTCAATACAGCCATACGGATATTGTAACAAATACCGCATGCGTTGCCCGAGGTTAACCGGAGGCAAACTAGAGACTTCCAAGATGGCCGAATTGGTTCCGGCCACACCAAAAGGAGTAATTGTTGCATTCCAGGATTTACCGGCATCCAGCACCACATCCTGAACCCGGGTGATCGGGGGATTAGGATTTCGAATTTCAATTTCAATTTCATCGGTAGCGGTGTAACTACCCGAGGTAGCGGTGACCTTAAGTTTGGCAATGCCGGTTTCACTCTTGACAGTCAATCCAAAATCCACCGTCATGTCAGATTCACCACCCATAGCCACTGTACGCGAGGTTTCATCGGCCATCGCAACGGGGCCACTCACCTTGATATCGATCTTAACATTGCTGATATTCTGCTCGCCCTTAAATAAGGTGATGGGCAATTTCACTTGTTCTTCCGGGCCTAATACCCGAGGCAAGGTTGCCAAAACCATAAGCGGCTTGCGAACCGGTGTTGCTTTTTCGGCATTCCCATAGGCGCCTTCAAAACCAGCTACCACCATGGTCCTTACAGAACCAATATAATTGGGCATAATAAACCGATGTTCAGAACTACCACCATCCAATGTGATGGGACCAAAATATTTCACCACCGGTTTAAATCGGTTGGCCTTGGCATCATCTTCCTTGGCCACCAAATCGGCATCGCCCCCTAAAGCAAGCAGGCGCTCAAGCCGGCCACCAAATGACCCAATAACCTGATCATATAAATCCCAGGTTTTTACTCCTAGTGCCTCGCGGGCATAAAACCGGCTCCAGGCATCCGGAGTTTTAAACCGGGTAAGGTCAAGCAGGCCTTCATCGACCATCGCCAGTGTATACGTCATTTTTCGGTTGGATTCCTCCGAAACCTTGATCACGACTTCTTTACCAGGTTCCAACACCTCGGGCATGGTCAGTACCGGTTTCAAATGCGTTTCCGGATCTTCCACCTGAAGGGGAATTACCCCATAGAGTCGCATTGGCAAATCATTAGCGGTTTGCGCATGCGGTTGCAGCAACGACACATGGACAAAAACATTGGGTGTCATGTCGCGGGTAATGTCCAGGGTATAAGTATTATCACCCTTTTGGGTTTCGAGCCAATAGGTTTGAATTACCTTACTTCCATTTTCAATACTGATTAACGCCCGGCCTTTGTCGCTGCCGGGTATGACCAACGTAGCCTTTTCGCCAATGTTATAGATGGGTTTATCGGAAGAGAATGAAAGCATGGTGGCACCATCGCCTTCATTACGGGCCCTTCCGGCCCAACCCGGCCAATCGATGTAGACAATTTTAGCGGTGGTGTGGCCAGATTCAGGATCGTACGCCTTCACATAAAACCGACCCCACTCCGGATATTTGATTTTAAAATTCCAGGATCCCTTTCCATTGGTTGTCCGGATACGGCCTGTGGTGATGGGCTGTGAATAATTGCCCGACATAAAATTGACCGATCCTTGTGAGTTATCCCACCACCAGCGCCAATGAATTTTATAAATCGATAGCTCAATGGTTTTGGAAAGCGGGTTGCCTTCCGGATCAACGGTTACCACATCCACCCGGTGGGTAGTATCGGTCAACAACATGCCGCGAGCTTTGTCGCCCTGTGGCAATCGAAGACCTACCATGGAGGCATAGGGATAATACGGAATGCTGAACCGATCGATGCTGAAGTTGCCACTCTCCTCGTACACTTTACCCCGAAATACAGCATTGAGTGTTCCGGGTGCTACATCCGTTACCTCAATATTCGCATTAACGGCTGCCCGGCCATCACCATCTGTATACCCATCAAAAATGGTTTGCGACTCACTGTAAAAGTCAATGGCCGGATCATCAAATACATATTCGGGATATTGGCTAAACCGGGTTGTAGCTGGGGTTAATAGCACATCAAACTGGGCCCGAAGATTTTTTCCAGGGGCACCATGCAGCCAATTTACTTTCAGGTTGCCGGTGGCAAACCGGCTAGCCGCAGTCAATTTATCAACACCGAAATCAAGATTTATTTTTAACCGGTTCGGCTTCACCATTTCAATTTTGAGTGGCTGAGAAAATTCAGTTCCCCCAACTTTTACACGACCTACCCAATTGCCCGTAGGTGCATCCGATGCCGTGGCAGTAGCAAATTTGTAAAAGCCATTTTCAGATGCTGATCGAACCAAACGAGAGGTAACCTGCCCCTGCGGATTCTGCAATTCGAATACAACAGGATGTGAGGCCGGAAGAGTTTTATTTTTGTCTTCCAAAATAAAACTGAGATACAACGAATCGCCAGGGCGCCAGACTCCGCGTTCACCATACAAAAATCCTTTCAAGCCCTTTCTTACATACTCACCTCCCACATTAAAATTGCTAAGCGAAAGGGATTCACCATCCAGCAACTTCAGGTATCCACGTTGAGATCCGTTTTTAGCCACCAGGGCAAACGGAATTTGCTTAGTGGTGATGATGGCCTTGCCATCCGTACCTGTGGAGGCCGTACCCATCAATTGTTGTTGGTAATCATAAAGTTCCAATTGCACCCCGGACAACGGTTCTGTGGTTTTCAGGTCATTTACCACAACAAGTGTACTTCCGTCAGCCCCACGCTTGGCCAAAAGGCCGAGATCGGAGGCCAGAATATTGCGTTTGATGGTGCGACTGCTTGAGTAGTAGGATGAATGACATGGATTGTTTCGTTGCTCCCATTCATAATCTTCATCATAATAATAGTCTTCATACGAATCCCAATAGCTGTTTTCAACCTCACCTTCATCCCAGTTTTGTTCTTCAAATGCAGATTGACTATTGGCTTCGGTTGTGCCCGTTCCGTCTTCACATACATAGGCCAGATAAGCGCGCTTAAATCCAATCCGAACCTGATAAATAGCACCGGGCTCAGCATTGATGAGTGAAGCCAGATCCAGAGTAAAGCGATTCCACTTACCCAAATCGGCAACTCCGGAATTTTCAAGCGAAACCGTTTTCTTTAGGACCGGCTTGCCCACCCGTCTAAGCTCCTCATTGCCATCTAGCTCGTTAACCTGTAAAAACTGGAGCACATTGGATTCATAGATTTTAATGATTTGCACATCCACCGATTTAAGGTTGACCGCCTCAAACGGTAAAATCAATCCATCGCTGGAAGGCAGCACGTTACCTTTTCCGGTAAAGCGAACAGCAGGGAGCACCTGTTCAAAGGCGATGTCAAACGTTGATACCTCCGGCATTTTATAGTTGAGGATATTCCGAATGCCGGCTTCCACGGTTAACGTGCGGGAACCCGTTTGTCGAACGGGGGGAAACACCCGGATTTCATTATCCTTAATTTCAAAATCGAGACTGGAAAGATCGGAGATGCTCAACAGTCCCTCCAGATTCTGCGTTTCATTTAGCGGATCAGAGAATTGAATGACTACGTGCTGATTGTTCCCTTGCTCAACCCGCACATGGGTTACTTTAAAATCTCCCAGAGCCGGAATCTCCACTTCGCGATCATCATCCCGCTCCACCCCGAGCGTGCCTCCTAAAAAAGTTAATAAGACTTTACTGGCGGCTTCTTTGCGCACCACTTCTTCCACCACAAAGGCATGCTGCTTGCCCTCGCCTGCATGGTTCCAGTTTACCTTCAAGGTGTTGCCATCCTGGTTGGCAATCAGCATCTTTTCAACTACCGCGTTGTCGGCATAGTCTGCTGTCAAGACTACACCTTCAATCTTCTGTCGCTTAAGGTCCGTCTTCACATAAGGAATTATGTTGTCAACGCTGACTTCATAGTTTTGGGGGATTACCTGTACCGTGTATTCGAACGTGGCGAGTGACTTAGGTACCTCCAACAGGCGAGCCAGGTTGAAATTCACTTCATAAATCTGGCCCGAAACCAGGCGGGCCTCGGGCTTAAATTCCACGGTGCGTTTATCTACCCAAATTGTGGTTCCCTTTACCGATGGGCTCAACTCAAAGAGTTTAACGGTGGTCTCTGAACCTATGGAAAGTGAATCCGCAACGTCTTGTGAAAGAACGATGCGGATCGGAGAACCAGAGCTGATGACTCCTGCTGTATAGGAAGAAATGTATTCGCCAAACGCGGGATTAATAGCGGAATTAAAGGTTCGGGAACTCCTACCAGTGGTGAAGTAAAAGATGGCTACTGCAGCAATAGCAAGAGCCACCACACCGATGATTACTTTTTTCATAGGTACAGTTTTGAAGGTTAGCGTGATATTAAATATCGCAAAAGAGTCAGAAAATATTTTCAGTATTGACCAATTTATTCGTTATGAAAACTTATTGTACTTTAGCCGGCATCCTATACATCGATCGCCCCGATAGAAAGTAATGAATTATGGGAAAAATGACTTGGTTGCTGGTTATACTTTCTTACTTAGGCGGATGCGACAATAAGGAAGAGGTAGATTTTGGTCCCTGCAAATTCCCACCGGCCGATTCAAGATTTCCAAATCGTGAACTTGCTTATTGCGATGATTGTTCGTTTCAAATTAACTTTAGAGGAGAGCAATACCTGTTTAATGGAAAACAGATTGAAACATTTAGTGGTACAACCTGGAACCCACCTGACAAAAATATCCTCACCTGGCTGACCAGAAATTCATTTTTTGAATTTTACCTGGTTGCACCCGAAAGTGACGAATTATTGGTTAACAGTATCGGGTCTAAGACAAGAATTTTGAAAGTGGATACGATGTTTCAATTAAATAGCCCACCTCCACCTGTTTCTGTATCTTTTCGAATGTATAATTACTGCCGTGATTTTTTTGAACCCCTTAATGAAAGCATCAATCAATCCCATCATCAATTGACCAAGGTCGAACCTGTCAAATCTTATCCTGTCCTGATTAATTCTATGCCTTACCAATTGCATGGCTTTTACTGTGAGGGCGAAATACAGGCCACTTTTCTAATTGATAATGCCCCGGAGGCCGTTACTGCTCGCTATAAATTATGGATTGTCGTGTATGAGAAATTGTAAGTCTGGAGCTACTGACGACAGGCCACCCCATCCACGTATAAGTCAATCACATTTAAAGTTTTGGCCGTCTCGCTTCCTCTGAATCCCTTTACATCCGAATAGCGCACGTGCCTTTTATATTCTTCCAATAGCATTCCTGATATGGGTAAATAACTCCAGTGCCATTTCTCCTCCTCATAACCGGTTCGGCCATCAGTCTTGCTGGTGTAGGGTTGACAAAATCCATATTCACCCGCATGCGTGGTTAGCCAGGAATAAATTTTCAGACCTTCACCGGATTCAAAAAAATTGTTCTCCAACGAATTAAGGTCCATATCGGTACCCCAGTGATGCCGTGAAGTAGAGGGCATTGAACTGTATAATAAAATTAGCCTTGCCCGTTCTTTCAGATCGGTAACCTTTGTTAAATCTTTTCCTTCTACAAGCACTTTTCCAGTCCACTTATTTTCCCAGATTCTCTTCTGAGTATCGAAGTTGCGGGTAGCGGAAATGATAGTCAATTCTACTCCATCGGCTTTTGCAGCCGCACTCATTCTTACAAATGCCTCGTAGGCTTCCTTGCGCAAATATCCGCCCCGGGCGCTTCCACCCGTATGTTCATCTTTAAGCCGGGCAAACTGAGGATGGGTAGACGGATCAAACTTTCCTAAAAGATAATTTTTATCGACCGGTTGCGATTGAGCGCAACATGTAGCTAGCAAAAGTAAAGCAAGAATTCTCACCGTGACCTGTGATTAAACCCGCTCGGCCACCTGATTCATGACCTTGGTTTGAATCTGAATCGACTCGTTGTGAATCAGCTTCAGCAACTCGGTGGTAAACTCTTCACTCAGGCCCATTGCCTTACATAAGGCAATGCGGGTTTGAATAATCTCTTCCCAGCGGTTCACCTGCAGGATGGTTACATTATTCTCCTTTTTATACTGACCAATCTTCTCAGAAATTTTCATCCGTTGCGAAAGCTTTTGCATGATTTCATCATCCAGGTGGTCGATCTGCTCACGCAAAACACTTAAGGTGTCCTTAAACGATTTGTTCTCCACCTCTTGCTTGCGAACAACCAGGTCGCCAATAATGCGGCCCAGCACAGCCGGTGTCACTTGCTGTTTGGCATCACTCCATGCCGCGTCTGGATTAATATGACTTTCAATCATTAGTCCTGCCATATCCAGATCCAACGCTTTTTGCGAAATAAGGGCAATTAAATCACGCGTGCCCGCGATGTGACTCGGATCGCAAATCATATCCAGGTCAGGCACTTTGGTCTTTAACTCAATAGCGAGGTCCCACATGGGTGCATTTCGAAACGGACCTTTTTCGAAAGAAGAAAAACCGCGGTGGATAGCCGCTAATTTGGTGATGCCGGCCTTGTTTAAACGCTCCAACGCTCCGAGCCATAATTCTACATCAGGATTGATGGGGTTTTTCACGAGCACCGGAATATCAACGCCTTTCAACGCATCGGCTACTTCCTGCACCGAGAAAGGATTGACCGTGGTACGGGCACCCACCCAAAGGAAATCTACTCCGGCTTTTAAGCACGCCTCCACATGGGCTCCATTCGCCACTTCAGTCGTGACGGGAAGTCCGGTTTCCTGCTTGGCGCGAATCAACCACTTCAACCCCTCGTTGCCAGCGCCTTCATATTGACCTGGCCGGGTGCGGGGCTTCCAGATACCGGCACGCAAAGCGTGTACCTTGCCGGTAGCAGCCACCTGTTTGGCGGTAGCCACCATTTGTTCTTCCGTTTCTGCGCTACATGGCCCGCTAATGATAATGGGGCGGTCAACCTTCATCCACGAAGTGATGGGTTCGAGTTGCAATCCTTTCTTTGTCATAGTCTGTAAAATTAAACTGGAAATTCGGTTTTTAGTTTAGTGTAGGTTCTGGTTTTTTTGGTGAAACGGGTTGTCCGTCATGCTGCTGGTCCAAAACTCTACGAATTTCATTGGCCTTTGACATGATCCGGTGTAGTTCCTTCGTATCCCGCTTCATTAAATGATAATGGAACCGTTGCAGGTGCATAATGTATTCCAACAGCGCCTGGCTCAGGTATTCAACATTTTGTTCAAAAATGGGTGTCCACATATCCGGTGAACTTTTGGCAAGACGCACGGTAGAGGCAAAACCGCTTCCCGCCAGGTCAAAAATGTTTTTCTCATCCTTCTCAATATCCAACACGGTTTGACCCAACAAGAAAGAACTGACGTGCGAGAGATGGGAAACATAAGCCACATGCCGGTCATGCTCCTCTGCTTCCATAAATACCGTCTTCATTTCCAGGGAATCGAAAACTTTCATGGCGGTAGCCAGTGCCACTACCGATGTTTTGCCGGCTTCACAAATAATGTTTGTCTTCCCTTTAAACAATCCATCAAAAGCAGCTTCAGGCCCTGAGTTTTCGGTACCGGCAATGGGATGGGCCGCCACAAACTGTGACCGCTTCGAATGATGGGTTACGGATTTGCATATAGCTGCTTTGGTAGAACCCGCATCAATAACTACGGCATCCTTTTTTACAGCATCCAAAACAGATGGAAGTAACGCATTCAGCGCATTAACTGGTATTGATAATATGATGAGATCCGAGGTACTCAAAGCCACATCTTCAGTTACGATTTTATCAACCAATCCTAACTCAACGGCCTTAGCACCATTGGCAAGATTTACGTCAACGCCAACAATCTGGCTGGAAAGGCCCGCTCTGCGCAAACCCAACGCAATAGAGCCACCAATAAGTCCCAATCCAATTACTGCAGTCTTCATAGCTTCTCCGGAACACGCACCGGCTTTGATTTTGATTTCAGAAATTGTTCAATTCTTTTTAGTGCCTCCTGGTATTTTTCTTCGGTAGCACACAAGGAAATCCGGATATGACGCTTACCATTTTCACCGAAAATAAACCCGGGCGTAATAAACACCTTAGTGCTATACAACATTTCATCAAGCCAAGGCTCCACTTCGGTTACTTTGGCCGGAACCTTAGCCCACATAAATAGCCCCGATTGATTTTTCGAATAGGAACAACCCAAGACTTCCAGAATGCGTGTGGCTGCAGCACTTCGTTTCTGATAAACTGCATTGAGGTTCACAAACCAATCCGCTCCAGTTTTCAAAGCTTCTATAGCAGCTTGCTGCAATCCCAAAAACATGCCGGAATCCATATTGCTTTTCACGCGTAGAACCGCATCGATGTATTCCGGTCGGCCAGCCACCCAACCTATACGCCAGCCTGCCATGTTGTGTGACTTACTTAAAGAGTTAAGTTCCAGGGCAACTTCGTGTGCACCCGGAATGGAAAGAATGCTGAGAGGCGCATCGTTCAGGATGAGGGAATAGGGGTTATCATTAACGATTAAAAACTTGTTTTTACGCGCCAGTTCAACCAGTTCACTCAATTCCTGGCGTGAAGCAACCCGACCCGTAGGCATATGCGGAAAATTGACCCACATTATTTTCACTTTCGACAAATCCCGCCTCTTAAGTTCATCGATATCAATTCCCCAATCGAGAGACTCTTTCATAGAATACGTGCTGATCCTGGCACCGACCAACTTGGCTACGGAAGCATACGTAGGGTAACCCGGATCTGGAATCAAAACCTCATCGCCTTCGTTTACGAAGGCCATGGAAATGTGCATAATCCCTTCTTTCGATCCCATCAACGGTAGGATTTCCGTGTCGGGATTGAGATCGGTTCCGTACGTTCGTTGATAAAAGGAACCGATGGCCTGCCGCAACGCGGGTATCCCTTTATAACTCTGATAACCGTGGCTTCCAGGTTTTTGAGCCGTATCAAGTAACGATTGAATGGCGGCCGGTGAGGGAGCCAGATCAGGACTTCCGATTCCGAGATTGATAACCGGAAAATCGGGCGAGTCGAGACTGCGTACTTCCGTCAGCTTCTTGCTGAAGTAATACTCTTCAACCTGCTCAATTCGTTTTGCTGTGATAATCATGGCTACACGTATTCAATTTTTGCTTTCTTATACTCACCCAAAATGTTCAGGTTCTTCACCTGCCGCAATACTTCACCAATTGCCTGGTCATAACTTTTACGCTTACGCCACTCCACATCAATGTGAATGGAATATTCACTGGGCTTGCCGATGATAGGAATGGATTGAATTTTAGTCAGGTTGATGCTGTTGTTTTTGAAGGTCATCAAGGCCTCGGCCAGGCTCCCTACTTCATGGGCTACTTCAAAACACAGAGACGCCTTGTTGCTTTCGGTGGGAGATTTGGATTTGCGGGTAAGGATGAGAAAGCGCGTGAAATTTTTTTTATGGGTTTCAATTCGCCTTTCCAGAATCTGCAACCCAAACTTTTTAGCCGCATACTCATTGGCGATGGCGGCCGTGGTTTTCAGTCTTTGCTCTTTCACCTTTCGGGCGGATAAGGCCGTATCATCGCTCTCCATAATTTGAACCCCCTTGAGCTTATACAAATAATCCGAACATTGCCGAATGGCCATAGGGTGAGACTCAATGACCTTTAGCTCCGATAACTTGACACCGGGTAAGGTGAGTAAATGCATATGAATGGGTAAATACACCTCACCAATAATGGAAAAGTGATATTCCTGCAGCAAAAAGTAGTTGGGGAGAATACTCCCGGCTATGGAGTTTTCAATGGCCATGACCGCAAAATCGGCATCTCCTTTTTTCAACGCTTCACATAAAGCGTGAAAGGTCAGGCACTCAATGGTTTGAATTGGTACCTGAAAGTAATTCATGGCGGCCACTTCATGGAAACTGGTGGCAATACCTTGAATGGCAATCCTGGGCTTTCTCGTTTTCGTCATATGGGTTAAAAAGAAAGTCCCCCGTTTCGCGGGGGACTTTCTGAGTTTCTTCTTTGCTTATTCTTGATTAACAAACCGATTCTCGCTCAAGTCCCACGCGGGATTGATAAAAAAAGTAAAAGAAATAAAATCGGTTGGTTAACATGACTTCCAATTGTGCTTCCAAGAAAGATGAAAATTTCGGGTTCTGCAAAATTGACTTCGAATTTTTGCTAAAAAATTAATTGATAACTAACCCTTGTTAGGCTTATTGATCTATTCAATGTTGGAAAACGTATCTTTGAACAAACTAATCGAATAATGAAACCTCGCCTGTTTTTCCTGCTTTTCGTACTAAGCTTTGGAGCCTGTAACAAGCCGACTGAGCACACTCATAACCATGATGCCCCAACTGAAGAAGGCCCCAATCAGGTGCTGTATGATCAGGTTATGGACATTCATGATGACGTGATGCCTAAAATGGATGAGATTATGAAGCTAAAGCGGCAACTACAGGAACAGATCGCCTCATCACCCGATATGGTAGCCGAACGGAAAGCCGAATTGGAACAGATGATTTCCAACCTCGACTCCGCCAGTCAGGCTATGATGAACTGGATGCATGAATTTAATCCCCTGCCCGATACGGTGGATCAGGAAAAGGCTCGTGAATATCTGGAATCAGAAATGGAGCGGATTCGAAAGGTGAAAACACTGATGCTGGAAACAATCGAGCATGCTAAAACCGAGACGACAAAAAACTAAACTACTGTTTGCGTTGCCGCTTGGCAGCCTTATGGTGGGGTAACTCAGCGACTGATTTTTTACCGGCCTTTTCTTTATTACGTTGCTCCAGGCGGATATTGTACCGGATTACCTGCCAATACTCGGCACCATAGCCCACCAGAATTTCCGAACCGGCCGGAATATCCTTAGTGGCTTCAATGTAACATCGCTTGCCCTCGGTAACATATTCGGAATTATTGGTGATTCCCTTCACCCGCACAATGCCCCGCGCATCGTTGGCATAGTGGGCAATTCCCTTTTTAGTTTTCCATGCATCGATACAATACCGGTTGTTAAAAAAGAATACATATCCGTTCCGGTCATCGGCCATCTTCTCCACTTCTTTCCAGGTAACGATCTCGCCCTTGTACTCTACTATACGTGTGCCTTTAGGTATAAATACTTTTGTAAAAAGTCCCTTACCTGCTCCCGGCAAGGTCGACTTTTTAATGACCATCTTTTTCTCGAGTAATGCCATAAGGCCGCGAAGATAAATGAAATATACTTCAGAAAAACAGACTAAATGGCGGCCAGGGATTTCACCAATAACCGGATGCTCACCAGGATAACGATTGTGCCAACCAAGATCATCATTCGTTTTACCGGAAGCTTACGGGTAATATGAGCCGCAATGGGTGCTGCGATAATACCGCCCACAATTAAACCCAAGATGATTTTAATGTGACTGATACCAATGGTGGCAAAAAAAGTAAGGGAACTTGCTAAGGATACAAAAAACTCGGCCAGGTTTACTGAGCCGATGGTGTAGCGCGGGTGCCGACCACGGGCTATCAGGGTTGTGGAAACAATAGGGCCCCAGCCCCCACCCCCGATGGAATCTAAAAAGCCACCAATGGAAGCCAGGGCAGGTACATTTTTCGTTTTACGCCTCTTTCGTATCCGCATCAAAACGGCTTTACGAATTATGGCTACCCCTAATATGAAGGTATATACCGCCACCAATGGTCGGATGAGGTAATTATACTCTTCCAAAGAATAGAGAACATAGGCTCCAGCTACTGCGCCTAACATACCCGGAACCAACAAACTTTTAAAGAGTTTCTTGTTGACATTTTGAAAGCGCAAATGGGTGAGTCCTGAAACTCCGCTGGTAAAGATTTCGGCTGTGTGAACACTGGCGCTGGAGGCAGCCGGTGAAATACCGAAGGATAATAAAAAGGTTGTTGCACTGACACCATAGGCCATTCCTAAGGAGCCATCAATCATCTGTGCAATAAACCCACCTAAGATAAACCAGAGCAGGTCGCGCGTGATCAAGGAACCCCATTCATAAGTCGCAATTGAGTCGGCTCCATAGAAAATCACGAGAATGAGCGCTATCGAAATAAGGACTCCTAATAAAACCCAGATATGCCGGGGTCGGCTGCGGGGTTCCACGGGTTCCGGAACCTCATCATAAATTAACTTCTCATCTTCTATGGAATCGGGACGCATTACTCTGTATTTCTAAAATCAAGATTATGAAAAACAAAGAAGCGGATGGCATCCGTGTGTACAAAAGTGTAGGGGGTTGACACTTGCTGAAAAACAAACAAGTACCCTAGTTGGGCGTTCAGTTGGTTCGTAAATTGGTATCCCATTCCAACAAACAATCGATTTTGATCAAAGTAATTGTTGGTGATATTCCTACCGGCATTAATATGAATTTCATCATTCAAAAAGAGAAAGGGTGACTTCGGTACCAGGCCAGCTTCCTTTAAAGGGATAGTCAGAGATATATTATACCGAAATCGCCAGGAGTACAGGTAATCCTCGCTTAACTCTCCTGAAACGACATTCCCTCGAAATCGTTCCTCCACCCGGAAATACTGCATCATGGTAACGTGCTTTTTCTTTTCAAACCATTGAATCTGCTGCCAGAACCGGTGCTCCGGTATGTTGGGAGTGTCATCCGCTGAATAGGCCGTAACGTAAGCATAGCCGGCCGTTAAGCGGGTTTGATCATTGATATAATACATCGGGGCAAAACGGAAAATCGTTAACCCCAGCCGATCGATGAAGTTATCCGTAAACCGGAAGTGAATATCAGTCCACAAACCCCATTTGTCAGAAAACCGGGTTTGATTAAAATACGCTACCCACGTTTGTTCGCGGTACTCAATAATTTTATCCTGAGCCAAAAGGGTATAGCCAATAAGATTCAACACTATCAACAGGACTCCTACCCTGATTAATCTTGTAGGTATTGGACTGAAAGATTTAAGATAATAGCCTCCTGACAAGTGTGGTTCTTTGTATTATGTGAATAGTGTCAGATAATGTTCAAGGTAATTAGTCTATTGTATTTATAGACTATAACAAAAGTATCTCTCTTGCTTGGATTTCCAAGGATCTTTAAACGAAAAAGCGCCCTTTCGAGGCGCCTTTCCTGAAAACAAAAATTTGATGGGGTACTATACCTTGATTTCAACATCCACTCCGCTGGGTAATTCCAACTTCATCAAGGCATCTACTGTCTTAGCACTGTTTGAGTAGATATCAACCAATCGCTTATAGGTGCACAATTGAAATTGCTCGCGCGACTTCTTGTTAACGTGGGGCGAGCGCAGCACCGTGAATTTCTCTTTCTCAGTCGGCAGCGGAATAGGTCCGCTCACCACAGCACCTGTTGCCTTTACTGCCCGTACAATTTTTTCAGAAGACTTGTCAACCAGATTATGGTCGTAAGACTTGAGTTTGATTCTGATTTTCTGATTCATGATCTAAACGTCTTTTAGATTTTATTTAGCGGCAACAGCGCCTTTAACTTCATCAATTACTTTATCCGCCAGGTTCTTGGGAACCGGTGCATAATGTGAAAACGTAAGGGTAGCTGAAGCACGACCTGAAGTAATCGTACGCAGATCCGTTACATAACCAAACAACTCGGCCAGAGGTACATCAGCCTTAATTACCTGAGCTCCGCCCCGGGTATCCATTCCCTTCATAATTCCTCTTCTGCGGTTCAAATCACCCGTTACAGAACCGGTATACTCATCCGGTGAAATAACTTCAACCCCCATGATCGGTTCCAAGAGCTGAGGAGCACACTTCTTGGCTGCTTCCTTAAAGCCCAAACGGGCTGCCAATTCGAATGACAAGGAATCAGAGTCCACATCGTGGTACGAACCATGGAACAACCGCACCTTCATGGAATCAATCGGGTAGCCCGCCAACGGTCCATTCACCATGGCTTGCTCAAATCCCTTCTGTACAGCCGGAATGAATTCGCGCGGAATCACACCGCCCACAATGTCATTCACAAACTCAAGGCCTGGCTTATCCTCAGGACCCAGTTCGCGCGGTGCAAGTTCAAATACAATATCTGCAAACTTACCACGACCACCGGTCTGCTTCTTATAAACTTCTTTGTGTTCAACCGCCTTCGTGAGAGCCTCTTTGTAGGCCACCTGAGGCGCGCCCTGGTTAATCTCCACTTTAAATTCACGCTTCAGGCGGTCGATAATAATCTCCAGGTGTAATTCACCCATACCCCGAAGGATAGTTTGACCGGTTTCCTGATCCGTATTAACGCGCAAGGTCGGATCTTCTTCAACGAGCTTGGAAATGGCCATGCCCAATTTGTCGGCATCAGCTTGCTTCTTAGGCTCAATGGCATACCCAATAACCGGTTCCGGGAAAATCATAGACTCCAGTACCACCGGGCGCTTTTCATCGCACAGGGTATCACCCGTCTTAATGTCCTTAAATCCTACTACGGCTCCGATATCACCGGCTTGTAAGCGTTCAATTTGATTCTGCTTGTTGGCGTGCATTTGAAACACGCGCGAAATCCGCTCCTTTTGACCGGATCGAGTATTCATAATGTATGAACCCGATTCCAACACGCCTGAGTAAGCCCGCACAAAGCACAAACGACCTACGAAAGGATCAGTGGCTATTTTAAAGGCAAGGCCTACGAACGGCTCTTTTTCATCAGGACGAATTTCAACCGGCTGATCGTTATCCGGGTTGGTTCCCACAATCACATCCTTATCAATTGGTGAAGGAAGTAATTCCATCACGTAATCCAGCATGGTTTGCACACCCTTGTTCTTAAACGAAGAGCCACACACCATGGGAACAATTTTCATATCAATTACGGCTTTCCGTAAAGCCGTTAGAATTTCTTCTTCGGTAATCGAGTTCGGGCCCTCAAAGAATTTCTCAATCAAGGTCTCGTCATACTCGGCAACCGCTTCAAGCAATTTTTCACGATACTCGTACGCCTCTTCCTTCATCTCCTCCGGAATCGGAACTACCTGATAGGTCATTCCTTTGTCCTGCTCATTCCAGATAATCCCGCGGTTGTTGATCAAGTCAACAACGCCTTTGAAATTTTCTTCAGCACCGATCGGAAGCTGTAGGGCAACAGCTTTACTTCCGAGTTTTTCTTTCACTTGCTTGCATACGCCAAGGAAGTCAGCCCCGGAACGGTCCATTTTATTAACGAACCCGATGCGGGCAACTTTGTAGTTATCGGCCAGACGCCAGTTGGTTTCTGATTGAGGTTCAACGCCATCAACAGAACTAAACAAGAACACCAAGCCATCCAATACGCGGAGAGAACGGTTTACCTCAACCGTAAAGTCAACGTGGCCCGGGGTATCGATAATGTTAACGTGATATTCCTTTCCGCGATATTTCCAATGCACGGTGGTGGCAGCCGAAGTAATCGTGATACCCCGCTCCTGCTCCTGTGCCATCCAGTCCATGGTAGCCGCACCCTCGTGCACCTCACCAATTTTGTGATTAACACCGGCATAGTAAAGGATGCGCTCGGTCGTAGTTGTCTTCCCGGCATCAATGTGCGCAGCAATACCAATATTTCTGGTGTATCGTAAATCTCGTGCCATGTAGGATTAGAATCTGAAATGTGAAAATGCCTTGTTCGCCTCTGCCATCCGATGAGTATCATCTTTCTTTTTGATAGCGGCACCTTCGCCTTTGGAGGCGGCAATGATTTCGGCAGCTAACTTATCCATCATTGTTTTTTCACCACGGGCCCGGGCAAAATCAATAAGCCACTTGATGCTCAAATTGATTTTACGCTCAGGACGGATTTCAACCGGAACCTGAAACGTTGCTCCACCTACCCTACGGCTCTTCACTTCAATAGCAGGCATGACGTTGTTCATGGCGCGCTTCCATACTTCGAGGCCCGGTTCACCACCGGCCTTCTTTTCCACTTGCTCAATGGCATCATAGAAAATCGTGTACGCAATGCTCTTCTTACCGCGCTCCATCATGTAATTCACAAACTTGGTTACGAGCGTATCACCAAACTTGGGGTCAGGAAGCAGATATCGTTTTTTCGGTTTTGACTTTCTCATAATCGTATTAACTATTTTTTGCCTTTGGCTGCAGGGGCAGCACCTTTTGCTGCAGCACCGGCTGCACCAGCCTTAGGACGTTTTGCACCATACTTGGAACGGCCCTGAAGACGGCCATTTACACCCGAGGTATCCAAAGCTCCCCGGATGATGTGGTAACGTACACCGGGTAGATCCTTAACCCGGCCTCCACGGATCAGGACGATGGAGTGTTCCTGCAAATTGTGACCCTCGCCAGGAATGTAAGCGTTCACCTCTTTATGGTTGGTTAAACGCACACGAGCCACTTTGCGCATGGCTGAATTAGGCTTTTTAGGGGTTGTGGTATACACACGTGTACACACACCTCTACGCTGAGGGCAAGAATCGAGGGCAGGAGACTTAGACTTGAAAGTCAGTTTCTTTCTGCCTTTTCTTACAAGTTGCTGAATGGTAGGCATTTATGTTTTGTTTTAAAACCCTTTAAAAATAAGGACTGCAAAGGTATTTAAAGTAAAATAGGATGCAAAACCCTGTATTAAGAATTTTACATCCTATTCGGCCAAAAATGGCCAATTTTCACTAGGCTTCGCCCACAGTACCCCCAAAATTCATTGGAAACTGAGGTGCTTCGTTGGTTTGCTTGATTGGACCAAAAGTAGACTCGTACTTGCTGATATTGTCTTTCAAGGCGGCCAACAGGCGCTTGGCATGCTCGGGGGTGATGATAATTCTGGATTTTACCCGGGCTTTGGGCACACCGGGCATCAACCGGATAAAATCAATCACAAATTCGCTGTTGGAATGGGCAATCATGGCCAGATTCGAATAGATACCTTCGGCTATTTCTTCAGAAAGCTCAATGTTGATCTGGTTTTGGGGCGGATTATTCTTTTGCTCAGCCATAAAATTAGGTTTGAAACGAGACGATATTCTATTCCGTCATTCTTAAAACAAGAATTGCGAACAGTTTCCCGTTCGCAATTCTCACTTTATCTCATAATCAAATTTTTCAATTTGATCAGTCTTGCAACTCGCGTTCTTTCGACTTCCGGTCGGTAGTTTCTACAATGCGTTTGTATTCTTCTTCTGAAGTCACAATCAAATCATTGAAACGTCTCTGACCGGTACCGGCAGGGATGAGATGGCCTACAATCACGTTCTCCTTCAAGCCCATGAGTTGATCGGCTTTACCGCGAATAGCGGCTTCACTCAACACTTTCGTGGTTTCCTGGAACGAAGCGGCTGACAACCAGCTTTCTGTTTTCAAAGAAGCCTGCGTAATCCCCTGTAAGGTGGGCCGTGATACGGCAGCTAACGCATCCCGTACTTCCACTACCCGCAAGTCTTTACGCTTCAGGGAAGAGTTCTCATCACGCAATTCGCGCGGGCTAATGATTTGGCCCACTTTGAATCGTTGAGAGTCTCCGGCATCGGTTACCACTTTCTTATCCAACACCCGGTCATTCTCCTCACGGAATTCAAACTTATCGACATATTCACCCGGCAGGAAGGTGGTATCACCCGAGTCGATGATCTCTACTTTCTGCATCATCTGACTCACGATACATTCAATATGCTTATCGTTGATCTTCACACCCTGCAGGCGATATACTTCCTGAATTTCATTCACCAGGTATTCCTGTACGGCAGTAGGACCTTTGATGGACAGAATATCAGAAGGCGTAATGGCGCCATCGGATAGCGGCTGTCCGGCTTTCACAAAGTCATTGTCCTGAACCAAAATGTGCTTCGACAGCGGTACCAGGTAACGCTTTTGAACACCGTCCTTCGACTCGATGAAGATTTCGCGGTTACCGCGCTTGATACCACCATAGGTGACAACACCATCAATTTCACTAACCACGGCCGGGTTAGATGGATTACGAGCTTCAAATAATTCCGTAACCCGAGGCAAACCACCGGTGATATCCCGGCTCTTACCCATCGTGCGCGGAATCTTAGCCAATACCTGACCCGCCTTAATTTTATCACCAACTTCAACAGCCAGGTGGGCACCTACCGGGATGTTATATCCTTTCGTATCCGTTTTGCCCTTCACAATGATGGCCGGGTTCTTAGTCTTATCACGAGTATCCGTGATCACCTTTTCACGGTGACCTGTTTGCTCGTCTGATTCCTCTTTATAGGTGATCCCTTCGATAATCGACTCAAACTCGATGTCACCATCGTATTCTGACAAGATTACCGCATTGTACGGATCCCAGTAACAAAGCTCGGTACCCTTTTCTACTTTCTGGCCATCCTTTACTTTTAAGAATGCCCCATACGGTACGTTGTTGCTGATCAACACGCGCTTCTCCTCATCCAGAATCCGGATTTCGCCCGTACGACCCATCACCACTTTCACCTTGTTTTCATCACGGTCAGTCGTATCAACCGTGCGAATTCCTTCAAACTCGACCGTGCCCGTAAACTTGGCTTTGATGTTGGCATCTACTGCAATGTTGGAGGCCGTACCACCCACGTGGAACGTACGCAGGGTCAACTGGGTACCCGGTTCACCAATCGACTGGGCAGCAATAACCCCTACAGCCTCACCACTCTGCACCATTTTGCCGGTGGCCAGGTTGCGACCATAACACTTAGCACACGCACCAAATTTAGTTTCGCACGTAAGTACCGAGCGAATTTCAACCTCTTCAATGCTGGTTTCTTCAATTTTCTTGGCAACCTCATCGGTAATTTCCTCATTGGCACCACAGATCAATTCATCTGTCATGGGATCATAAATGTCATGTACCGTTACACGACCAAGAATCCGCTCGGACAAAGGCTCAACGATATCTTCATTATCCTTAAGAGCCGTTACCCGCAACCCACGCAAGGTTCCGCAATCTTCTTCTGTAATCACCAAATCCTGGGCTACGTCAACCAGCCTACGGGTCAGGTAACCTGCATCTGCAGTCTTCAACGCGGTATCGGCAAGACCTTTACGGGCACCGTGCGTAGAAATAAAATACTCCAATACATCCAATCCTTCGCGGAAGTTGGAGAGAATCGGGTTCTCAATAATGGAACCTACCGAGCCTGCCAGGTTTTTCTGAGGCTTCGCCATCAGACCTCGCATACCTCCCAGCTGACGAATCTGCTCACGGCTACCACGTGCACCAGAGTGCATCATCATGTAGATAGAGTTGAAGCCTTGCTGATCCTCCTCCAATTGCTTCATCAGCGTATTGGTGAGCATCGTGTTGGTTCGGGTCCAGATATCAATTACCTGATTATAACGTTCGTTATCGGTAATGAGACCCATCATATAGTTGTTCCATACGGAGTCAACTTCCTTCTGGGCATCTTCCACCAATTTTTTCTTTTCTGCAGGAACCTTCACATCACCCAAACCCATGGAAAGCCCGCCTTTGTAGGCCATCTGGAATCCAAGTTCTTTAATGTCATCCAGGAACTTAGCCGTTTTTGCCTGACCGGCCAGTTTGAACACTTCCGCAATAATGGTCTGAAGTTTCTTCTTGGTTAACAGCTCATCAACGAAGCCTACTTCATCCGGCACCACCTGGTTAAAGATTACGCGACCCGTTACGGTCTCCAGCATCTTTTGCTCCAGGTTTCCAGTCTTCTTATCGCGGGCATTCACGCGAACTTTAATCAGAGCATGCTTGGAAAGTTTGCCTTCATTGTAGGCGATGATCACTTCTTCGGCAGAATAGAATTTCTTGCCTTCACCTTTCTCACCCTTACGTCCTTTGGTAAGATAGTAGAGACCCAACACCATGTCTTGAGAAGGTACGGTAATCGGGGCACCATTGGCCGGGTTCAAAATGTTGTGTGAAGACAACATCAACAACGAAGCCTCCAATATAGCCTCCTGACCCAGCGGCACGTGAACGGCCATCTGGTCACCGTCAAAGTCAGCGTTGAACGCTGTACACACCAGCGGGTGTAATTGAATCGCTTTTCCTTCAATCAGTTTTGGCTGGAAAGCCTGTATCCCAAGGCGGTGAAGGGTTGGGGCACGGTTCAAAAGCACCGGATGTCCCTTCAATACATTCTCCAATATATCCCATACGACCGGATCTTTGCGATCTACGATTTTCTTAGCCGACTTAACGGTCTTTACAATTCCTCTCTCAATCAGCTTGCGGATGATAAACGGCTTGAACAATTCAGCCGCCATATCTTTTGGCAGACCGCATTCATGCAGTTTCAACTCAGGACCTACTACAATGACAGAACGACCCGAGTAGTCAACCCGCTTACCGAGTAAGTTTTGACGGAAACGTCCCTGCTTACCTTTCAGCATATCGCTGAGGGATTTCAACGCACGGTTACCATCTGAACGAACCGCATTCACTTTACGTGAATTGTCGAACAAGGAGTCAACCGCCTCCTGAAGCATCCGCTTCTCGTTCCGAAGAATCACTTCCGGAGCTTTGATATCGATCAAACGCTTCAGACGATTGTTTCGGATAATAACACGTCTATACAGGTCATTTAAATCTGAGGTGGCAAAACGACCACCATCCAACGGTACCAGCGGACGAAGTTCCGGAGGAATAACCGGTACCATCTTGATCGTCATCCACTCTGGACGATTCTCAATACGGGTATTGGCTTCGCGGAATGCCTCGACCACCTTCAATCGTTTCAAGGCTTCGGCCTTGCGTTGCTGGGAGGTATCCGTTGCAGCCTGGTGACGCAATTCATAGGAAAGTTCATCCAACTTCACGCGTGACAACAGCATCTCTAAAGCATCAGCACCCATCTTGGCGATGAACTTCTTGGGATCGTTGTCATCCAACAATTGATTTTCGCGAGGCAGTTTATCGACAATATCCAGGTATTCTTCCTCGGTTAAGAAATCCAGACGGTTTACGCCATCCTCTTCTTTCACTCCGGGTTGAATGACCACATATCGTTCATAGTAAATGATCTGGTCCAATTTCTTAGTGGGCAGACCTAACAGATAACCGATCTTGTTGGGCAATGATCGGAAATACCAGATGTGAGCAACCGGCACAACTAATTCAATGTGGCCCATACGCTCACGTCTTACCTTCTTCTCGGTAACTTCCACACCACAACGATCGCAGATAATGCCCTTATAGCGAATGCGCTTGTACTTGCCACAATGACACTCCCAATCCTTAACCGGACCGAAAATGCGCTCACAGAACAAACCGCCCATCTCCGGCTTATACGTACGGTAGTTGATGGTTTCGGGCTGCGTCACTTCACCATGCGAACTTTCCAGAATAGATTCAGGAGAAGCCAGACTGATGGTGATTTTCGAGAAATCGTTGTTGATCTTTTTATTTTTTCTGAAAGACATCTTTTTTGTAGTTAGTCTTTAGTAATTAGTTATTAGTAACCCGTTCTACATCTTGAGTTCTCAGTAACTCTGTACTAAGAACTCAGGATTATCAACTTTTCTTAATCCATCGTAATCTCCAAGGCAAGACCACGCAATTCGTGAACCAGCACATTGAAGGATTCGGGAATATTCGGTTTACGCATGTTCTCACCCTTCACGATAGACTCGTATGCTTTCGCACGACCTATCACATCATCTGATTTAATCGTAAGGATCTCTTGCAGGATGTGCGATGCACCAAAGGCCTCAATCGCCCAAACCTCCATTTCACCGAAACGCTGACCTCCAAACTGTGCCTTACCACCCAACGGCTGTTGAGTAATAAGTGAGTAGGGTCCGATGGAACGGGCATGCATCTTATCATCAACCAGGTGACCCAGTTTTAGCATGTAAGCAATACCTACGGTTACCGGTTGATCAAATTTTTCACCGGTTAAGCCATCGTATAGATAGGTGCGTCCAAATTCTGGCAGACCGGCTTCAGCCAACTCGCCTGATACCTGATCAATTGAGGCTCCATCAAAAATCGGAGTAGCGTACTTGCGGCCCAATTTTTTTCCAGCCCATGCCAATACAGTTTCATAAATCTGACCCAGGTTCATACGGGAAGGTACACCCAGCGGGTTCAAACAAATGTCTACCGGGGTTCCATCCTGCAGGAAAGGCATGTCTTCTTCGCGTACAATACGCGCCACTACACCTTTATTTCCGTGACGACCCGCCATCTTATCTCCCACCTTCAGCTTACGCTTCTTGGCCACATATACTTTTGCCAACTGTACAATTCCGGCAGGTAGTTCATCACCCACTTCCAACGTAAAGCGTTCGCGCTTGAATTCACCTGAGATTACGTTGCGCTTATTGAGATAGTTCTTAACTAACTCAGCTACCAGATCATTGGTATGATCATCGGTTGTCCAGCTCTCCAGGCTTACATCGGCAATCAGGTTAACTTCTTCCGGTACGTTGTAATTACTCTCATCACGGTAGATGTTCTTATCGGGGAAGAGATTACTTTCAATCACTTTTGAGGTAAACTTCACTCCCTTGCTAATCAGCTCATCGCCAAACTTATGTTTCACACCCTGACTGGTTTTGCCGGTTAACAGGGTAGTAAGTTTCTTGATCATCTCCGTGCGAAGTTCAGATAACTCCTTGCTGTACCGATTCTTCAGTGCATCCAACTCTTTCTTGGATTTATTGCGCACATCCTTATCACGCTTCGGGCGTGAGAACAACTTGGTATCGATCACCACACCTTTTAATGATGGCGGTGCCTTCATGGAAGCATCCTTCACATCGCCAGCCTTATCACCAAAGATGGCCCGGAGCAGTTTTTCTTCAGGGGTCGGGTCTGTCTCTCCTTTCGGAGTAATCTTACCGATCAGAATATCACCTTCTTTCACCTCGGCACCGATGCGGATAATTCCGTTTTCATCCAGGTGCTTCACAGCTTCCTCACTTACGTTGGGAATTTCAGAAGTCAATTCTTCTTCACCACGCTTGGTATCGCGTACCTCCAGTTCAAACTCCTCTACGTGGATGGACGTATAAATATCATCCCGAACCACGCGTTCGGAAATCACAATCGCATCTTCAAAGTTATAACCCTGCCAAGGCATGTAAGCAACCAACAAGTTCCGGCCGAGGGCCAGTTCACCATTGGCCGTTCCGTATCCCTGACACAGGGGCTGACCTTTAGAAACCTTGTCACCCTTTTTAACCAACGGGGTGAGGTTGATGCACGTATCCTGATTGGTTCTTCTGAACTTTATCAGGCTGTACGATTTCACTTCATCATCAAAGCGAACCAATTGTTGCTCCTCCGATACTTCATAACGCACCACTATTTTCTTGGCGTCTACATATTCCACGGTGCCATTTGCTTCTGACAAAATCAAGGTACGGGAATCGATGGCGATTCGACCTTCCAATCCGGTACCGACAATCGGAGCCTCGGGCCGCATAAGCGGAACAGCCTGACGTTGCATGTTGGAACCCATCAGGGCCCGGTTAGCATCGTCATGTTCCAGAAAGGGAATCATAGAGGCGGCAATGGACACAATCTGATTTGGAGCAATATCCATGTAGCGGATGTCCTTTGGTTCCACAACCGGGAAATCACCTTCAAAACGGGCCTTGATCCTTTCGTCTTCAATCTCACCGTTTGACTTGATCTTAACATTCGCCTGCGCGATGTTGTGCGTATCCTCTTCTTCGGCCGTAAGGAAAATTACTTCTTTACCCTTCACTTTACCATTCTCTACCTTCCGGTACGGAGTTTCGATAAAGCCCATTTTATTCACTTTCGCGTGAACACAAAGGGATGAAATCAATCCGATATTCGGACCTTCTGGAGTTTCGATGGTACACAAGCGTCCATAGTGAGTATAGTGTACGTCACGAACTTCAAATCCGGCACGCTCACGTGACAGACCGCCTGGTCCGAGAGCCGACATTCTTCGCTTGTGCGTGATCTCGGCCAATGGATTGGTTTGATCCATGAACTGAGAGAGCTGGTTGGTTCCAAAGAAGGAATTGATGACCGAAGACAATGTACGGGCATTGATCAAATCAACCGGTTTAAAGTCTTCATTGTCGCGAACGTTCATTCTTTCTTTGATGGTTCTGGCCATACGGGCAAGACCCACACCAAATTGAGAATACAATTGTTCGCCAACCGTGCGCACCCGTCTGTTGCTCAAGTGGTCAATATCATCCACCACCGCTTTGGAATTAATCAACCCGATCAGGTACTTCACAATCAGAATAATATCTTCTGTTGTTAATACCCGCTGATCAAAACTTAAGTCAAGACCCAGTTTCTTATTAATTCGATAACGGCCTACTTCGCCCAAATCGTAGCGCTTTTCGCTGAAGAACAAACTTTGAATGATATCCCGGGCAGTCTGTTCATCGGGTGCTTCTGTATTTCTAAGCTGGCGGTAGATTTGCTCCACGGCTTCTTTTTCCGAGTTGGAGTTATCCTTCGCCAAGGTGTTGAAGATAATGTGGTAGTCGGCTACGTTCACATCTTCACGATGAAGGATGATTGACTTCACACCGGACTCTACGATCACATCAACATCTTCTGCGGTAATCACATGGTCGCGTTCCAGCAACACTTCATTCCGGTCGATGGAAACCACTTCACCGGTATCCTCATCCACAAAGTCCTCCGTCCAGGTTTTCAACACCCGCGCGGCCAACTTGCGGCCCACTGTTTTCTTGAGTGTATTTTTATTGGCCTCGATTTCTTCTGATAATCCGAAGAGATCCAAAATATCTTTATCGGTACCATACCCGATTGCACGAAGCAAGGTAGTGACCGGAAACTTCTTCTTACGATCGATGTATGCATACATGACCGCGTTTACATCGGTAGCAAATTCAATCCAGGATCCTTTGAAAGGAATGATCCGGGCCGAGTAAAGCTTCGTTCCGTTGGTGTGCTTACTCATGGCAAAAAACACACCCGGTGAACGATGCAATTGCGATACAATTACCCGCTCTGCTCCGTTAATGACAAACGAGCCCTTTTCCGTCATGTAGGGAATGTTCCCTAAAAACACTTCTTGCTCGATGGTCTGGAAGTCTTCATTGTCCTCATCATTGCAGGTGAGGCGCAATTTGGCCTTCAACGGTACGGAGAAAGTCAACCCGCGATCGATGCATTCATCAACACTATATTTGGGCGGATCGATGGTATAATCCACAAACTCCAACACGAAGTTCTCGCGCGAGTCGGAGATGGGGAAGTTCTCTGCAAACACTTTGAAGAGACCCTCATTCTGTCGTTTCTCTGCAGGGGTTTCGATCTGCAGGAAATCCTTGAAGGATTGCAGTTGAATATCTAGAAAATCGGGATAATCAAGAACCTTCTCAATTGATGAAAAGTCAATCCTGTTATTTACTGTTGTCTTCTTTGCCAAGGTACTCTAGGTTTAAATTTCCTGGACTAGACTTAATCTGTCTCTACTACTCGGTTGGGTACTAGCTAATGCAGCTATAAATAGGGAAAGACCCCAACCCCGATTTGATCGGGGTGGGGCCTGAATTTCCGTTCAGACGGTACCCTGCGTCTTCAAGAAGATTATTTCAACTCGACTTCGGCACCAGCCTCAACAAGTTGCTTCTTGAGATTTTCAGCTTCGTCTTTAGGTAAACCTTCTTTGATGGTTTTGGGAGCTCCGTCAACCACATCTTTGGCTTCTTTCAGGCCAAGACCGGTTAATTCTTTCACCAGCTTAACGATCTGGAGTTTGTTAGCACCAGCCGACTTCAATACTACATCGAAGTTGGTCTTTTCAGCAGCAGCCGCGCCACCACCGCCAGCAGCAGGACCAGCAGCAACTGCAACGGCAGCAGCAGCAGGCTCAATGCCATATGTTTCTTTCAGGTAAGAAGCCAGTTCGTTAACTTCTTTAACGGTAAGTTCTACCAGTTGATCGCCAAGAGATTTTACGTCAGCCATGATTTGTAAGTGTTTAAAGATTCTGTTTTTAGTTTTGTTTTCTTTCTTCCAGTGCCTTTACCAGACCTGCTACAGTTTGTTTGCCGCTTAGTAAAGCAGACAAAACATTCTTGGCAGGAGATTGCAGCAAGGAAATAATTTCACCGATAAGCTCATTTTTCGATTTCAAGTCGCTTAGGGTGTTCAGGTTTTCCTCTCCGATAAACAGAGTGGATTCGATGGAGGCAGCCTTTAAGCCAGGTTTGCCTTCCAGCTTTTTACGATACTCCTTAATTACTTTTGCCGGTACGTTACCTGCCTCTTTCGAGAAGATTACTCCGGAAAAGCCATGAAGGGTTTTGAATAACTCCTCATAATTACCTTTTTGCTTTTCCAATGCTTTGCGGATCAATGTGTTTTTATACACACGGTATTCCACTCCAGCATTGAAACACAGTCTGCGAAACGCATTGATTTGCGCCACGGTCAAACCGGAAGCATCGGTAATATAAAAGTGGTTGTGCTGAGAAAACTTCTCTGCCAACTCTTCAATAATTTGCCCTTTTTCTTCCCTGGTCATTGTGTTTATATTAGAGACCTACTACCGAATTCTTATCCACCATTATTCCGGGGCTCATCGTGGAAGACAGGGAGATACTTTGAATGTATGTACCCTTCGATGAAGCCGGTTTTAACTTAACTACCATATTGATAAGTTCAGCAGCATTGTCTTTGATCTTGTCTGCGCTGAAGGAAGCCTTACCTATGCTAGCGTGAATAATTCCTTGTTTATCAATTTTGAAGTCAACCTTACCCGCCTTTACTTCTTTCACGGCCTTTCCCACCTCCAGGGTAACGGTGCCTGACTTCGGGTTAGGCATCAAACCGCGAGGGCCCAACACCTTACCTAACTTACCCACCTTAGCCATAACGGTAGGCATGGTAATAATAACATCAACATCGGTCCAGCCGGCTTCAATCTTTTGAATGTAGTCGTCTAACCCAACGTGCTCAGCACCGGCATCTTTTGCCTCCTGGGCTTTGTCAGGAGTACACAGCACCAATACCCGAACTGTTTTGCCCAAACCATGGGGCAGTGTTACAACACCACGCACCATCTGATCGGATTTCTTAGGATCAACCCCCAGGCGGATATCCACATCCACAGAGGCATCGAACTTGGTAAAGGAAATGTCCTTCAATACCTTGGCGGCATCCTCAAGAGAATACTCCTTCTCTGGGTTGTATTTAGCGAGAACTGCCTTTCTGTTTTTCGTCAACTTTGCCATTGTTATTCTTATTTATCCCAAGGGGCTGTACCACTCACTGTTACTCCCATGCTCCGGGCTGTTCCGGCAACCATTTTCATGGCTGATTCAACTTTAAATGCATTCAAATCAGGCATTTTAAGTTCTGCTATTTTCTTGATCTGATCCCAGGAAATGGAACCTACCTTGGCACGGTTTGGCTCTTTTGAACCTTTTTGAATTTTGATTGCCTCCATAATCAGGACAGCAGCAGGTGGTGTTTTAATAACAAAGTCAAACGACTTGTCATTATAAATCGTAATCAGCACTGGCAGGACCTGCCCTTGCTTATCCTGCGAACGCGCATTGAACTGCTTGCAGAAATCCATAATGTTCAACCCCTTTGAACCCAGGGCGGGACCAATGGGTGGAGCAGGGTTTGCCTGACCACCTTTCACCTGCAATTTCAAATAACCAGTTACTTCCTTAGCCATTGTATTACTAGTCTAACTTTTCTACTTGCATATAACTGAGCTCAACGGGTGTGTTTCTTCCGAAAATTTTCACCATCACATTGAGCTTCTTCTTGTCTTCAAAAATTTCTTCTACCGACCCGGTGAATCCGCTAAACGGACCATCCATTACTTTCACCGATTCCCCTTTAATGAAGGGTGTCTCTAACTTCTCTTCAAACTGATCGATCTCATCGACCTTGCCCAAAATCCGGTTAACCTCCGTCTGTCGCAGGGCAACAGGATCTTTGGATGTAGCATTCGATCCGCTGGTTCCCAAAAAACCAATCACGCCCGGAATATTATTCACAGTGTGATAGGCTTCACCATTCGATAAATCAGCCGACACCAAAACGTAGCCCGGAAAGAAGTTTCTTTCCCGCACCCGCTTCTTGCCATTACGCATTTCATACACTTTCTCAGAGGGTATGAGCACCTGCGGTATAAACTCAGTGAGTTTCGACCGTTCGATCTCAGTTTCCAGGTAAGATTTTACTTTCTTTTCCTGACCACTAATCACGCGTAATACATACCACTTTAGCTCTCCCATTTCGAATTCGAAGCGTTAAAATTCTCTATAAAACCAAGCCAAAGTGTTCTTAAAACCAAGGTCAATGAAGCCAATGATTACAGCAAAAATCAAGGAAGCTACCAGCACCAGAATGGCGCTGCTTTGCAACTCATTGAATTTAGGCCAGGAAACCTTGTTCCGGATCTCATCAATGGACTCCAAAATGTAATTTTTAACCTTTTCCATCCATTTTTTTTTGCACGGGTGGAGAGACTCGAACTCCCAGCCAACGGTTTTGGAGACCGCTACTCTACCAATTGAGCTACACCCGTTTGTTCTGAGCCCTTTAAACTGCACCCGCAACCGTCAATTCAAAAGGACTGCAAAGGTAGAACAAGAGGGTAACAAAACAAAAGCGTTTCCAAGAAAAATCTGGGAAACGCTTTGCTATTGATTTTCAGTTACTTAGCCTGTCAGCCCTTAAGCTGTTCAGCTAGCTAAATTCTTAGTCAAGAATCTCCGTTACCTGACCAGAACCTACGGTACGGCCACCTTCGCGGATAGCGAAACGAAGACCTTTCTCCATCGCGATTTTATTGATCAACTCAACTTCGATGGTTACGTTGTCTCCAGGCATGACCATTTCTACTCCGGCAGGAAGTTTCACTTCACCGGTTACATCCGTTGTGCGGAAGTAGAACTGAGGGCGGTACTTATTGAAGAACGGAGTGTGACGACCACCTTCTTCCTTGGAAAGTACGTAAACCTCAGCTTTGAACTTGGCGTGAGGCGTTACTGAACCCGGCTTGCAAATAACCATACCGCGAGCGATCTGGTCTTTTTCAATACCTCGGAGCAACAAACCTACGTTGTCACCAGCTTCTCCGCGATCAAGAATTTTACGGAACATCTCCACACCGGTAATGGTGGAGGAGAGGTTTTCGGCACCCATTCCCAAAATCTGAACCGGGTCACCTGTCTTAATTACACCCCGCTCAATACGACCCGTAGCAACCGTACCACGACCGGTTATGGAGAATACGTCTTCAACCGGCATAAGGAAATCCTTGTCGATCAAACGAACCGGCAGCGGGATGTACTCATCCACGTGCTTCATGAGTTCTTCCACTTTTTCAACCCACTTGGCTTCGCCATTCAAAGCACCCAGAGCTGAACCACGAACCACCGGAATTTTATCGCCCGGGAATTGATACGATGAAAGCAACTCACGAACTTCCATTTCAACGAGGTCAAGCAATTCAGCATCGTCAACCAAGTCTACTTTGTTCATGAATACGACCAGTGCAGGTACACCAACCTGGCGAGCGAGCAGGATGTGCTCACGGGTTTGCGGCATCGGACCATCGGTAGCAGCCACTACCAGAATAGCTCCGTCCATCTGGGCAGCACCTGTAACCATGTTCTTCACATAGTCAGCGTGACCCGGACAGTCTACGTGCGCGTAGTGTCTCTTTTCAGTCTGATACTCAACGTGCGAGGTATTGATGGTAATACCTCTTTCTTTTTCTTCAGGTGCGTTGTCGATGGAAGAGAAATCTCTTTCAGCGGCAAGTCCTTTCTTGGCTAACACTTTCGTGATAGCAGCCGTAAGGGTGGTTTTACCGTGGTCAACGTGACCAATGGTACCTACGTTTACGTGCGGTTTCGAGCGGTCAAATGTTTCCTTTGCCATATTTGAAAATCCCAGTTAAAAGTTTAAAGTGTATAAATAGTTAAATAAAGTTACTAGCTCATTCCCTAACGGGAACACACCCTAAACATTTTAAGCCTGTCGGATAGGTAGTTGCCTTACGGCAAGGTGATTGTTCGTTTGCTTACATGATGTTCGCTACGCATCAGCAAATGAACGTTCACAAAAAACAATCTTTCAAATTCCGTATAAACTCGTTTGTTTACACCGCTTTTATTTCGGTAGAGCTGTTGATGAGGATTGAACTCACGACCTCTTCCTTACCAAGGAAGTGCTCTACCACTGAGCTACAACAGCTTTTCTCTTCCTCAACCTTCCTCACTTTCACGACCTCTTCTCCCGCCCAGGCGGGATGCTCTACCACTGAGCTACAACAGCTTTTCTCTTCCTCAACCTTCCTCACTTTCA